>Ga0247813_10000817_pt1 | contig 25403 bp, 22 predicted proteins | sample UWRJL169409C1_FD_180719 | JGI IMG/M metagenome (GOLD analysis project Ga0247813, IMG submission 180719) | Plant litter microbial communities from Arlington Agricultural Research Station in Wisconsin, United States - UWRJ-L169-409C-1 | ecosystem: Environmental > Terrestrial > Plant litter >...
CGCGCCCGCAGGTGTGGGACGTGCTCGAGGAGATCATCCGCGAGCGCCCCGTGCTGCTGAACCGCGCACCTACCCTTCACCGCCTGGGCATCCAGGCCTTCGAGCCTCAGCTCGTCGAGGGTAAGGCCATCCAGCTGCACCCGCTCGTGTGTGCCGCGTTCAACGCCGACTTCGACGGTGACCAGATGGCAGTCCACCTGCCGCTGTCCGTCGAGGCGCAGGCCGAGGCGCGCGTGCTCATGCTCGCGTCGAACAACATCCTCAAGCCGTCTGACGGCCGCCCGGTGACCCTGCCCACCCAGGACATGATCGTCGGACTGCACCACATGACGACGCTCAAGCCCGAGGCTGCCGGCGAAGGCCGCGCGTTCTCGTCGATCGCGGAAGCGATTCTCGCGTACGACCAGAAGTCGCTCGACCTCAACGCGAAGGTGCGCATCCGTCTCGACGGCGTGCACTTCGCCGAGGGCGAGGCTCCTGAGGGCTTCGTCCAGGGCGACCGCGTTCTGCAGGAGACGACCCTCGGTCGCGCCCTGTTCAACGAGGCTCTCCCGGTCGACTACCCGTACACCGAGGCGCTTGCCGACAAGAACCAGCTGTCGGCCATCGTCAACGACCTCGCGGAGCGGTACCCGAAGGTGGAGGTCGCAGCAACGCTCGACCGCATCAAGGACGCCGGATTCCACTGGGCTTCGCGCTCGGGTGTGACCGTCGCTCTCTCCGACATCCTGACGCCGCCGAACAAGCGCGACATCATCCAGGGCTACGAGAAGCAGGCCACCAAGGTTCAGGACCAGTTCGAAAAGGGTCTGACCACCGAGGCCGAGCGTCGCCAGGAGCTCATCGAGATCTGGAACAAGGCAACCGCCGAAGTCGCCAAGGCGATGGAAGACAACCTGCCGGTAGACAACAACATCTACCGCATGGTGTCCTCCGGTGCTCGTGGTAACTGGATGCAGATCCGCCAGATCGCCGGTATGCGTGGACTCGTGTCGAACCCGAAGGGTGAGATCATCCCTCGCCCGATCGTCAACAGCTACCGTGAAGGCCTCTCCGTGGCCGAGTACTTCATCTCGACTCACGGTGCCCGTAAGGGTCTGGCTGACACCGCACTGCGTACCGCTGACTCGGGATACCTCACCCGTCGTCTCGTGGACGTCTCGCAGGATGTCATCATCCGCGAAGACGACTGCGGCACCGGCAAGGGTCTCGACATGCCGATCGCGGTTCAGGATGCGACTGGCGCCTGGGCGCTCGACTCCAACGTCGAGAACTCGGTCTACGCTCGCAGCCTCGCGGCTGACGCTGTCAACGACAAGGGCGAAGTGGTCGCGGAGGCCGGAGCTGACGTCGGAGACGTTCTGCTCGACACTCTGGTCGCCGCGGGCGTTCACAACATCAAGGTGCGTTCGGTTCTCACGTGTGAGTCGGCCGTCGGTGTGTGTGCTGTCTGCTACGGCCGCTCGCTCGCGACCGGCCTGCTCGTCGACATCGGAGAGGCCGTCGGCATCATCGCGGCCCAGTCGATCGGTGAGCCCGGAACCCAGCTGACGATGCGTACCTTCCACACCGGTGGTATCGCGTCTGCTGACGACATCACGCAGGGTCTGCCGCGCGTCACCGAGCTGTTCGAGGCTCGTACCCCCAAGGGTGCGTCCCCGATCGCCGAGGCCGCCGGCCGCATCACCATCGAGGACTCGGACCGCAGCCGCAAGCTGATTCTGACGCCCGACAATGGTGACGAGCCCGTCGCCTACCCGGTTCTGCGCCGCGCGACCCTCCTCGTCGAGGACGGCCAGCACGTAGAGCTCGGACAGCAGCTGCACATCGGTAACCTCGACCCGAAGGAAGTTCTCCGAGTCAAGGGTGTGCGTGCGGTTCAGCTGCACCTCGTCGACGGTGTGCAGGGCGTCTACCGCTCGCAGGGTGTTCCGATTCACGACAAGCACATCGAAGTCATCGTCCGCCAGATGCTCCGCAAGGTGACCGTGGTCGACCACGGTGACACCGGACTCCTGCCGGGTGAGCTCGTCGACCGCTTGAAGTACAACGAACTCAACCGCGCTGTGCTCACCGAGGGCAAGCAGACCGCCTCGGCCCGCCAGGAAGTCCTCGGTATCACCAAGGCCTCCCTCGCGACCGAGTCGTGGCTGTCGGCCGCTTCCTTCCAGGAGACCACGCGTGTTCTCACGCAGGCCGCCATGGAGGGCAAGAGCGACCCGCTCATGGGCCTCAAGGAGAACGTCATCATCGGAAAGCTCATCCCGGCCGGCACGGGTCTCCCGCGCTACCGCGACGTGTCTGTCGAGGCGACGGAAGAAGCCAAGGCCGAGCGCTACCCGAACCGCATCTTCACGGATGACTCGGTGTTCAGCGAAGCCGACCTGAGCTTTGTCGACTTCGACACGTTCTCGTCTGACGACTACACGCCTGGTACGTACAACTAAGCACTAATCGGTCGACTAGGCCGCTCGCGGCCGTGTCGAAACCACAACGGGCTCTCCACCTTCGGGTGGGGAGCCCGTTGGCGTTAAGTTGCAAATCCTCACGTTGTAAGCTTCGAACGTACGGGCGCCGTCGGCTTCCTCGTGCGCCATCGGAGTCTGCAATGAAGAACCATCAACGCACCGTTGGCGCTCTCGCCGCCATGACGCTCGCGGTGGTCGCACTCTCGGGATGCGGCAACATCGACGCCGCGACGGGCGCGAGTGCCGATTTCGAGAAGTTCGCGCTCGCTCTGCCGAACGTGATCGCGGCGACCGGGGGCGGCACGAACGACATGCCTTGGGCCGGAACCGTTCGCGGCGAGGTTACGGTCTCACAGGACATCACCGAGGGCCATTTGGAAGCGATCGTCGACACATTGGGTGAGTACTACGCCGATCACGATCGCGGCACCATCGACTGGAACCACATGCGGGTCCGGGTCGATGACTACACCTTGGAGATCGAGAAGAAGAAGACGACAAACGACCTACTCCGCGATCTGTTCGACGATATCCGCGGTAGCAGTGTCTATGCGGGGGGCGAGGTAGGTATCCGTGGCGCACAATTCGTGCTCGACGGGGAACAATCGACCGCGGCGCTGATCGCGGGGTTGGATGCCGCCGTGATCGACGTCGCCGACCACCCCCTTGTTTCGGGCGGTATCTCTGTGGAATTCGAACTGGCTGACGGGTCGACTTCGGCGAAACTCAGACAGGGAACGAGCGATCCGCGTCCCGACATCCCGATCGCGGCTTTCGAGGCGGTGTCCGCGACGACCGCGTTGACCTACGCCGACGTATCGAACTACAGCTTCTATGTGATCCTCGCCGACGAAGCGGCGGTGCCCGCCGCGCGCACGCTGGTGACCGAACTGCTCGTCGGATCCGACGTCGACGACGTGCGCGTCGAGGGGGCCGGCCAGTGAGCTCTGTGTTCCGCGCCGTGGGCGCCATCATTGCCGTCATCGTCGGCGTCTCTGCCTTGTCGGCGTGCGGCCCCGGCGTCAATGCGGCGTCGGTAGCGACCGCCGAATTCGAAGAGTTCATGAGTGCGCAGCCCAACGTCGACTACGCGGAAGCGCGGGGTTCGAACACCCTTCCGTATTCGGGAACCGCAGACGGAGTCGTCGGGTTGCGCGACGCGATCACCCCGGAAGAGTTCGAGACGATCGTCGACACGGTCGGCGAGTACTCGGTGAAGCAACAGGGCGGCAATGTCGCCTGGGCTTCGATGGCAGTGCGCATCGGCGGGTTCTCGTTGAACGTCGACGGATCGAAGGCGACCAACGACGCACTGCGGGCTCTTTTCGACGCCGTCCGGGTCGTTCCGCTCTACACGAGCGGCGAAGTGGGCGTCGAGCGGGTCGAGCTGGAGCTCTCCGGCGAAGCGTCCGCTGACGCACTCGTCGGTGGACTGGATGCCGTGAACGCCACCTTGCTCGCCCACCCGGTGTCGGCGGGCGACTCGTCGGTGTACTTCCTCGGCGACGACGGTCGCACGGCTTTCCGCATCGAGCAGACCGGGCGCGCCAACCGTCCCGACGCCGCGATAGCCGCGTTGACGGTCTTGTGGGCGACGACCGCGCTCACATTCGTCGAGGCCTCGAATGAGGAGTTCACCGCGCACCTCGCCGACGATGCCGCAGTCGCGGCGGCTACCGGTCTCGTGACGGAGCTCCTCGCGAACAGTTCGGTCGTCAGAATCACGGTTATCGGACCGGCTGGCTGAGCCCGCCGCGACCCCCGCTAAGGGGTATAGCTAACCCGTGTTCCAGCGGTTACGTTTGCATCCTGATCTCATGATGCCGCCTGGGGGGCCGACGGCATCACTACATTCCTGTGAGGAGATGCAATGGCAACCCTCACCGAAATCCTGATTCTGCGTGGCGTAGTTCCGATCGAAAACCTGGACTCGATCTCGGGCGCCTGGGGCGAAGACGAAGACGCCGTGCGGGCGCTCGTCGAGAAGGGCATGGTCACCGAGGTGCAGGTGGCGTCGGCCAGGGCCGCGCAGGCCGAGCTGCCCTTCGTCGAACTCATGGAGTTCCCGGTCGACCGCACGGCGGTCACCCTCGTTCCTGCCGCGATGTGCCGCCGCTACCAGATCCTGCCGGTGGGGATCGTCGGCGACATCCTCACCCTCGCGATGGTCGACCCGGGCGACGTCTTCGCGATCGACGACGTGCGGGCCGCGGCCCGCATGCAGATCCGTCCCGTCGTCGCCGCACCGAGCGACCTGCGCCAGGCGATCGACCGCTACCACCGTGCCGACGGCGAGCTGAGCGACCTCACCAGCGCCCTCGAGGAGGAGAGCACGACCGACGTCGTGATGGCGGGCGAGAATGACTCGACCGAAGACGACGCCCCCATCGTGCGGTTCGTGAACCTGCTGATCAGCCAGGGTATCCAAGACAAGGCGTCCGACATCCACATCGAGCCGGGCGAGCGCGAAGTGCACGTGCGCTACCGCATCGACGGCGTGCTGCACCAGATGCAGTCGGCGCCGAAGGCGATCCAGAACGGCGTGATCAGCCGGCTCAAGATCATGAGCGAGATCGACATCGCCGAGCGACGCAAACCGCAGGACGGCCGCATGTCGGTCACCCACGGCGGCCGCAAGATCGACCTGCGCGTCGCGACCCTCCCCACCGTCTGGGGCGAGAAGGTCGTTATGCGAATCCTCGACACCTCCTCGACGACGGTCTCGATGGACAACCTCGCCCTGCTGCCCCGCAACTTCGCCGCCTACAAGTCGTCGTACACGAAGCCGTACGGCATGATCCTCGTCACCGGCCCGACCGGATCGGGCAAGTCGACCACGCTGTACACGACGCTCGGCGCGGTCGCCCGTCCCGAGATCAACGTCATCACGGTCGAAGACCCGGTGGAGTACCGCATGCCGGGCATCAACCAGGTGCAGGTGAACACGAAGGCGGGGCTCACGTTCGCGTCGGCGCTGCGCTCGATCCTGCGCTCAGACCCCGACGTCGTGCTCATCGGCGAGATCCGCGACCACGAGACCGCGCAGATCGCGATCGAGGCCTCGCTGACCGGCCACCTCGTGCTCTCCACCCTGCACACCAACGACGCCCCGAGCGCGATCACCCGCCTCACCGAGATGGACATCGAGCCGTTCCTGGTCGGATCGGCCCTCGACTGCGTCGTCGCCCAGCGACTAGCGCGTCGCCTCTGCGACCGTTGCAAGCAGGCGTACGTGCACGACCCCGAGCAACTGGCCGCGCTGCGGTTCGCGTTCGATCCGAACCGCCCGCCGCCCACGCTCTACCGCCCGGTCGGCTGCACGAACTGCTCGAACACCGGCTACCGCGGCCGCATCGGACTGCACGAGGTCATGATGGTCACCGAACAGATCGAGCGTCTCGCCGTCGCCCGCGCCTCGAGCGCCGAGATCGGCAAAGTCGCCATGGAACAGGGCCTCATCCCCCTGCGTTGGGACGGCTGGGCGAAGGTGCAGATGGGCCTGACCAGCGTCGAAGAGATCATGAGAGTTGTCGTATGACCCCGCCCGCTGACTTCCCGTTCGATGGTGTCGACCCGCAGCTGCCGCCGCCCCCGCCGTCGTACCTCAACGCACCGCCGCCCAGTGTGCCGCCCGGGGGATTCGCCGACTACTCGTCTGCACCCCCGCCGCCCCCTCCCGCGGCGTTCGACCCCTCGGCCTTCCCCCCGCCGTTCGACCCGAGCGCCTTCCCGCCGCCGGGCGGCCACCGCCAGACCTACCAGGCCCCCGAGACGCCCGCGGCCGCGCCGCCCGTCTACGACTCCGGCTTCGACCCGTCGATGTTCGCGGCGCCGACCGCCTCCTACGACACGGCCTTCGACCCGTCGGCGTTCGCCGCGCCCGCCTACGACCCGCCGACGTACGACGCCACATTCGACCCGTCGTCGTTCGCGGCGCCGTCGCCTTTCGATGCTTCCGCGTTCGAGAACGGGGCGGATGCCACGATCCCCACGTTCGACACCGGGGCGTTCGACACAGCGGCGTTCGACACGGCGGCGTTCGACGCCCCGCTGTTCGACACGGGGGCGTTCGATGCCCCGCCCGTCTCCAGCTCCAGCCCGCCGGTCTGGGAGGCGCCGATTCCCGAGGCGGCTTCCGCAGCTCCGGCTCCGACGTACGAGCCGCCGGTCGCCGAGCCGGCGCCGGCGCCCGCGTTCGAGGCACCGGCTGCCCCGCCCGTGGCGGAGTCGGTCACTCACGAGGCGCCCGTCGCTTTCGAGGCGCCGGGCGCTCCGGCGCCGGTTGCGCCCGAGCTCACCAGCCGCCGCGCCCAGCGCGAGCGAGCGCAGGCCGCCGGAATCGAGTTCGCGTCGCACACCGGCCCGGTCGACGTCGCCGCGCCCGTCGTCGAGGCTCCGGTTGTGCCGGCCCCGGTTGCCGAAGCCCAGGTCCCGCAGGCCCCGGTCGCTCAGGCTCCTGTTGCCGAAGTCCCGGTCGCTCAGGCCCCCGTTGCCATCGCTGTGCCCGAGACATCCGCCCCTCCACTCGGCCAGGTCGGCAGCGACCCCGACCTCGTGGCCGCGCTGAACGCGGTCGTGCAGCTGCGCGCGTCCGACCTGCACGTCGGCGTCAATGCCGCGCCGATGATCCGCATCGACGGCGGCCTGCGACCGATCGACGGTCTCGAAGCGTGGGATGCCGAGAAGGTCAGAACCGCGCTGCACAGCATCATGACGCCCGAGCACCGCGACATCTTCGCGACGGCGCTCGAGCTCGACTTCGCCTACACGCTCTCGGAGACCTCGCGTTTCCGCGTCAACGTCTACCAGCAGCGCGGAGCGCTCGGGGCGGCGTTCCGCCTGATCCCGACCGAGATCAAGCAGCTGGCCGCGCTGGGGATACCCGAGAGCATCGGCAAGTTCGCGCAGCTGCCGCGTGGCCTGGTTCTCGTGACCGGACCGACCGGATCGGGCAAGTCGACGACCCTCGCGGCCCTGATCGACATCGTCAACTCGACCCGCGCCGACCATATCGTGACGGTCGAAGACCCGATCGAGTTCATGCACCAGAACAAGATGTCGCTGGTCAACCAGCGCGAGGTCGGTCACGACACCCACAGCTTCAACAACGCGCTCAAGCACGTGCTGCGGCAGGACCCCGACGTGATCCTCATCGGCGAGCTTCGCGACCTGGAGACTATCTCGGTGGCGCTGACCGCCGCCGAGACCGGCCACCTCGTCTTCGCGACTCTGCACACGCAGGATGCGGCGCAGACGATCGACCGAATCATCGATGTATTCCCCCCTCACCAACAGGGGCAGGTGCGAGCGCAGCTCGCGGCGACACTTCAGGGCGTGGTCTGCCAGACCCTGGTGAAGAAGGTGGGCGGCAGCGGTCGTGCCGTTGCGACAGAGGTGCTCATCACGACTCCCGCTGTCGCGAACCTCATCCGTGAGGGCAAGACGTATCAGATCCACTCGGTGATGCAAGCCGGGCGCGATCTCGCGATGCACACGCTCGACCAGCATCTTGCGGACCTCGTCAACGCAGGGCAGATCAGCCACACGGCGGCGTACGAAAAGGCACACGACCTCGAAGACCTCAAGCAGCTCATCCAGCGCGCCGGCGGCGGAAGCGGGACGTCGATGAACAGCAGTGCTCCGGCGGGCTCGATCGACTTCGGAGACGCCTACTCGGGACGGAATCAGTAATGGCTACTGCGAGCCGCACCTTCGTCTACACCGCCCGCGGCGGAGACGGAAAAATCGTGAAGGGGCGCATCGACGCCAACAACGAGAGCGCAGTCGTCAGCAAGCTGCGCACGATGAGCATCTCGCCGATCACGGTCGAGGAGGCCGGTCTGGGCAAGGGGCTCCAGATGGAGCTCTCGCTGGGTAGCTTGGGTCGCAAGAACGTCGGGCTGAAAGACCTCGCGATAATGAGCCGCCAGATGGCGACGATGATCGGTGCGGGGCTGTCGCTCATCAAGACGCTGAGCATCCTCTCCGATCAGACAGAGAACAAGGAACTCGCTCGCATCCTGAGCCTTGTACGCTCGGACGTCGAGAACGGGGCAGCGTTGTCGGATTCGCTACGCAAGTTCCCGACGGTGTTTCCGCCATTGATGATCCACCTCGTGCGCGCCGGCGAGACCGGCGGTTTCCTGGACACGTCGCTCGAGGGTGCTGCGGCGAACTTTGAGGCCGACGTGAAGCTTCGCGACACGATCAAGTCGGCGCTGGCGTATCCGGTGATCGTTCTGATCATGGCGATTGTCTCCGTGTTCGCGATGCTGATCTTCATCGTGCCGGTGTTCGAGAAGATGTTCGCCGATCTCGGCGGCGAACTGCCTCTTCCGACGCAGTTTCTCGTGGTGCTCTCGAAGAACATGGTCTGGGCGGTGCCACTGATCATCGTCGTCGCTGCCGCCTTCGCGGTGTGGTGGCGGGCGAACAAACACACCGACGAAGTGCGCGGTGTAGTCGATCCGCTCAAATTCAAACTCCCCGTATTCGGGATGCTGTTCAAGAAGGTGGCCGTCGCCCGGTTTGCCCGCAACTTCTCGACGATGATCGGTGCGGGCGTGCCCATTCTGCAGTCGCTGGGGATCGTGGGAGAGACTTCGGGCAGCTGGGTGGTGGAGCAGGCGCTGAAACGAGTACAGGACGCCGTCAGGCAGGGAAAGACGGTAGCCGGGCCGATGGCCCTCGAGCCTGTCTTCCCGAGCATGGTGACGCAGATGGTCGCCGTGGGCGAAGACTCCGGCTCGATGGAAGTCATGCTCGAGAAGATTGCCGACTTCTACGAAGCCGAAGTCGAAACCACGACCAAGGCACTGACATCACTCATCGAGCCGCTCATGATCGCCTTTATCGGCGTGGTCATCGGCGGCATGATCGTCGCGCTGTACTTGCCCGTTTTCAGCATCTTCAGCGAGATTCAGTAGTCGACCTCGACGTTGCGCGTTGCCCTCGTTTTGGGGGCGTGCTAACGGCCTTCACCCCCCTATTTGAGGGATTTCGAACTTCTGAAGCGTCCCCCACGATTGCTTCTGGGGGTCAGTTTCATCGGGGGCCACCTGTCCGCACACACCTAGACAGGAATCACAATCATGTTCGTACGCATCAATGAGGCTCTCGAAGCCAGCCGCGTCAAGCGCGAAGAGAACGAAAAGGGCTTCACGCTCATCGAGCTCCTCGTCGTCGTTCTCATCATCGGCGTTCTCGCCGCCATCGCCATTCCGATTTTCCTCGGCCAGCAGGACGCGGCCCGCGACAACGCGGCCAAGGCGCAGGCCACGCAGGCGAAGACCGCCATCGTCGCCGCTCTGACCGACGGATCCCTGAAGAAGGCCAACATCTCGACGGCAACGCCGCCTGTGATTCCCGGGTTCACCGCTAGCGCTGAAATTCCTGTGACGGTGACCAGGTCGGCCACCGGCGACGAGTTCTGCGTGTCCGCCGCGCACAAAGATGGCGCCAAGACGTTCGCCGTCGACGTGAAGGGCGCCGCCGCGGCAGGAACCTGCGACGCGGTCGGCAAGTTCGTCGCTGCAACTCCGTAACTTGCAACGCTGGCTACGCGTGGGGCGCCCGACCGGCGCCCCACGCGTACGGCCTTAAGCAGTCCGACATTCGGCACGAAGGGGAGGGTCGTGGCATGAATGCATCACTGAACGACCCGCGTGACGACGAGGGCTTCGGCATGGTCGAAGTCGTCGTGTCCATGCTGATGATCGCGCTGCTCGCGATCGCCGTGCTGCCCATCCTCATCCAGGGCCTCCGGGTCTCGGCGACCAACTCCACGATCGCCACGGCGACCCAAATCCTCAACGACAAGCTCGAGGCGGCGCGATCGATCGCCCCGCAATGCTCGCTCGTCTACAGCACGCTCAACGGCACCGAGACCGCGACCGTAGTCGACCCTCGCGGTGTCTCGTTCCGCGTCGACACCGTCGTCGACACGTGCCCCGCGTCCATCACGACCGCGCGCACCGTCGCGGTGTCGGTCTCGGTCACCCGCATCGACACCAACGCGGCTCTCGCGAAGGCGACCACGAGACTCTTGGTCACCTCGTGAGCCCCGAAGACCGAGCCGACGCCGAATCCGGGTTCACCCTTGTCGAATTGATCGTCTACGTTTCCTTGCTCGGAATCATCATCACGGTTGTTTCCGGCATCTTTCTCAGCTCGCTGAGCGCTGAGAAGTCGGTGCGCACCGTCGTTCAAGCTACGTCGCTAGGGCAGGTCGCCGCTCAGTCGGTTCAAGCGGGTATACGGAATTCATCTGATTTCAGGCTGCAGTCGTATTCGAACAACGACCAGCTCGTTCGCGCGCGAGTGGCGGGCAGCGATTCGGCTCTGACCTACGGGTGCGCGGCCTGGTATTACTCGGCCGCAGACCGCACCATCCGGCACAAGACTTCTGCGACCGCGATTGCGCCGCCCACGGCGGCGCAACTCGCGACCTGGCTGCTGCTGGTCGACGGCGTCGTACCGGCCACTACTACTCCCGTGTCGACGCAGATTTTCACTGCCGACCCGGCTGCTCCGCAGCAACTCGACATCGCATTCGAGGTGGCCTCCGGAGGAAGCGACCCGAATGCCGCCATCTCCAGCTCGGCCGCGCGCCGCCTGACCGAAGCGAGTGCCCAGTGCTTCTGACCCGTTCGATCCGAGAGATGCGTCGCCGGCTGCACGGCGAGGAACAGGGTGTCGCTCTCGCCGCGGTGCTCGGCATCTTCGCTGTTGGTATCATCCTCAGCTCGATCATCCTCGCCTCGATCACCAGCGGTCTCGGGTTCACCTCGTCGACACGCGCAAACGTGCAGTCCCAGGCGGCTGCCGAGGCCGGAATCGCTGTCGCGCAGGCGAGCCTTCTCGCCGGAACATGCGCGGCCAGTGGGAACGGCAACTATGTGAGCGTAGGAGGGGCGGAGCCGGAATACTCCGCCTCGATTTGGCGGCAGCGCGCGGATGGCACGTGGGAGCAGGGCTGCCCCGCCTCCGCCGCCGGCACGGTACGAATTCTCGCGGGCGGTACGGCCGCGACTCCCGGAGTCAACGGCAACACTCTCGGAGACGAGTCGACCGTAGAAGCAATCTTCTCGGTCCCAAGCGCGCCCGTCGCCATTCAGGCAACCGGCCCCGCCGTCTACTCGTACTCGGCCAATGGGTTCGGTGGCTCGGGCAACCTGCAAACTGCCGACGGCACGATGCCTAATGTGTTCGTCAAGAACGGCAACGTCGACTGCAGCGGCGGCACCGCGATGAAAGGCGACCTCGTCGTCTACGGCAACGTCGAACTGAGCGGCGGCTGCGGTGTCACTGGGTCTCTCTGGGCCACGGGGACTGTGAAGCTCTCCGGAGGTGTCAGAGTCGGCGGAAACCTCGTCGGTTCGGCGGTCACTATCAACAATGGACTTGTCGGTGGGACGCTTTGGTCGCCCGGCACAACTTCCCTCACGCAGCCGGCGATCGGTGGGAGCGTCGTTGCCGGTCCGCTCACGCTCACCAGCGGTTCAGTTGGGGGAAGCGTTTGGTCGACGGGCGCGTTAACGACGAGCTCCAATGTCACGGGGAACGTCTCCGCAGCGTCTGTCAACGTGTCCGGGGGCACTCTCGCGGGCAGCGTCTGGTCTGCTGGTCCCGTCGCCATCTCGATCCAAGTCGGCGGAAACGTGTCCGGTGGAGCAATCACGTTCAATGGGGGCAGCGGCATCACGGGCAATGCGTGGTCGACTGGCACCATCACGTCGTCGTGGGGGCAGAACATTCAGGGCAATGCCACTGCAGCGGGGTTGGTTCTCAATGGTGGTCACGTGCTCGGGCGGGCTTGGACGAGCGGCAACGCTCATCTGATCACGGCAAACCCCGGTGCCGTATACGCGAAGTCGACTTCTGGCGGTGGAACCGCCAACCCGCTGTCGGTCACGCCTTCCGGAACACCGACGTCGTTCAAGCCGGCCGCGGCGGGCGCATCGCCAGTCGCCCCACCGGTAATTGCGACACCCGTCATTCCAGAGTGGGTGGATTTCGACTACCGAGCTAGCGACTGGAGCGGATTCGTTCCGGTCACGATGTCGGGAGCCTGCAGCTACGACGAGATCAATGCGGCGCTGCTCAGTGTCGGGTCGTCGAAGGCGATCCTCGACCTGCGTACGTGCACCAGCGCGGTCTCCCTCGGAGGGGCCGGAGAGCTGAACCTCAATAATGATCTGGTGATCGTTGCGAAGAAATTCGATTTGAGCAATGGCAAATTCACGTCGACGGGTAACAACAAGCTCTGGTTGATCACTCCCGACACGCAGATCACGACGCCTACAGCCCCGATGGCCTGCGGTGCTGACCGCGGCTTTGTTATGACAGGCGGCTTCAAGATCGCGGACACGATTTCGACCATGGTTTACACCCCATGCAAAGTCACTATTACATCGAGCATCGCTTTCCGCGGCCAGGTTTACGCGGGAGGGGCGACGATCGACGGCGCTGCGGCACTTACCTACCGGGGCGTCGGACTTCCGGGCGTCGATCTCGGTCTCGGTACCGTGGTCGGCGGCGGCGGGGGAACCCCCTCGGTCTGGACGCTGAGCTCCATCCGTAACGTTGCTGCACATGGGTAGTCTGGTCGTCGTCTTCGCCGGCATTCTCGGCGCGCTCATCGGGTCTTTCCTGAACGTCGTCATCTGGCGGATCCCTCGCCGCGAATCGATCGTGAGCCCAGCCAGCCATTGCCCGCGCTGTGACACCCAGATCCGCCGGAGAGACAACATCCCCGTTCTTTCGTGGCTGATCTTGCGCGGTAAATGCCGCGACTGCGGCGCACCGATCTCTGCGCGCTACCCAGCAGTCGAACTCGGGACAGGTGTCTTTTTCGCCGCGGTGACCTGGTGGCTTCTTGCAAGCACCGACGAGATCGCTACGGGCTACATGATCGCGGCCACCGCACTCGCGCTAGCCGCCTTTCTCTTTCTCGCCGCCATCTCGGTCGCTCTCGGCCTCATCGACATCGACACCCATACCCTGCCCAACCGCATCGTGTACCCGTCGTTCATAGTCGCGGGCGTGCTGCTCGTCGCCAGTGCGGTCGTCTCCGGCGACTACTTCGCTGTAGCGCGGTGCGCCATAGGGGCGGGGGCGCTTTTTTCGGCGTATTTGGTGATGGCGCTCCTCTACCCCGGCGGTATGGGGTTCGGCGACGTAAAGCTCGCGGCACTGCTCGGCCTGTATCTGGGCTTCCTCGGTTGGCCGCAACTCGTCGTCGGTGCTTTCGCACCATTTTTCATTGGCGGCTTATTCAGCATTGCGCTGGTGGTGCTAAAGAAAGCCGGACGAAAGTCTCGTATTCCGTTCGGGCCGTGGATGCTCGTGGGCACCTGGGTGGGGATTTTCGCCGGAGCGCCCGTCGCGGGCTGGTATCTGCGATTGGTCGGACTCGAGCAATGATTTTCGCAACACAGCAATACAGGGGGAACTGAATGGCCAAGGGAATAGTCGGTCTCGACATCGGTCGCGACACGATCAGAGCCGTCGAGATCGAGGGCGCCGACAAAGCGCGACCGGTCGTGGTGCGCTACGCCGAGGTGAGTGTGCCCGAGGGCGCTGTGCGCAGCGGCGAAGTCCGCGAGATCCACACTGTCGCGGTAGCGATCCGCAACCTATGGTCGACAGGCGGATTCAAGTCGAAGAACGTCGTCATCGGGGTGGGCAATCAACGTGTACTAGCGCGCGACCTCACGGTTCCCCGTATGGGTCTGGAACAGATCAGGGAGTCCCTGCCGTTCCAGGTGCAGGAGATGCTGCCGGTTCCAGTTGCGGACGCTCTACTCGACTTCTATCCCATCTCCGAGGCCGAGACGGAGAACGGACCGGTCGTACACGGCCTGCTCATCGCGGCCATCAAACACTCGGTCGAGGCGAATGTCAGTGCGGTGCGCCAGGCGGGCCTGACTCCCGCGCAAGTCGACCTCATCCCGTTCGCGCTCACGCGAGTTCTGTCACGGGGCGTGGAGACCGCCGGCACAATTGCTCTCATCGACGTGGGCGCCAGTACGACAAACGTCGTGATCAGCGAGGACGGAGTGCCGAAGTTCGTCCGGATGATCCCCACGGGAGGCGAAGACATCACGAGCGCGCTGGTCGAGCGCCTCGAAGTGAGCCCGCAACAGGCCGAAGCCGCCAAGAGAGCTCGGGGGCTATCCAATGCGCCCACATCGTCGGACGCGGAACGGGCAGTCGCAGAGGTGATCCACACCAAGGTCGGCGAACTGCTGAACAGCCTGAGGAACACGTTGAACTACTACATGAACACTCACAACACGACCGTGCAGGCCGTGGTGCTTTCGGGCGGCGGCTCCCAGCTAGCGGGGCTGGCGCAGGCGCTGGGTGAGATCACCCGCATCCAGATCGTCGCGTCCGACCCGTTCGCGACCGTCGACCTCGCAAAGTCGGCGTCGAAAGCGAACGTCGACGCGAAATCGATGACGGTCGCACTGGGTCTCGCGCTTGGGAGCGCAGCATGAGCGGGGCAGCAAAGGGAGCACCCAGGCTCGCTCTTGGCGCGTCCCCCCGGGCCAATCTGTTGCCCCCGGAAATCAAGATGGAGGCCGTTCTCCGCGGTCAGCGACGGCTGCTCGCGACCATCTTCGTCGCAGTGTTGGTCGTGGTGGGTGCGGCCTATGCGCTCGTGAGCTTCGTCGCCCAAGGCGCCCAAAGCGCCCTCGATGCGGCGAACGCGCGCACGAGCACCATCGTTGCCGAACAAAGCGAATACATCGAGGTTCGACAACTCGGCAATCAGGTCGTTGCGGCCGAAGAAGCGAGACTGGCAGCCACGGCCACCGAGGTCGATTGGTCGAGCTACCTTCCATTGGTGCGGCAGACCATTCCGGTCGGCAGCTCGATCACCGGTCTGAACGTGGTGTCGGCGAGCCCGGCCGTGCCTTTGGCTGCCCCATCCAGCCCGCTCGAGACCACACGGATGGTCGAGATCGCGATCTCCGTGTCGATGCAGACGCTCCCTGACATCTCCCAATGGCTCGACACCGTCGCCTCCCTGCCTGGGTATGTCGACGCTGTGCCCGGAGGAATTGCGAGCGCAGACGGCGGGTTCACTGTCACGCTCACCGTTCACGTCGATGAATCAGCGAAATACAACCGGTTCATGCCCGAGTCGGAGGAGACGGAATAGTGTCGAACAGAATTTGGATCGTCGCGATGGTGCTGTTGTCGACAGCAGTAGTGGCGCTCGGCTGGTTTCTCGGTATATCGCCGAAGCTCGCCGAGACTGGCGCAGCGGCAACGCAACTGATCGCGGTGGAGGCGTTCAACACGCAGCAGGAGGTCGAGCTCGCGTCTCTCAAAGAACAGTACGAAAGCATCGACGAAATCCGCGCGAACTTGGCCACCTTGCAGGAGGTTGTGCCTCCATTCGCCGACTACGCCGATTTCTACCGCAGCATCAACCGCCTGAGTGGCGCGCACGGTGTGGCTATCACGGCGATCACTCCGGGCGTGCCCGCGCTCTTCAGCTCGGTGACGTCGCCCGACTCCGCAGAAGGCTCGGTCGAGGCCCCCGCCCCAGCGCCGACCGAACCCGCGGCGCCTGCAGGTACAGCGACGGCGGAGGGTCTGTACGCGGTGCCGATGAACCTCAGCGTCAGCGGCAGCTACGAAGCCACGACCGCATTCATCGGAGGCCTTCAAGGAGACGGGCGTCTGTATGTGGTGACGAACTTGGGTATCGCGCAGGCCGACGGCTCGTACACCACGCTGGTCACCGGCTACATTTTCGTTCTCGTCGATCCCACGTACGCAGCAGACAGCGAACAGTCCGCCGCGCCAGCCGCGGAAGCCCAGGTTACCCAGGCCCCAGAGGTCAGCCCGGTAGAGACACCGGCCCCCGCCGAGACCCCGGCCCCCGCCGAGACACCCGCCCCCGCAGAAACCCCGACCCCGGGGCAGACCCCGACGCCCACGGGCACGCCGGCGCCGTAGCCCGAGCCACCGCGCCCCGGGTCCGCCATCGCGGCGGCCCCGGGGCATCCGCATTCCTTACACCACCGGCTAGCCTCTGCCGGGCCGTCGGCATCCGTTGGTAGAGTGACACGACCAAATTTGGACGGCCGCTCGGCCTGTTAGAGGAGTACTTCGATGGCCGACAAGACCGACGAGCCCAACACCCCCACCGGCGAGAGCCCCGTCTACGACAGCCTGCGCGACACCAACGAGCCCGTCGTGGCGACCGTCGACGAGACCGAGACCGAAGCGGCGTACACGCCCCCGGTCGAGCAGGAAGAGATCGTCGTCGAAGAGGCCGACTCGGTGCAGTACCCCGACGAAGAGCCGGTCCGCGACACCGCGGCCTACGAGCCGGTCGTCCAGGAGACCCCGGCCCCCGACAACTCGCGCTACGTGCCGCCGGCCGCCACGGCGACCGCAGCGGCCGCGGCGACCTCGGCGCAGCAGCAGCCGAACGTCGTCTACGTGAACCAGCCCCAGGCCCCGGTCGAGAAGGGCAACCGCCGGTTCGGCGTGCTCATCTCGGTCGCCGCGACGGTCGTGTTCCTCGTGGTCCTCGCCATCGTCATGGTCATCATCTACAGCTCGCGCTCCGGTGCGCTGTACATCGACTTCCTCGGCCAGACCGCGTTCTACGTGCCCGCGCTGTTCTTCCTCGTCGGTTCGGTGGCGCTCGCGCTCATCCTCAACCGCGCCGGCTGGTGGGCCCACGTCATCGGCAGCCTGTTCGTCGCGCTGTTCGTCTACTTCGGCACCATCGCCACCGTGCTCATCGTCAACGGCGTCGTGCTGCTGACCCCCGACCAGGCCGCCGAGCAGTTCCGCCAGGGAACGATCGCCCCCTTCACCATCGCCGCCGCCCTCGTCGCGCGCGAGATCGCGATCTGGGCCGGCGCGATCGTCGCCAGCCGCGGACGCAAGCTCAAGGTGCGCAACGCCGAGGCGCTCGAGACGTTCCAGCGCGAGCAGGCCCAGACGCGCGGCTACTGAGCACACGATGGGTGACGAGCGCCAGCTCCCGCCTTCGCCCGACCCGCGCATGCTGCCGGTGCTGGCCGCCGTCACCTACACGGCGGCCGTCATCGCGCTGTGGGGGTTCGTCAGCCTCGCGCTGAACGTCGACGCGATCGCCCAGCGCGACGCCGGTCCGCTGCTCGGGCCCGCGATGGTGCTCGGTGCCGCCGTCGTCACGCTGGTCGCCCTGCTCAGGGTGCGGTCGCGCCGCTCGCCCACCGGCGCCGGGCTCGCTGCCGCGGCATCCGTCTATGTCGTTATGTTGGCGATCGGCGCGGTCGGGTACGCGATCGTGCGGGCGGATGTCTCGTGGCTCGTGCTCTTCGTCGGGGCGTACGCGCTCAGCCCGTTCGTGCTCGGTGCCGCGGTGCTGAGCGGCCTGGTCGTCGTGGGCGTCTGGGCGGTCACGCGGAGGCTGTGAATCCGGTGCGCTGCAGGCGAAATCCATTTGACCGCCAGCCCCACCGGGGATAGTATTTTGCAGGTGTGCGCTTTGTCGTGCGCTCCCGTATGCCCTCGTGGTGATGCAGGAGTCGCGAACACCGCATATTCAGGGTGTGGCCTCTGAGGTCGCCCCCCACGGCATACCCGGCATCTGCCGGGTCCAGATGAACTCGAGATGAACTGCAAGGTTCTCTCGAATGCTAACCATCATGCAACTGTCACCGTGCAGTTATTACAAGGAGTTACTTAGTGCCCACTATTCAGCAGCTGGTCCGTAAGGGACGCAGCCCGAAGGTCGTCAAGACCAAGGCGCCCGCCCTCAAGGGCAACCCGCAGCAGCGCGGCGTTTGCACCCGCGTCTACACGACGACCCCCAAGAAGCCGAACTCTGCACTGCGCAAGGTCGCTCGCGTCAAGCTGAGCAACGGCACCGAGGTCACCGCCTACATCCCCGGTGAAGGCCACAACCTCCAGGAGCACTCGATGGTCCTGGTCCGCGGCGGTCGCGTAAAAGACCTCCCCGGTGTTCGTTACAAGATCGTTCGCGGCGCCCTGGACACCCAGGCAGTCAAGAACCGCAAGCAGGCTCGCAGCCGTTACGGCGCGAAGATGGAGAAGAAGTAATGCCTCGCAAGGGTCCAGCTCCCAAGCGCCCCGTAGTAGCCGATCCGGTCTACGGCGCCCCCATCGTCAGCCAGCTCGTCAACAAGATCCTTCTTGATGGCAAGAAGGGCCTCGCCGAGCGCATCGTCTACGGTGCCCTCGAAGGCGTGTCCGCCAAGAACGGCCAGGACGCCGTCGTCACCTTGAAGAAGGCCCTCGACAACGTTCGCCCGACCCTCGAGGTGCGCAGCCGCCGCGTCGGTGGCTCGACCTACCAGGTCCCGGTCGAGGTCAAGCCTCACCGTGCCAACACCCTCGCTCTTCGCTGGCTCACGAGCTACGCCAAGGGACGTCGTGAGAAGACCATGACCGAGCGTCTCACCAACGAGATCCTCGACGCGTCGAACGGTCTCGGCGCCGCTGTGAAGCGTCGTGAAGACACTCACAAGATGGCCGAGTCGAACAAGGCCTTCGCGCACTACCGCTGGTAAACAGCGCCTTTTGAAGTGGCGGATGCCGCGGCATCCGCCACTTCGAATGATTGCTCCACCCATCTACCCAACTTCTTTCGGAGGAACTCCGTGGCACAAGACGTGCTCACCGACCTGAACAAGGTCCGCAACATCGGCATCATGGCTCACATCGATGCTGGCAAGACGACGACCACCGAGCGCATCCTGTTCTACACGGGCATCACCCACAAGATCGGCGAAGTCCACGACGGCGCCGCGACGATGGACTGGATGGCGCAGGAGCAGGAACGTGGCATCACGATCACGTCCGCTGCGACCACGTGTTTCTGGAACAACAACCAGATCAACATCATCGACACCCCCGGTCACGTCGACTTCACCGTCGAGGTGGAGCGCTCGCTCCGCGTCCTCGACGGCGCTGTCGCAGTGTTCGACGGCAAGGAGGGCGTCGAGCCCCAGTCCGAGACCGTCTGGCGCCAGGCCGACAAGTACGACGTCCCCCGCATCTGCTTCGTCAACAAGATGGACAAGCTCGGCGCGGACTTCTACTACACCGTCGACACCATCATCAACCGCCTCGGCGCCAAGCCGCTGGTCATCCAGATCCCGATCGGTTTCGAGAGCACCTTCGAGGGTGTCGTCGACATCGTCGAGATGCGCGCGCTGACCTGGCGTGGAGACAGCAAGGGTGACGTCGAGCTCGGTGCAAAGTACGAGATCGAAGAGATCCCCGCCGACCTGGTCGAGAAGGCGAACGAGTACCGTTCCATCCTGCTCGAGGTCGTCGCCGAGACCGATGACGCGCTCCTCGAGCGCTTCATGGAGGGCGACACCGACTTCTCGGTCGCCGAGATCAAGGCTGCGATCCGCAAGCTCACGGTCAACAGCGAGATCTACCCCGTGCTCTGTGGCTCGGCGTTCAAGAACCGCGGCGTTCAGCCGATGCTCGACGCCGTCATCGACTACCTCCCCAGCCCGCTCGACGTGCCCGCAGTAGAGGGCCACGACGTGCGTGACGAAGAGAAGATCATCGAGCGTCACCCGATCACGACCGACCCGTTCGCCGCGCTCGCGTTCAAGGTCGCGGTGCACCCGTTCTTCGGTCGCCTCACCTACATTCGCGTGTACTCCGGCCAGGCCGACTCGGGCGCTCAGCTCATCAACTCGACCAAGGGCAAGAAGGAGCGCATCGGCAAGGTGTTCCAGATGCACGCCAACAAGGAGAACCCCGTGGAGTCGATGGCCGCAGGCCACATCTACGCGGTGATCGGCCTCAAGGACACGACCACGGGCGACACGCTGTCCGACCCGCAGAACCAGGTCGTTCTCGAGTCGATGACGTTCCCCGAGCCCGTCATCGAGGTCGCTATCGAGCCGAAGACCAAGGCCGACCAGGAGAAGCTGGGTGTCGCCATCCAGAAGCTCGCTGAAGAGGACCCGACCTTCCGCACGGAGCAGAACCAGGACACCGGCCAGACGGTCATCAAGGGAATGGGCGAGCTTCACCTCGACATCCTCGTCGACCGCATGAAGCGCGAGTTCGGCGTCGAGGCCAACGTGGGCAAGCCCCAGGTCGCGTACCGCGAGACGATCCGCCGCACCGTCGACAAGCACGACTACACCCACAAGAAGCAGACCGGTGGATCCGGCCAGTTCGCAAAGGTGCAGATCTCGCTCGAGCCGATGGAGGTCACTCCCGAGAAGATCTACGAGTTCGAGAACAAGGTCACCGGTGGCCGTATCCCGCGCGAGTACATCGGCTCGATCGACGCCGGTTTCCAAGCTTCCATGGCTGTCGGCGTTCTCGCCGGCTACCCCATGGTCGGCGTCAGGGGAATCATCCTTGACGGTGCCGCCCACGATGTCGACTCGTCCGAAATGGCGTTCAAGATCGCAGGCTCGATGGCTTTCAAGGAAGCCGCTCGCAAGGCACAGCCCGTTCTGCTCGAGCCCCTGATGGCCGTCGAGGTCCGCACGCCCGAGGAGTACATGGGCGACGTCATCGGCGACATCAACTCGCGTCGCGGGCAGATCCAGTCGATGGAGGACGCCACCGGCGTCAAGGTGATTCGCGCAAGCGTCCCACTGTCGGAGATGTTCGGGTACGTTGGTGACCTTCGGTCGAAGACTTCCGGACGTGCTGTTTACTCCATGACGTTCGACAGCTACTCGGAGGTGCCCCGCGCGGTCGCCGACGAGATCATCCAGAAGAACAAGGGCGAGTAGCGCGCTGGAGCTATGGCAATCGCGCCAGCGATTGCGCGACGCCAGCGCCGAGGGAGCTTGCTCCCGAGGTGAGCGTTTAGTCCAAATGCAGAGGCGAGCCTCGCCCGAGTAACATAAGTACACACCAAGTCGCGAAGCATCCGATTCCCAGCATTTGAGAATCGGATGCCCAGCACCCGAGTCCTGAGGAGGACCCAGTGGCTAAGGCCAAGTTCGAGCGGAGCAAGCCGCACGTAAACATCGGAACCATCGGTCACGTTGACCACGGAAAGACCACGCTCACCGCAGCGATTTCCAAGGTTCTCGCCGACAAGTTCCCTTCCGCAACCAACGTTCAGCGCGACTTCGCGTCGATCGACTCGGCTCCGGAAGAGCGCCAGCGCGGTATCACGATCAACATCTCGCACGTTGAGTACGAGACCGAGAAGCGTCACTACGCTCACGTTGACGCCCCGGGTCACGCTGACTACATCAAGAACATGATCACCGGTGCCGCTCAGATGGACGGTGCAATCCTCGTGGTTGCAGCGACCGACGGCCCGATGGCTCAGACCCGTGAGCACGTTCTGCTCGCCAAGCAGGTCGGCGTGCCGTACCTCATGGTCGCGCTGAACAAGTCCGACATGGTCGACGACGAAGAGATCCTCGAGCTCGTCGAGCTCGAAGTTCGCGAGCTCCTCTCCAGCCAGGGCTTCGACGGCGACAACGCTCCCGTCGTGCGCGTCTCGGGCCTCAAGGCTCTCGAGGGCGACTCCAAGTGGGAAGACTCCATCCTGGAGCTCATGCAGGCCGCGGATGACAACATCCCCGACCCCGTGCGCGACAAGGACAAGCCGTTCCTCATGCCGATCGAGGACGTCTTCACGATCACCGGTCGTGGAACCGTCGTCACGGGCCGCGCCGAGCGTGGCACGCTCGCCATCAACTCCGATGTCGAGATCGTTGGAATCCGCCCGATCCAGAAGACCACGGTCACTGGTATCGAGATGTTCCACAAGCAGCTCGACGAGGCTTGGGCCGGCGAGAACTGTGGTCTGCTCCTTCGTGGAACGAAGCGTGAAGACGTCGAGCGTGGCCAGGTTGTAGTCAAGCCCGGCTCGGTCACCCCTCACACGAACTTCACCGGTACCGCGTACATCCTTTCCAAGGAAGAGGGCGGCCGTCACAACCCGTTCTACGCGAACTACCGTCCGCAGTTCTACTTCCGTACCACCGACGTCACCGGCGTCATCACGCTGCCCGAGGGCACCGAGATGGTTATGCCCGGCGACACCACCGACATGACCGTTGAGCTGATCCAGCCCATCGCCATGGAAGAGGGCCTGCGTTTCGCCATCCGCGAGGGTGGCCGCACGGTTGGTGCTGGAACGGTTACGACCATCATCAAGTAGTACCCCGCTTCACTTCAGGGCCCGCAGCGTTCGCGCTGCGGGCCCTTTTGCGTCCCCGCGCGCCCCCCGCGGCCGTGCCGTGCCGTGCCGTGCCCGGAGCGCCCGTCGCGTCCGGTTCCCGAAGGGCTACAGTTCGAGCGTGCGGCTCCAGCTCGAGCAGCAGCCCTGTCCACGAACTGGCGCCGAGTGGCGCAGAGCGAAACGCACAGGTCGACGTTGTGCACAGATGCGCGGCCCCGGCGGGCCTTACGGTGGCGTCGCGTCATCCTGAATCGATGACGGATGCCTCGGACGACCTGGTCTATTCGCGCAACCTCGACGGTCTCACCGAATCGCGTTTCGACCACGCTCGCGCGGTGACGCGGCATCTCGAGCGGCGCGTCGCGCGCGGTGTCTACCTACCCGATGCCCAGTGGGAGCTGGCGTCGAGCACCGAGAAGTACAGGCTGCACGTGCTCGGTATCGCGCGCACGAGGCAGGGCAACCCTGTCTTCTCGTTCTGGTCGGCGGCAGTGCTCCACGGCCTACCGATACTCGGGGAATGGCCGGGTAAAGCGCACGCCACCGTCGGCCGCGCCGGGGGAGGGCGGTCGTCTGGGCAGCTCGTTCGACACGTCACGCCCCTCAGGCCTCAGGACATCGTCGAGCTCGACGGAGTGCGGCTCACCTCTGTTGCGCGGACGGTCGTCGACTTGGCCAGTACACGCGACGTGGCCTCGTCGATTGTGACGGCCGACCGCGCTCTTCACCGAGACCGCTGGGGCGACGGATCTCCGATGACCACGCGAGCAGATCTTCTCGACGTGTTTCGCTGGCGATATCCGTTTCACGGCAGTGTCCGTGCGCGGGCGGTGATAGCGGAAGCCGTCGAGTCATCCGACTCGCCGCTCGAATCGGTGAGCCGTGTGAACATGCGTGCGCTCGGAGTGCCCCGCCCCGTGCTGCAGCAGAGATTCGACGACTACCGGGGGCTGATCGGCTTCAGCGAGTTCTATTGGCCCGAGTACAAGCTCGTGGGCGAAGCCGACGGCCGCGCCAAGTATCTGGACCCGCGGTATCGCCGTGGGCGCACGCTCGAGCAGGTCTTGCTCGATGAGAAGGTGCGGGCCGACCGTCTGCGGGCACTGGGGCTCGAGGTCACGCGCTGGGGCTGGGAGATCGGCGTCCACAAAGAAGCCCTGAGACGGCACCTGGTGGCGGCGGGGTTGCCGACGGGAGCGGCGTGGTAGCCGAGCAAAGCGCTCCACCTCGAGCGTCGCGCTGCAGCTCGAACTGGCGCGGCAGTCACGAACTGTAGCCCTACGGGGTCGGGGTGGGGGTGGGAGATGGGGGCGCAGGTGTGCGACGGCAGTGGGGTGCGGGCGGGTGAAACTCGGCCGCGCGGGGTAACCTCAGGAGGCGAAACCGGGGGCGCATCCGGCCCCTGAGCGCAGCGCAACTCCCGCGGGAATCCGGGGCTGGATCCGACACGCCGAGCGCGACACGCCCGGGTTGCACGTGGGTGAAGAGTGTGGCAAACTCGTCTAGTTCAACATTTCGCCGTCTACGGATGCGCGGATCACTTCCAGGCAGTGCATAGTCCGACTCGTTACGAGTAAGGCGACTAGGCCGCGGGGAGAAGAACTCAGCGTAAATCGACCTCCCGTCACCTAGGAGACGTTTGTGCCCGCGAGGGCCCGATGTTCCTGGCCGGGAAGCGATGACTGCACAGCACGACCGCATCCAATAGTTGCGCACGTACCAACCCGGTACTACAAGGCGCAGGCCACGATGCGATACAGAGAGAGAGTCAGACATGGCGGGACAAAAGATCCGCATTCGACTTAAGTCGTACGACCACGAGGTCATCGACTCTTCGGCGCGCAAGATCGTCGACACCGTTACCCGCGCCGGCGCGACCGTCGTCGGACCGGTGCCGCTGCCCACCGAGAAGAACGTGGTTGTTGTAATCCGTTCGCCTCACAAGTACAAGGACAGCCGCGAGCACTTCGAGAAGCGCACGCACAAGCGCCTCATCGACATCATTGACCCGACGCCCAAGGCCGTCGACTCGCTTATGCGTCTCGACCTGCCGGCAGACGTCAACATCGAGATCAAGCTGTAAGGGGGATCCAATGGCTGACAACAACAAGAGCACCAAGGGCCTCCTCGGCACCAAGCTCGGCATGACCCAGGTCTGGGACGAGAACAACAAGCTCGTTCCCGTGACCGTCGTTGAGATTTCCCCCAACGTCGTCACGCAGCTGCGCACGCAGGAGATCGACGGCTACGCAGCCGTGCAGATCGCCTACGGCCAGATCGACCCCCGCAAGTCGAACAAGCCGGCTACCGGTCACTTCGACAAGGCAGGCGTCACGCCTCGCCGTCACCTCACCGAGGTCCGCACCGCGGACGCAGCTGACTACAGCCTCGGCCAGGAGATCGCCGTAGACATCTTCTCCGCTGGCCAGCTCGTCGACGTCGTCGGCACGAGCAAGGGCAAGGGATTCGCCGGTGTTATGAAGCGTCACAACTTCAAGGGTGTCTCCTCCTCGCACGGTTCGCACCGCAACCACCGCAAGCCCGGTTCCATCGGTGCCTCGTCCACGCCTTCGCGCGTGTTCAAGGGCATGCGCATGGCCGGCCGTATGGGTGGCGAGCGCGTCACCGTCCTGAACCTCAAGGTCCACGCAGTTGACCTCGAGAAGGGCCTCATCCTGGTCAAGGGTGCCGTTCCCGGCGCCAAGGGCCGTCTCGTATTCGTCCGCAACGCAGTGAAGGGAGCGTAGTTCCATGGCAGAAACAGC
>Ga0247813_10000818_pt1 | contig 25401 bp, 25 predicted proteins | sample UWRJL169409C1_FD_180719 | JGI IMG/M metagenome (GOLD analysis project Ga0247813, IMG submission 180719) | Plant litter microbial communities from Arlington Agricultural Research Station in Wisconsin, United States - UWRJ-L169-409C-1 | ecosystem: Environmental > Terrestrial > Plant litter >...
ATAGCGGGCGAAGCGTTTTTCCAGCCGGACCTGCAGCGAGGAAAGAACCGAACTCAGCGCCAGATAGAGCAGCGCCGCCTCGATATAGAGGATCAGCGGTTCATAGGTGGTGGCGACGATGCGCTGGGCTGTCTGGAACAATTCCGGCACGGTGATGGCGGCGGCAAGCGAGGTGTCCTTCACCAGCGAAATGAACGTGTTCGACAAAGGCGGCACGGCGACGCGCGCTGCCTGCGGCAGGATGGTGCGGCGCATCGCCTGGCTCCAGCTCATGCCGATCGAATAGGCGGCCTCCCACTGGCCGCGCGGCACCGAGGAGATGACGGCGCGGATGATCTCGGACGTATAGGCGCCGATATTGAGCGTGAAGCCGATCAAGGCGGCCGGGAAGGCGTCAAGCAGAATGCCGAGGCTCGGCAGGCCGTAGAAGATCACAAACAGTTGCACAAGCAGCGGTGTGCCGCGAATGACCCAGACGTAGAACCGCGCGACAACGGCCAGCGGTTTTGGCCCGAACAACCGTGTGACGGCCGTCAGCAGACCCAGCGCCAGACCCAACGTGAAGGAAAGCAGCGTCAGCGGGATGGTGAAGATCAGTCCGGCCCGGATGAGCGGCCAGAGCGAATCAAGCATGAGTTGAAGCCAAGGGGGCACGGGCGGGGCCTTTCAAACGACATGATCCGCCCCGGATGCCGGAACGGATCATGTCTTATAGTTCAGAGAACGGCGCGGCGAAACCTGTCCGGCCGCACCGTTTCAAAGGTTACTTCGAAACGTCTGCGCCGAAATACTTCTGCGAGATCGCGTCATAGGTGCCGTCGGCCTTGATCTCGGTCAGTGCCTTGTTGATGGCTTCGAGAAGTTCAGGCTCGCCCTTGCGCACGATGATGCCGGAATAGTCGGCATTGGCCTGCTCGGCAGCGATCTTGACTGGCGCATCCGGCTTCTTCTTCTTGAAGTCGAGGAAGGACAGGCTGTCGTTGATCGTCGCGTCGGCGCGGCCGGTCAGAACCAGCTGGATCGACTGGTCGAACCCGTCGGTGCCGACCAGTTCAGCGCCGGAAGCCGTTGCCAGCTTGCCGAAATTGCTGGTCAGCGACTGGGCAGCGTTCTTGCCCTTCAGGTCAGGAAAATCCTTGATGTCGGCATTGTCCGACTTGACGATCAGGACGGCCTTCGAGGCGATGTAGGGCTCGGAGAAATCATACTTCTTCTTGCGCTCTTCGGTGATGCCGACCTGGTTGATCACGGCGTCATAACGGTTGGCGTCGAGGCCGGCGATCAGGCCGTCCCATTTGCCTTCAAGGAACTCGGCCTTGACGCCAAGCTTCTTGGCAACGGCTTCACCGATTTCGACGTCGAAGCCGACGAGCTTGCCGCTTTCGTCATGATAGGTGAACGGGGCGTAGGTGCCTTCCGTGCCGATCTTCAGCGCGCCAGCCGACTTGACGGCTTGAAGGTTTTCACCGGCTACGGCCGAGCCGAACGATACCAGCTGAGCAAAAGCGGCAGCGGCGAGAAGTGTGGGAACCCATTTCATTTTGTATTTCCATCTTTTTGGTCCGGCCCGTCTGCCGGCGTGAAGGGACAATCGCATACCGCTCGATGCATGACACCGCACAAAACTTCATTGTGCGCCGCAAGAGCGAAAGGTTTTTCTCAAATTCCTGCCGTTTCAACGCAAAATTGGCGCCGGGCGGTTAAAATCAAGGCGAGTTGCCGATTTTTGCGGCAGAGCCACCGCTATTTTCCATAAACAGCATATAAATCGATTGAAATCCCGATCGAAGAGCTTTATGCACGGTTATGCCGATTTACACTCATTCATGCGTGATTTGATTTTCCCATGCAGACAGACTTGCTTTTACGACAGAGACAAAGCCTGATTCAGGATCGCCTGCAGCAGTCCGGCCGCGTGCTGGCGGTTGATCTGGCGCAGGAATTCAAGGTTTCCGAGGACACGATCCGCAGGGATCTGCGCGAGCTTGCAGCGGCAGGCCTGTGCGAGCGGGTTTATGGTGGTGCCCTGCCGGTCGCCCCCGGCGGCACCACGCTCACTCAGCGCGTCGGCGAAGCGCCCGAGCGCAAGGCGGCGCTGGCTGCAGCTGCTGTTCCTTTCATCAAGGCGGGCATGACCGTCTTCTTCGATGCCAGCTCGACCAATCTCGCAATTGCACAAGCGCTTGCCGCCGGATTGGAACTGACCGCAGTGACCAATACGCCGCTGATTGCGTCGGCACTGATGGAAAAGCCGGGTATCGATCTCATCCTGATCGGCGGCAAGATCGACCGGCTGGTCGGGGCCGCCATTGGCGCCAAGGCACAGCGCGATGTTGGCGTACTGCGGCCGGATCTCTGCATTCTCGGTGTTTGCGGCGTCGATCTCGATGCCGGACTGACAGCCATTGAGTATGAGGATGCGGAATTCAAGCGGCTTGTCGCCCGCAACAGCGCCGCCGTTCTGGCGGCGGTGACCAACGACAAGCTAGGCACATCGGCGCCACACGCTGTCATTACGGCACAGGAATGTACGACGCTCATCGTCGAGCATGATGCAACTGGAAACACCGCGGAGATTTACGGCAGCCAGGGCATCCACGTCGTTTATGCAGGAGGAACAAAGTCATGAGAATCGCCCATGTCGCCTTATGGACCGCCGACCTCGAACGCCTGTGCGGCTTTTGGGCCGAAACCTTCGGCGCTACCGTCGGCGATCTCTATGAAAGTGCCCGGCGCCCCGGTTTTTCTTCCCGGTTTCTGTATTTGAAGGACGGCCCCTCGATTGAGGTCATGCAGGGGCCGTGGATCGATGCGCAGGATGAGCAATCCGAGCGCCAAGGCTACGCCCATCTCGCCTTGTCTCTCGGCAGCCGCGAGGCCGTCGATGATCTTGCAACGAAAGCTGCCGCATCGGGCATCCTTCTGTCGCCAGCCCGCATGACGGGCGACGGCTTCTATGAGGCGGTCCTCAAGGACCCTGACGGCAATCCAATCGAAATCACGGCCTGACGCCGCCACCAAATTCTACAGGAAGAGACCATGGATCAGCATAGTATCAACCCTCCGCATGCCGCTGTCCGGCAAGGCTATATGCCCAAGAGCCGGCTCGCTGTTTCGCTGCTGTTCCTGATGAACGGTTTTGTCACCGGCAGTTGGGCGCCAAAAATCCCGGAATTCAAGGACAGGCTCGGTATCAGCGAAAGCGTGCTGGGTCTGCTGATCCTCGCCTTCGGCCTCGGCTCGCTGATCCTGATGCCGATTGCCGGTGGTTTCATTGCCCGGATGGGGTCGCAGAAGGTGGTGAAGGTGACGGCGATCCTGCTGTCGCCGATGCTTTTGCTCTTGACGCTTCTTCCCAATGTCTGGATGGCCGTTATCGGCATGCTGCTGCTCGGCGGTTTCGTCGGTGCCATGGACGTGGCGATGAACGCCAATGCGGTTGAAGTCGAAAAATCGATGCGCCGGGCAATCATGTCGTCCTGCCATGCCTATTGGAGCCTTGGCGGTTTGATCGGCGCTGCGAGCGGCGGTCTGATCATGGCGCATTTCGGAGTCTACGTGCATGTCATGCTCGTTACGCTGGTCTGCCTTTCGGTGCTGGCCGTCGCCTGGCCGATGATTCTTGCCGATCAGCCGCATCCGGATGTCGCCAAGCAGAAGCTGCGGCTGCCGTCCAATCCACTGCCCTGGCTGATCGGTTTGGTGGCGCTGTTTTCGATGGTTCCGGAAGGCACGGTGCTCGATTGGGGCGCACTCTACCTGCGCAACGAGCTTGGCGCGTCGGTTGCGATGTCCGGTTTCGGCTTTGCCGCTTTCTCGGCCACCATGGCGATCATGCGTTTTGCCGGCGACCATGTCCGCGACCGCTTCGGTGGCGTGAGAACCCTGCGCGTTTGCACGCTGACCGCACTGGTCGGCCTCGTGCTTGCCGGTCTGGCACCCAACGCGCCGCTCGCTATCCTAGGATTTGCGCTCGCCGGTGTCGGCATTTCCAACATGGTGCCGATCGCCTTTTCGGCCGCCGGCAATATGCCGGGCTTGGCACCCGGAATCGGGCTGTCGGTCGCCACCTTCATGGGCTATTCCGGCATGCTGTTTGCACCGTCGCTGATCGGCTTTGTCGCGGAGCATACCGGCTTCTCGATCATCTTCACCTGCGTGCCGATCCTATTCATCGTCGTTCTGGCACTGTCGCACCATGCGGTGCATGCCGATCCGAAGGGGCACGACTGAACTGCGTTGACGGCGGCCTGTCATCAATTCGCCGTCAATCCATGAATGTTGCCGTTGACAAGGCGGCTTTCCTCATCCACCTCAGGGAAAGTCGCCGCAACAGCACGTGCAAGGGGCTTTCATGTCTTCCGCCTTCGATTACGAACCGCAACCCCGCAGGGCCTCCGTTGCCGTCGATGTTGGCGGGGTGATCGTCGGGGGCTCCGCGCCCGTGGTCGTCCAGTCGATGACCAATACCGATACGGCCGATATCGATGCGACCGTTGCACAGGTTGCCGCCCTTCACCGGGCCGGCTCTGAGCTGGTGCGCATCACCGTCGATCGTGATGAGAGTGCTGCTGCGGTCCCGAAGATCCGCGAGCGCCTCGAGCGCCTCGGTCTCGATGTTCCGTTGATCGGCGATTTCCATTATATCGGCCACAAGCTTTTGGCCGACCATCCGGCCTGCGCCGAGGCGCTTGCGAAATACCGCATCAATCCCGGCAATGTCGGCTTCAAGGCGAAGAAGGACAAGCAGTTCGTCGAGATCATCGAACGGGCTGTCCAGTTCGACAAGCCGGTGCGCATCGGCGTCAACTGGGGTTCGCTCGATCAGGAACTGTTGACCCGCCTGATGGATGACAATCAGGCCAAGGGCTTTCCGCTGACGGCGCAGCAGGTGATGCGCGAAACCATCGTGCAATCGGCGCTGATTTCGGCCGAGCTTGCCGAAGAGGCCGGTCTGGCGCGCAACCGCATCATCCTGTCGGCCAAGGTTTCCAACGTTCAGGATTTGATCGCCTGCTATTCGATGCTGTCTTCGCGCTCCAACCATGCGCTGCATCTGGGCCTGACCGAAGCCGGCATGGGCTCGAAGGGCATCGTCTCATCGGCTGCCTCGCTCGGCATCCTGATGCAACAGGGCATTGGCGATACCATTCGTATATCACTGACGCCCGAGCCCGGTGGCGACCGTACTCGCGAGGTGCAGGTGGCGCAGGAACTGCTGCAGGTCATGGGTTTCCGCCAGTTCATCCCGGTCGTTGCCGCCTGTCCGGGCTGTGGACGCACCACGTCCACGGTGTTCCAGGAACTGGCCCAAAAGATCGAGGGCGATATCCGCCGCAACATGCCGGTCTGGCGCGAGAAATATCCTGGTGTCGAGGGCCTGAAGGTCGCTGTCATGGGCTGCATCGTCAATGGCCCCGGCGAAAGCAAACATGCCGATATCGGCATTTCGCTGCCGGGCACCGGCGAGCTTCCGGCTGCGCCTGTCTATATCGACGGCAAAAAGGCTCTGACCATTCGCGGCACCAATATCGCCGGTGATTTCGAGGCGCTTGTTGGTGAGTATATCGAAAAGCGCTTCGGTCAGGGGCAGGCGGCAGCCGAATAGGCTACAGCTTCACTGTCAGCAGCTTCAGGCCGGCGAAGGCGAAGAAGCCGGCCATGGCACCTTCGATCCAGCGGCGGGCTTTCCTGTAGCCCCGGTGCACGGGCTCGATGGAGAACAGCAGCGCAAAGCCCATGAAGATGATGACGCCGAGCACCATGCAGCCGCCGATCAGGACGGGCATGACCTGCGGCGCATCCTGCGGCGTACCGAGCGAAACCAGCGTCAGCCAGGAGAAGATCGCCTTCGGGTTGGTCAGGTGGATGCCCAGCCCCTTGAAGTAAAGACGCCGCAACGAGGGTGGCTGCTTTTCGAGCGGCAACGCAGCTTCGGTTTCCTTCCGCATCGCCGCTTTCAGCGCTTTGAACGCCAACCAGAGCAGATAGAGCCCGCCGGCAATCTTGAGGATGAACAAGGCGTTTCCATAGGTGCTGATCAGTGCGGAAAGCCCCGCGGCGGCCAGCATTGCCCAGGTATAGGATCCCGTCAGGACGCCAAAGGCCAGCGCCAGTCCGGCATTGCGGCCGCGGCTGATTGACGTGGAGATGATGGCGACGACAGCCGGCCCCGGCGAAGCGGTGGCGATGATATAGGCGCCCCAGGCGACCATTAGCTGCGGCAGGTAGGGCAGAAGGGTGGACATCCGACAATCTCCGGCGCTGCGCTTTCAAGCGCGGCAGAGCGCCATCATGCTGACTGCGCCCCGAAAGAAAACGCGCATTCTTGTTGCGGTGACAATTTTGACGGCTGGCTCAAGCCGACAAATGTTCGATCAGGATGGAGATCCCAAGGCCCACCAGCACCACGCCTGCCAGCGCCTCGGCGATCCGGCCAAAACGCTCGCCGATCAGGCGTCCAACCAGCATGCCGCCCGAGGACATGAGGAAGGTCGCGACACCGATGGCTGCTGCAATGACGAAGATATTGACGTCGAGAAAGGCCAGAAAAACGCCGACGGCCATGGCGTCGAGGCTGGTTCCGACCGCTGTCGCCATCAAAAGGGGAAGGGACAAATGCGCAGATTCTGCCGCTTCGCTCTTCTGTGTCGAAGCGTAGAGCATGTGGATGCCGACCGTTCCCAAAAGTGCAAACGCGATCCAGTGGTCGATCGCTTGAACAAACTGGCTGGCGGCGACACCTGCGGCCCAGCCGATGATCGGGGTGATCGCCTCGATGATGCCGAAGACGTGGCCGGTGCGCATGGTTTCGCGGAATTTCGGCCGGCCGATGGCGACACCCCGGCCGACGGCAACAGCAAAGGCATCGACGGACATGCTGATTGCCAGCATGGCAATGGTAAACGGTGACATGGATCAGCTTTCGAAACGGACGTTGGAAACCGGGCGTTGATTGCCTGTCCGGCAGGGCATCGTCGCCACGGTCTTGCCGGGCCGAGCGTCTCGGCCGATCGCACCATGCGCATGGGCGCAAGCATGTTGATGCGATCCTGCAGGGGTATGCAGTGGCTACTCCCCGATGCGGGAGGGATAGTTCACGTGGACCATTGTGTCAATAAGGCAAAGTTAAAATGCCTTTTATTACAGAGACTTGGAATATGCATCTCTGCATAAATCCAAGACGATTGATGCAATATCAGACGCAACTATGCCGCCTGGCGGACAAGCAGGTTCAGCGCATTCCTGCGTCACTTTTGAACAGAAAAAATGCGATAAAAGACCGCTCGCTGCCTGCCGATATCAGTGGCTGCGGTTGGCGATAAAGCGGGCGGCCTGGTTGAGAATATCGGCGCGCGCGCCGAACGGCTCGAGCAGGACGGCAGCATCTGCGACCAACGCCGCCAGCCGGGTTTCCGCCCAGGCCTGGCCGCGCAGGGAGACCAGCGTGCCCTTGCCACGGGCGGCGTCCTTGCCGGTCGCCTTGCCCATAGTCTTTGCATCCGCTGTCAGGTCGAGCAGGTCGTCGGCCAGCTGGAAGGCAAGGCCGACCGTCTCGCCATAGGTTCGCATCAGTTGCCGGTCGTCTGCGCTGCCCCCGGCGATGATGGCGCCAGCTTCGCAAGCAAAACGGATCAGCGCGCCGGTCTTCATCGCTTGCAACGTCACGATATCAGCCTCGTCCGGGGCAGATGTCTCTGCCGCCAGATCCAGCGCCTGCCCGCCGGCCATGCCGCCTATGCCGGAGGCGCGCGCAAGGGCCAGAACCAGCTCGGTCTTCTGCCGGTCGGAAAGGTTGGTTTCCGGGGCGGCGATGATATCGAAGGCAAGCGTCAGAAGGCTGTCGCCGGCAAGGATCGCATTAGCCTCGCCATAGGCGATGTGCACCGTCGGCTGGCCGCGCCTCAGATCATCGTCGTCCATGGCGGGAAGGTCGTCATGGACGAGCGAGTAGCTGTGAACGCATTCGAGCGCTGCGCCGATGCGCAGCGCCGCTTGCCGGTCGCCGCCGAGAAAGGCTGTGCTTTCCATCACCAGGAATGGGCGAAGGCGTTTGCCGCCGTTGAGGACGCCATGACGCATCGCAGCGATGAGCGGCGCGGGCCGGGCAATTTCGTCAGCCTGCGGCTGTTCGTTGAGAATGCCGATCAGGCACGCCTCGACCTCTGCGGCGCTGGACTTCAGGCGGATTTCAAAGGATGTCTCGCTCATGCGGCGCTGTTTGGCATGACTGCGCGCCCGCTGGCAACGGGATTTTACCATATCGGCAGCCGCGCGCGTGGCTTGCTGTGCGTTACCGAGAAAACCGTTCAATTTTATCCGCGCTTGTTCTATGAAAATTGAATGGATCATCAGGCGGGCGTTTCAGGGGTGGACATTGTACCGGAAACTCGGGAGGAGCAGGACGTGTCTTCCAGCCGCTCGCGGGGATGGGGCCAGGCCCTGCGTCGGCGTTGGCGCCAGATTCTGCTGATCTCGGTCGCGATCGCCGTCCTGCCCTACGTACTGATCGTCCTTTACGCACCAAGCTTCATCCATCCGATTTCGACGCTGATGCTGCGCGATCTTCTGCTTTTCCGTGGTTATGACCGCCAATGGGTCGCCTTTGAGGATATATCGCCCAATCTGGTGCGATCGGTGATGATGTCGGAGGACGGCCAGTTCTGCATTCACGACGGTGTCGACTGGGTCCAGATGCGTGGCGTGGTCAATGATGCGCTGGAAGGGGAGGCTACCCGCGGCGCGTCGACGATCCCGATGCAGACAGCAAAGAACCTGTTTTTGTGGAATGGCCGCTCCTTCATTCGCAAGGGGATGGAACTGCCTTTGGCGCTGGCGTCCGATTTCGTCTGGAGCAAGCAGCGGATGATGGAACTCTATCTCAATGTTGCCGAGTGGGGTCCTGGCATCTACGGCGCCGAGGCGGCTGCAAAACACCATTTCGGCGTTCCCGCTGCAAAGCTCACCCGGCGGCAGGCGGCACTTCTTGCCGTATCCCTGCCCAATCCGATCGAGCGCAATGCCGGAAAACCAGGCCGTGGTCTGCGCAGTCTTGCCTCGCTGATCGAGCGCCGCGCCAGCCGGTCCGGCGAATATATCAAATGCCTTTATGAGTGAGATCAGGTCTTTTCATTGGAGCGCGGTTTGGGATGGTGTCATCCTGACGTTGTGAAATTCTGCCATCCGGGCCTGATTCCTATTCTCGAAAGGCTCGATTATCCTATGGTCTCGATTGATACGTCCCTCATCGGCTTTGCCCGTAGCGCCAACAATGCTCCACCACGGCATCTCGGTACCCGCTACTCGGCTGATGGCCGTTTCCTCAAAGAACCCGGCAATACCGTCGTTTCTCACGTCACCGCGGGGACGCCTTCGCATGCCGCCATTCTTGCCGTGCGGGATCGTTTGATGTCGGTGCCCGAAGCCGGTCAGTTCGCCTTCACACATGCTTCCAGCCTGCACATGACCATCTTCCAGGGAATCATAGAATATCGCCGCAGGCAGCCCTATTGGCCAACGGATATGGCCCGGGATACGCCAATCGATGTGATGACTAGCCACTTTCGCGACAAGCTAAGAAATTTCGCACCGCTTTCGCCTTTCCGTGCGCGTATTACCGAGGTGACGCCGCTTGGACTGACGCTTGAAGGTGAAAGCGTTGATGACCGGCGGTGCCTGCGGGAATGGCGTGATGCCTTTTCCGGGGTTTTTGGCTATCGTCATCCGGACCACGACGATTACGTGTTCCACATCACTTTCGCCTATATTATCGGCTGGCTCGCTGACGCGGTGCTGCCGCGCTGGCAGGAGGTGCTGGCGGAACAGCTGGCCTATCTCAAGGAGCGGTCGCCCGTCGTCGATCTCGATCCTCCGGCATTCTGCTCGTTTGAAGACATGAATCATTTCGAAGAGCTGATTGTCTTCGGACGCTCAACAAAGACAGTAAGGAATGCGCCATGACCAAGCTGACGCTCTATGTCGGTAACAAAAACTATTCCTCCTGGTCGTTGCGGCCCTGGCTTGCGCTGGAGGCTTGCGGCATCCCGTTTGAGGAGGTGCTTATCCCCTTCGATTTTTCGGCCGGTAACCCGAAGTTCAAGGATATTTCCCCGACGAGGCAGGTTCCCGCCCTGCATCACGGCGATGTGCGCGTCTGGCAGTCGCTGGCGATCATCGAATATGCCGCCGAACTTTTCCCCGATGCCGGGCTTTGGCCGAAGGATCCGGCCGAGCGGGCGGTGGCGCGGGCCTATTCGATGGAAATGCTCTCAGGCTTCCGGGCGCTGCGCAACGCCTGCCCGATGAACATCCGCCGCGAGAAGAAGGCGATCGAGCTGCCTGATGGCGTCGCGGACGATGTCGAGCGGATCGAGACGATCTGGCGCGAGGCCGTGGCCCGCTACGGCGGCCCGTTCCTGTTCGGCAGCTTTACTGCTGCCGATGCGATGTTTGCCCCGGTGGTCAATCGGTTCGAGATCTACGACCTCACCCGCAATCCCGGCTCGCTCGAATATATGGATGCGGTCAAGACGCATCCAGCCTTCCAGAAGTGGCAGGAGGCGGCTCTGAAGGAAACCTGGATCGTCCCGGAGGACGAGGCCTGATCCGTTTCTGCGGCCGCCCTTGCGAAAAAATAGCTGTGGGGACTGGTCAAACGCCTGTTGGGCATGTATAAGCCCGGCAAATTCCGAGATTGACATCTGTTTTTCCCGGCCAACAGACTGGCTGCGAAACAGAGTTTTGCCCGATAAGTGGAGTATGAAATGGCTGTACCTAAAAGAAAAACAAGCCCGTCCAAGCGTGGCATGCGCCGCTCCGCTGATGCGCTGAAGACGCCGACCTACATCGAAGACAAGAACTCCGGCGAACTGCGCCGTCCGCACCACATCGACCTGAAGACAGGCATGTACCGCGGCCGTCAGGTGCTGACCCCGAAGGCTTCCGCTTAATCAGCGGGCCGTCAGGCTGTAATTGAAAGGGCTGGCTTTTGCCGGCCCTTTTTCTGTTATCCGCTCGTCAGCGGCATGGGCGTTTGCATTTTCCCCCCATCATAGTTTTCCCAAATCCCTGCCCTATCTGCCGGACGCGGCCGTTTTCTTGACGCTTGCCGCGCCGTAAGGCACATATCGATCAATGCCCGGCCGGAGAGGCTGGTGCGAGAAACTGGGAGCCGTTGCTGATGATTGCCGCCATTCCATTGCTGATCCTGCCGTTCATTCTCTACAATCTTGGAATGATGGGCGTCCTGGGAAGCGGCGGTGTCGCGGTTTTCGAAAACACCGTTTTCTCGATGACGATGCTGTCCGGTGCCATCTGGACGATGAGCATGGGCGACCTGATGATCGTCATCGCGCTGGTGCTGCTCTTCGTCGAAATCCTCAAGGCAACCCGCATCAGCTCCAAGGCGCTGATGGATCATCTGCTCTCGATGGTTCTGTTCATCGTCTTCCTGGTGGAATTCCTGCTGGTCGCCAATGCCGCGACCCACGTCTTTTTCATCCTGATGACGATCTGCTTCATCGACGTCATCGCCGGCTTCTCCGTGTCGATGCGGACGGCCGGGCGGGATGTTTCCATCGGGCTCTGACGGAGCCGTGGAAGGGTGCCGCGGGCCGCTCAATACGGCAACGCGGCACGAAGGCTTGTCAGCCGAGATTTTCCAGCTTCGTCTGCAGGGCGCGCAGCTGTTCTTTCAGTTCATCGATGTCCTTGGCTTCCGCCTTGCGTGGTTCCTTGGCTGCGGGCGTTGCCGCCATGAACGGCGAAAACATCTGCATGGCCTGATGGAAGAGATCGGTATTGCGCTTGACCTGTTCTTCCACCAGTTGCAGCGGAACAGAAAGGTTCTTGCCGAGCGGCGTATCGCCGAAGGCCTTGTTGATCTGTTCGCGCATCTGCACCTGCTGGTCGGTGAAGGCCTGCATCGAATGCTCGAGATAGCTCGGAACCACCATCTGCATCTGGTCGCCGTAGAACGAGATCAACTGGCGCAGGAAGGAGATCGGCAAAAGTGTGTTGCCGGTCTTGGATTCCTGCTCGAAAATGATCTGTGTCAGCACCGAATGGGTAATGTCATCGCCTGACTTCGCGTCCTGTACGGTGAACTCTTCTCCCTTTTTCACCATCACCGCGAGATCATCGAGCGTCACATAGGTGCTCGTTCCGGTGTTATAGAGCCTCCGGTTGGCGTATTTTTTGATTACGATCTGACCGTCGTGTTTAGCCATCTGGGTCTCCTCCCCATGGTCCCGTCTTTATTATGTTTTTCCAGAGTACCCGTAAAAAACGGGTTCTGACAATCTCTTTGTGCGTTGCGTGGACGCAGGTGCAAAATTTTGCATCGGGACGAGATTGCATCAAGGTGTTTGACTTGCGCGGTGACCTTTGCCAGTCTTCAGCAATTGCGAAAAAAGAACGAGGAAACATCTGATGAGCACTCCCTCCATCGTCATCGCCAGCGCGGGCCGAACCGCAGTTGGATCGTTCAACGGCTCCTTTGCCAACACGCTTGCCCATGAGCTTGGCGCTGCCGTCATCAAGGGCGTGCTGGAGCGCGCCGGCGTCGAAGCTGCCGAAGTCGATGAAGTCATCCTCGGTCAGGTCCTTTCAGCCGGCGAAGGCCAGAACCCGGCCCGCCAGGCGGCGATAAAGGCGGGTATCCCGCAGGAGGCGACAGCCTGGGGCATGAACCAGCTCTGCGGCTCGGGCCTGCGCGCTGTGGCGCTCGGCATGCAGCAGATTGCAACCGGCGATGCCAAGATCATCGTTGCCGGCGGCATGGAATCGATGTCGATGGCGCCGCACTGCGCGCATCTGCGCGGCGGCGTCAAGATGGGCGATTTCAAGATGGTCGATACCATGATCAAGGATGGCCTGACCGACGCCTTCTACGGCTATCACATGGGAACGACGGCCGAGAATGTCGCCAAGAAGTGGCAGCTTTCGCGTGAAGATCAGGATCTTTTTGCACTTGGTTCGCAGAACAAGGCGGAAGCCGCCCAGAAGGCCGGACGTTTTGCCGACGAGATCATTCCCTTCATCGTCAAGGGCCGCAAGGGCGACGTCACCGTCGATCAGGACGAATATATCCGCCATGGCGCAACACTGGAATCAATGACGAAACTGCGCCCTGCCTTCGACAAGGAAGGCACGGTCACGGCTGCCAACGCTTCGGGCCTGAATGACGGTGCCGCCGCAACGCTGCTGATGACCGAGGCGGAAGCCGGACGCCGGGGTATCCAGCCGCTGGCCCGTATCGTCTCCTGGGCAACGGCCGGCGTCGATCCGCAGATCATGGGTACCGGGCCGATCCCGGCTTCGCGCAAAGCGCTCGAAAAGGCCGGCTGGTCGGTCGCCGATCTCGATCTTGTCGAGGCCAACGAGGCTTTTGCTGCTCAGGCCTGCGCCGTCAACAAGGATCTCGGCTGGGATACCTCCATCGTCAACGTCAATGGCGGCGCCATCGCCATCGGCCACCCGATCGGCGCGTCCGGTGCACGGGTACTGAATACGCTTCTGTTCGAAATGAAGCGCCGCGGCGTCTCCAAGGGGCTGGCAACGCTCTGCATCGGTGGCGGCATGGGTGTTGCCATGTGCGTCGAACGGTTGTGACAAGCTAGGCGATCACTCCGGCCCTCGAGGCCGGAGCAAACTTCACGGCAAGTGCCGGAAGAACTGTTCCGCGCCCTTGGGCGCCGGCGTCGAAACAAGAAAGATACAACAGGGGGAGCAAGTCGGATGAGCAGGGTAGCATTGGTCACAGGCGGATCGCGCGGCATCGGCGCGGCTATATCCATCGCGTTGAAGGGGGCTGGATACAAGGTCGCCGCGACCTACGCCGGCAATGACGAAAAGGCGCAGGCCTTCACCGCCGTCACCGGCATTCCAACCTACAAATGGGACGTATCCGACTACAAGGAATGCACCAAAGGCATCGCGCGTGTCGTTGACGACCTCGGCCCGATCGAAATTCTGGTCAACAATGCCGGCATCACCCGCGATGCCATGTTTCACAAGATGACGCCCGAGCAGTGGGGCGAGGTGGTCGATACCAACCTTACCGGGCTGTTCAATATGACACATCCGATCTGGACCGGGATGCGCGACCGCAATTTCGGACGCGTGATCAACATTTCCTCGATCAATGGCCAGAAAGGCCAGATGGGCCAGGCGAACTATTCGGCCGCAAAGGCTGGAGACCTCGGCTTTACCAAGGCACTCGCCCAGGAAGGCGCTGCCAAGGGCATCACCGTCAATGCGGTCTGCCCCGGCTATATCGGTACAGAGATGGTCCGGGCGATCCCGGAGAAGGTGCTGAACGAACGCATCATCCCGCAAATCCCCGTTGGCCGCCTTGGCGAACCCGATGAAATTGCCCGGATCGTCGTGTTCCTGGCATCCGATGATGCCGGTTTCATCACCGGTTCGACAATTTCGGCCAATGGTGGTCAGTTCTTCGTCTGATCAAGCCGATCCTTGTTTGCTGACGGCGCCTTCACGGGCGCCGTTTTGCGTTTCCGGAAAGGTTAACGCGCCCGGATCGGGAGGGGGAGAAACCGCAGTTATCCACCATTTCATATGGTTAACGATTTGATTTTATACAATATATCGCGGTGAACAAACCGGGAAACAGGTTATGTCCGTGATTCGTCTCCGATTCGTTCCTGCTTTGGCTGAGGTGTTAATGCTGGTCGGTAACATTGCCTAAAACGGCTGTTCGCGCCGCGTGTCTTCGCTCTGCGATTTTCGGAAAGGCGAGATTGCGCAGAGGGTGATTGTGAGGTTTTGAGCCTGATCGGAATCTGGCGAAAGGGATGTCATCTTCCCTCGATGCGTCCATCTTTTTTCGTACCATATCTTTTGCGAGAGAGGCCGCGAAAGCAGCCGAATCACCCTTCGTATTTGGTTTGTTCCGGGGACTATTTTAAAAACCACTAATATTTTGGAGTGTTTTGTTCTCATTCGAGCACGGTCAATTTTTCCCAAAAATTCAGCTATTTGGATTCTGAATCTCAGACTCCCCCTACTTTTCGTCTGGCGGGAAATGTTCATTTTTCGGGAGAATTGGCATGGAAAATATCGATTCAGCATTTGGTACGAATCCGGCTTAAGAAAGCAACATTTAGCGGTGAACAAACCCTGAATCCGCTCGAGTCTGCGTTTCGTCGCTGATTCGTTCCACCGCTGTTCCAGATTCCGGCCATGGAGGGTGGAAGTTATGGGCCGAAAGCCCCATTTGCACGTTTCATGACACTGCGCCCTTGCGTTTAAGCTTTGGCGTGGGCATGTGTTGTCCGCCGGTTGAAACGGCTTTGAAACGCCTTGAATGGCTTTCACAGACTGAAAGTGCGCAGGATCGATATAGTGCCTGACCAACCGATGATCTTGAGCGGCCGCGGCGTGATCGCGGTGCTCGGCCCCACCAATACCGGCAAGACGCATTACGCGATCGAGCGCATGATTGCGCACGAAAGCGGCGTCATTGGCCTGCCGCTGCGCCTTTTGGCGCGAGAGGTCTATACGCGTGTCGTCGAAAAGGTCGGCGCCCACAATGTCGCGCTGATCACCGGTGAGGAAAAGATCACCCCGCATATGGCGCGTTTCTCGGTCTGTACCGTCGAAGCCATGCCGCGCGAGACCAAGGCCGCCTTCGTCGCCATCGACGAGGTGCAGCTGGCCGGCGATCTGGAGCGTGGTCATATCTTCACCGACCGGCTGATGCATCTGCGTGGGCGTGTCGAGACGTTGCTTTTGGGTGCCGCGACCATGCGGCCGATCCTCGAACATCTGCTGCCCGGCATCACCGTCGTCGAGCGTCCGCGTCTGTCGCAGCTTCTCTATGCCGGCTCCAAGAAGATCACCCGCCTGCCGCAACGCACGGCGATCGTCGCGTTTTCGGCCGAGGAAGTTTATGCGATCGCCGAACTGATCCGCCGCCAGCGCGGCGGGGCCGCTGTCGTGCTCGGCGCCTTGTCGCCGCGGACGCGCAATGCCCAGGTGGCGCTCTATCAGGCCGGCGATGTCGAATATCTGGTGGCGACCGATGCGATCGGCATGGGGCTCAACCTCGATGTCGATCACGTCGCCTTTGCGCAGGGGCGGAAATATGACGGTTACCAGTTCCGCGATCTCAATCCCGGCGAGCTGGCGCAGATCGCCGGACGCGCCGGACGTCACCTGCGTGACGGCACCTTTGGTGTCACCTCGCGGGTCGAGCCGTTCGACAACGAGCTGGTCCACCGGATCGAATCACATCAGTTCGATCCGGTTCGTGTCCTTCAGTGGCGCTCCAAGTCGCTCAACTATGCTTCCATACAGGCTCTGAAGAAGAGCCTGGACGCTGCACCCGCTGTCCACGGGCTCACACGGGCCCTACCGGCGGTCGATCAGCAGGCTTTGGACTATCTTTCGCGCTATCCGGAGGTTACCAGTGTCGCAACCACACCGGAGCGTGTAGAAAAACTCTGGGAGGCCTGTGCGCTTCCCGACTACCGGCGTATAACGCCGGCGCAACATGCCGATCTGATTTCGACGATCTATGCCGATCTCGTCCGGCGTGGCACAGTGAATGAAGATTTCATGGCCGAACAGGTTCGCCGCGCGGACCATACGGACGGTGAAATCGATACATTGTCCGCGAGAATTGCACAAATAAGGACATGGACCTATGTGTCCAACCGTCCGGGATGGCTTGCCGATCCGACACACTGGCAAGAAAAGACGCGGGAAATCGAAGATCGATTGTCTGACGCGTTACATGAAAGGTTGACGAAACGCTTTGTTGATCGCAGGACATCTGTGCTCATGAAGCGCCTGAGAGAGAATGCGATGTTGGAAGCTGAAATCAGTGTAAATGGCGATGTCTTCGTTGAAGGTCATCATGTGGGACAATTGGCCGGGTTCCGTTTCACGCTGGCAACAGTGGCAGATGGTCTTGACGCGCGCGCCGCTCAAGGGGCCGCGCAAAAGGCGTTGGCTCTCGAGTTCGAAGCGCGGGCAGCACGGCTGCATGCGGCGGGCAATGCCGATCTGGCCTTGTCGTCGGATGGTCTCGTGCGCTGGCTCGGCGATCCCGTGGCCAAGCTGACAGCCAGCGACCATATCATGCGTCCGCGCGTGTTGTTGCTCGCCGACGAGCAGCTGCAGGGCAATGCCCGTGAGCACGTGCTCGCCCGCATCGAGCGCTTCGTCAATCATCACATTTCGACGGTGCTGAAGCCGCTCGACGATCTGTCGCGCGCCGAAGACCTTGAAGGTCTCGCCAAGGGTCTGGCTTTCCAGCTGGTGGAAAACCTTGGTGTGATGTTCCGTCGCGATGTCGCCGATGACGTCAAGTCGCTGGATCAGGAAGCACGCGCCTCCATCCGCCGCCACGGCATCCGCTTCGGCGCCTATCACATTTTCATGCCGGCCCTTTTGAAGCCTGCTCCGGCAGAACTCATCACCCTGCTCTGGGCGCTGAAGAATGACGGTCTCGACAAGCCGGGCTACGGCGATCTGATCCCTGTTCTCGCCGCTGGCCGCACCTCGGTGGTCACCGATCCGACCTATGAGCGCACCTTCTACAAGCTGGCCGGTTTCCGCTTCCTTGGAAAGCGTGCCGTCCGTATCGATATCCTCGAGCGCCTCGCCGACCTGATCCGTCCGCTTTTGCAGTGGAAGCCGGGTACGACGGCGCGTCCGGACGGTGCCTATGATGGCCGCCGCTTTACTGCGACGACGGCGATGCTTTCGATTCTGGGTGCGACCCCGGACGATATGGAAGAGATCCTCAAGGGTCTCGGTTACCGGGCCGATGCCGTCAAGGTCGAGGAAGCTGCGGCTTTCCTCGCCGCGCAGTCCGGATCGGCCGCACCGGCAACGGACGCTGCAGCGTCCGACGCACCGGCTGAAACCGCCGATCACGATGACGCGGACGCAGCGGGCGAAGAGCCGCATGCTGCTGAAGCGGCACCGGAACAGGCAGCAGAGCCTGCTGCCGGCGTTGCAGAAACCGATGTAACCGCTGAAGCCGACGCCCCTGCTGAAGCCGATGCAACGGCGACAGAACAGGTCGTCATTGCCGAGCAGGCTGGCGAGCTGGCCGAACCGGTCGAAGCCAAGCCGGTTCTTCTGTGGCGCCCAGGCAGCCGCAACGACAACCAGCGCACCGGTGGACGCCCGCAGGGTGATCGCCGTGGTGGCAACAACCGGGCACCGCAGGGTGAAGCCCGCCGCGAAGGCGGCGAGCCGCGCCGTGAGGGTGAAGGCCGTCGCGACGGTCGCGATGACAATCGCAAGCCGGGTGGTGGCGGCAGGCCTGACCGCAATCGCGGCCGCGACGCTGGCAAGCCCCAGGGCGGCCCACGGCAGGAGAAGGGCGACCGCCAGGATCGTCCAGATCGCAACGACCGCGGCGCTAAGCCGCAGGCTGCAAAGTTCGAGGCCCGTCCGCCGCGCAAGGAAAAGCCGATGGATCCGGATTCGCCTTTCGCCAAGCTCGCTGCTCTGAAGGAGCAGATGAAGAAATAAGGCCCAAGGTAACAGCATGGGTAAAAAACAGCCTCAGTCCCTGCCGGTTCTCCGCCAGCGTCTCGACAAATGGCTGTTCTTTACGCGCCTGCAAAAGACCCGCTCGATCGCCCAGAAGGCGATCGAGTCCGGCGATATCAAGGTCAACGGCGACCGTATCACCCAGCCATCGCATGCACTGAAAGCCGGCGATGTTGTTGTCGTCTCGCTTGACCGGCGCGACACCATCGTCCGCGTTCTGCATCCCGGCGTCCGCCGCGGCCCCTATGAGGAAGCCCGCCTTCTCTATGACGATCTGACGCCGGCGGTTGTTCCCGGCGAAAAGCCGAATGCTTTCGATCAGGCGACGCGCGAACGTGGCAGCGGCCGGCCGACCAAGAAGGAACGGCGCGGCATCGACAGGTTGCGATCGGGCTGGCATGAGGAATAGAAAACAGGATTAGAAAACTGTCCCGCCAGGCGGCTGTTTGGCGCATGGATTATTCTTGCAAAGCCCCCGCAAAGCCTTTACCTCACGGGGTAAATGAGCAGCCATGTTGCGTCACGAAAGACGTTGGCGGGCTGGTATCCCCGAACGGATTGCCGATAAGCGGGCCTCCCTTGTGGTTCCTATCTGCCGTCAAACGTGAGAAATCGCTGGAGTACCTCATGACGTATGTCGTGACCGACAATTGCATACGCTGCAAATATACCGATTGCGTCGAAGTGTGCCCGGTGGACTGCTTCTACGAAGGCGAAAATTTCCTGGTCATTCATCCTGACGAGTGCATCGACTGTGGCGTCTGCGAGCCGGAATGTCCGGCAGGCGCCATCAAGCCGGATACCGAACCGGGCCTCGACATGTGGCTGAAGGTCAATGCCGACTTCGCCACACAATGGCCCAACATCACCGTCAAGCGTGATGAGATGCCGGAAGCCAAGGAAATGGACGGCGAAGAAGGCAAGTACGAAAAATACTTTTCGCCGAAGCCCGGTCAGGGCGACTGACGCAGGCAAGGTTCTAGCAGCCGGTTGATTCCCGGCTGCAAAAGATGGCGAAATTTGGGGAATCATGGCTTAACCATGTCCGTGACGGGCTGGTTGGCCTTGATGGCCGTTGTAAAGCAAATTATTGATTTCTGCAGTTTTTTATGATAGGGTCTAAAAACTGATCCACATCGTGGCACTTGCGTGTGCCCGAAAAACCATCACGAAAGCAAAAGAATCCCACTGCGCGGCTGACCCCAAATACGCAACGGCAGTTGCTTGTGTGTGATCGCCCTGCAGAAGATCGATTTGATGACCGTTGGATTGGATCAGCATGGAGTCACCCGACGGTGCCCCCGTCCATCCCGGGCCTGACTGACCCGGCCCCGGCTTGTTGCCGGGAGCGTAACAGGGAGTTTTTGAAACGAATGACGACCCAGCAGAAAAAATCTTCAACACGCCATGGATTCAAGACCGGTGAATCGATCGTTTACCCAGCCCACGGCGTTGGACAAATTGTAGCAATTGAAGACCAGGTGGTTGCGGGCATGTCGCTCGAACTGTTTGTCATCGATTTCGAAAAGGACAAGATGCGTCTCAAGGTGCCGGTAGCAAAGGCCGTCTCCATTGGCATGCGCAAGCTCTCTGAGACTGATTTCGTCGAGCGTGCATTGAAGGTCGTTCAGGGCAGGGCACGCGTCAAGCGGACCATGTGGTCCCGCCGTGCGCAGGAATATGATGCAAAGATCAATTCCGGTGACCTGATATCGATCGCCGAGGTCGTTCGCGACCTGTATCGTGCTGAAAACCAGCCGGAGCAGTCCTATTCCGAACGTCAGCTTTACGAAGCTGCGCTTGACCGCATGGCGCGCGAAATCGCAGCCGTGAACAAAATGTCGGAAACCGAAGCTGTCCGCCTCGTCGAAGCCAACCTCAACAAGGGGCCGAAGCGCGGCAAGGCCATCGAAGAAGACGAAGCGCAGGAAGAAGCTGCGTAAGCACCTTCATGCAGCGTCTACATCAAAAGCCCCGTCAGAGATGACGGGGCTTTTTTTGTTGCAACGGTGAATGTGCAATAGCCTTCCCGTCTCGCAAAAGCCCGGCGCAGGGGGCTGCGCCGGGCTTTCCGTATCGATATCCAGCCAGGATCAATCCATGGTGTGAATATCGCGATCCTTGGTCTCTGGCAGGAAGAGCATGCCGATCACCAGCGTGATGCCGGCGAACACGATCGGGTACCAGAGACCGTAGTAGATATCGCCCTGGGCGGCACTCATCGCGAAGGCTGTTGCCGGAAGCAGACCACCGAACCAGCCGTTACCGATATGGTAGGGCAGGGACATGCCGGTGTAGCGGATGCGGGTCGGGAAGAGTTCGACCAGAAGCGCTGCAATCGGGCCATAGACCATCGTCACATAGATGACGAGCACGGTGAGCACGGCGATGACACCAAGCCAGCTGACCCTGGCCGGATCCGCGACCATGGTGAAGGAACCGCCCTTGTCGATGGCGTAGACCGGCATTTCGGTAACGCCTGCGGCTTCTTCCGCCGTCAGCAGCTTGGCCGCAACCAGCTGTTCGCCGGTCATGGTTGCTTTGTCGCCGCCGCGAACGGCTGCGGCATCGAGCGTCAATTCCGGATTGGCGGCAACGAAGCCATCAAGCTTGCTTTCCGGAACCTTTGCAGCGCCACGAACAAGCGGATAGCCGGCGTCATGGAGGGCAATGTTGATCTGCTTTTCGAAGGCTGCACCCGATGCCTTGGCCTTGTCGCCAGCAGCAATCGCGTCGTAGCCAGTGACCGTTTCTTCGCCGATCTTGACCGTTGCTGCCGAGCCGGCCGGGCCGGCAACGACATCATACGGAACCGAGTTGCGGGTCAGGAACGACGTTGCGATATCGCAGGAGGTCGTGAACTTTGCCGTGCCGGTCGGGTTGAACTGGAATTTGCAATCGTCCGGAGCGGCCGTGACGGTTGCGCGGATGGTTGCCTGTGCTTCAGCGAGCGCCGGGTTGCCGGCCCAGGTCAAGGCCTTGAACAGCGGGAAGTAGGTAAGCATGGCAAGCACCAAACCGGCCATGATGATCGGCTTGCGGCCGATCTTGTCCGACAGCGCCCCGAAGAGCACGAAAAAGCCGGTGCCGATCAACAGCGATATGGCGACCATGATGTTTGCGGCCTGGCCGTCCACCTTCAGGATATTCTGCAGGAAGAACAGCGCGTAAAATTGGCCGGTATACCAGACGACGGCCTGGCCCACGACGGCGCCGAACAAGGCCAGAAGCGCGATCTTGGCGTTTCTCCACTGACCGAAAGCTTCCGTCAGCGGTGCCTTGGAGCCCTTGCCTTCTTCCTTCATCTTCTTGAAGGCAGGCGATTCATTCATCTTCAGGCGGATCCAGACCGAAACGCCAAGCAGGATGAACGAGAGCAGGAACGGCACGCGCCAGCCCCAGGCAGCGAAGGCTTCCTTGCCGAGGATCATCTGCACGGCAACGATGACCACCAGCGACAGGAACAGACCGAGCGTTGCCGTCGTCTGGATCCATGAGGTGAAGTAACCGCGCCGGCCCTGTGGCGCGTGTTCGGCCACGTAGGTTGCAGCACCGCCATATTCGCCGCCGAGCGCCAGGCCCTGCAGCATGCGCAGCACGATCAGAAGGATCGGAGCGGCGATGCCGATCGAGGCGGCACCGGGCAGGATACCGACGAGGAACGTCGACAGGCCCATGATGACGATGGTGACGAGGAAGGTATATTTGCGGCCGACGAGATCGCCGAGACGGCCAAACACCAATGCGCCGAACGGACGCACGAGAAAGCCTGCCGCAAACGCCAGAAGGGCGAAGATGTTACGGGTGGTCTCAGGATATTGGGAAAAGAAGGTTGCGCCGATATAGACGGCCAGCGAACCGTAGAGATAGAAATCGTACCACTCGAAGATCGTGCCGAGCGAAGAGGCGAAAATCACCTTCTTCTGCTCGCCGGTCATCGGTGCAGCCTTTGCACCGGGCGCTACTGCGACATCTGCCATTTCGTTTGTCCTCCACTCAAAAACGGCTTTGTGCGCACCCTCAGTTGCCCCCGAATCCTCCCTGATTCCGAAGCGGAATGCGCCATGAGACCAAAATGGCAGAAAACCCCCTGGGGTGGCAGAGCGGCTTTGGGATTATGACTTTAGTCGAATGCGATCGATCAGGCCCGAAGGGCGGCGGCCGGTGACTGCCGGTAGGCCAGAAGCGCCGGCGCAAGCGCAAGGACGGCGGAAAACAGCACGATGGCGATCACGCTCTTTACGTCGTCGCGGATGAACCCAACCGGAAGGACAATGCCGCTTTCCCCCGAAAACATCGCCGACAGCAGCATCGCGGCACCGTAGCCGATGGCAAAACCTAAGAGAATGCCGAGTGCGATGAGAATGAACAGTTCCAGCCAGACAATCATCAGCACGGCCGATTGCGGCGCGCCAAAAGCCCTGAGCGCACCGATCTGGCGGCGGCGCTGGCCGATATGCATGACGGTGACCATGAGGACAGCGGCGGCCACCAGGATCTGCGCACCGACGGCGACTGCCGACAGCACACGCTTGGCATCCGTCGATAACATCCTTCTGCCCGCCCGCCTGTCGCGCGCGGTGAAGCCTGGCGATCCGGACCGCGCGCTGATGCTGCTCTATGCGGTCGGCCTTTGCCGTGCCGACCAGACAATCGAGACCATGTCGCGCGGCGAAATGCAGCGTGTTGCGATTGCCCGGGCGCTGCTGCGAAAGCCGGGGGTGTTGATCGCGGACGAGCCGACCGCGAGCCTTGACAGCGACAGCGGCGATGCTGTTGCCCGGCTGCTGATCGATCTGTCGGTCAGCAACGAGAGTACGCTCATTGTCGTGTCCCATGATCCGCGGCTGACAGGCCGCCTCGAGCGCCGCATTACCCTGTCGGCAGGCCGTATCGCAACGGACCGTCCCCATCGGGAGAAGGCGGCATGACCCGTTTCATCTTTGCAGATCTGCGCCGTCTCTGGGCGGGCTCGCTTGTCGTCGTGCTTCTGATCGCCTTTGCCACCGCACTTGGCGTCGCCGTCACGCTGCAGGAAAGGGCGCTCAGGCTCGGCAGCGCACGTGCCGCCGACCGGTTCGATCTTGTCGTCGGCGCTCCGGGCAGCGAAACGCAATTGCTGCTCTCCTCCGTCTTCCTGCAGCCTTCTCCCCTGCCGCTGATGTCCGGGGATGTGCTGAGCAAGCTTGCGGCCGATCCGCGTGTTTCCTGGGCCGCACCCGTCGGCTTCGGCGATTCCTTCTCCGGCTATCCGATTGTCGGCACGTCCACCGCGCTCGCCACCAATCTGTCCGCAATGTCGGAGGGGCGGGTGTTTTCAAAGGCGGGCGAAGCCGTCATCGGTGCCGCAGTAACGCTGCCGCTCGGCTATGCGGTAAAACCCGTGCACGGCACTGCCGGTGGGGAGACACATACGGAGCTTGCCTACCGCATCACCGGCCGCTTAGCGCCGACGGGAACATCCTGGGACCGGGCTATCCTTGTGCCCATCCAGGCCGTCTGGGGCCTGCATGGAATGGACGCCTATGGTCATGAAGCGGATGAGGCGCATGCGGAAAACACGGCCGGCGATCCGGCAGCGGGGGTGCCTCAAGACGAGGCCGCTCACCATGACGATCCCGGCCATCGCGAACACGCCGCCATTGATCCCGATGCACCGCTCGATGAACATTGGACGGCGGAAACCCCGGGACTTCCGGCGATCCTGGTCAAGCCGAAGACCATTGCCGACGCCTACAAGTTGCGGCAGGACTATCGCGGCAATGGGACGCTCGCGGTCTTCCCCGGCGAAGTGCTGACCAATCTCTACGCGACGCTTGGGGCGCTCAAGCCCGGGAAGAGATGGAAATCCTGCATGACGAGACCGATATGCGCACCGCGCCAGCGATCACGACTGCGCTCGGACATCTCAGCGATATCCACGCCACCCCAGCGGATGGAGCCACCGTCCGCGCAGCGTTCGAGCCCGGTGAGGATATGCACCAGCGTGCTCTTGCCCGACCCGGACGCGCCGGTGATCGCAACACGACTACCCGCTTCAATGGAAAGCGAGGCAATGTCGAGAACGGGTGTAGGAAGGCCACTGTAGGAAACGGAGACAGAGTTGATATCGAGCGACAGCATGGTTCTAGACCGATGCATATTCAGCATTGCGCAGCCGCAAGAGGCTGACGAAACCGGTTTCGGGATCGGTCCATGACCCGAACTCAAGAACGCCCCGCGCCCCGATCGTCTGGGAAGGCTGCACGAATGTCTGCTTTTCGCCGAGATAGACGACGACGATATTGTCCGGCCAGTCGGCATCCGAAGAGCAGAAAGGGCAAAGCGACATCGGAATTTCGGTGAGTACGAAGAAGGCGGCCTCGGCCTTCAGCGGCGGCGCCATGAAACCCTGGATCGTTATTTCCTGACCAGCCAACGTCTTGACCTTTTCGGAGAACTCCAGCCCGAGAACGCCGAACTTGCTATAGAGTTCATCGAACGACAGGGACGGAATTGCGGCTGCGGCGGGGCACGCAGCCGCCAGCAAAGGCAGACTGGCCAGGAGGCGCAGCGCATCGCGGCGCGTGGTTCTCGCAAAGGGACCGGTCATCGGGCGTCCACCTTAACTTATGACGTCAGGCCGGGAAAACGGAAAACCGGCTAACGAAGTTGCTTTTGTCATCGCGTCGTGAGAACTGCCAATTCCTCCGCGGGGGAATTTTTGGCATTGGGCAAACCCACCACCCGTCATCCTCGCCCCTGTGGCGGGGATCCAGCGACCCGACGTCTGTCGGGTCAAAATACTCTTTCAGCCCAAGGACTTGGCTGACTGGATTCCTGTGACAAGCACAGGAATGACGGAGGTTGGCGTTGGCATTGCCCAAATAC
>Ga0247813_10000819_pt1 | contig 25389 bp, 24 predicted proteins | sample UWRJL169409C1_FD_180719 | JGI IMG/M metagenome (GOLD analysis project Ga0247813, IMG submission 180719) | Plant litter microbial communities from Arlington Agricultural Research Station in Wisconsin, United States - UWRJ-L169-409C-1 | ecosystem: Environmental > Terrestrial > Plant litter >...
TGCGTCAATATGCTTGATAGCGTGGTCAAAAGGGGTAAATACGATTTCTTTATTGATTTGTCCGACCATATCGCCTGACCGCCCGTTCAACAAACCTTCTACCGCAGCAACACCAAAACGACTAGCTAGCACACGGTCCATACAGCTTGGTTTACCACCACGCTGTATATGTCCCAGTACAGATACCCGGATATCATACTGCGGGAATTTTTCCTTCAGTACCTCTCCGACATTAAATGCCCCTCCGATTTCGTCTCCTTCTGCAACTATAATAATTTTGGAAGATTTATCCTTACGTCCGTATTCCAGCCTTGTAATTAATCCCTGCACACCCATATTGGCTTCAGGAATCATGATCGCCTCCGCTCCTACTCCAATTCCGCTCCTCAAAGCAATCAGTCCAGAATCCCTTCCCATCACTTCTACTATAAACAGCCTGTCATGGGATTCTGCTGTATCCCTTATTTTATCAATCGCATTCACCACTGTATTGATCGCCGTATCATAACCAATAGTAAAATCAGTACCAGCAAGGTCATTATCAATAGTTCCGGGAAGCCCTATTACAGGGAAATTGAATTCCTGCGTGAATAAGTCAGCACCAGTAAATGTCCCGTCTCCGCCAATTACAACCAAAGCATCGATCTCGTGTGCTTTTAGCTGATCATACGCCTTTTGTCTACCTTCTTTTGTACGGAATTCGTCACTTCTTGCGGTTTTTAGAATCGTACCGCCCCGCTGAATAATATTGGCAACAGACTTGCGCTCCATTGTAATAAAGTCACCATGAATTAAACCTTCATAACCTCTGAGTACACCTGAAACATTCAATTCATAATATATCGCAGCCCTTACTACTGCCCTTATGGCAGCATTCATTCCCGGGGCATCTCCTCCTGATGTTAATACAGCTATGTTCTTAATCTTGTTCATTGTTTCTTATTTCTTGGAAGCTTTAAATTTATCTAATCCGCTTTTCAGGTAAGCAGCGTATTCTTTTGCATCGAAAATTGCACCTTGCGGACTAACCAGGGGAACCAGATCATATCCGGCCATGACGTAAAATGGCTGTGAATTTGAATTATAGTTGGTTGCCTGAAAATCGCCGTTCCAACGTCCAAGGTCGTCTGTCGTCGTACGCAATATCTTAGAATAATGAACTTTATCTGCCGGCATTTTCACCGAACGCTCATCTACATATAATTGTATTAAAACAAATTCATCTTTAATCAAGTGCCCAACTTCCGGATCAATCCATACTTTGTCTTCCATCTTTCTGCAATTCACGCAGGCATGACCGGTAAAGTCAATCAATATTGGTTTATTCACCTTTTTCGCATAAGCCAATCCTTCATCCAGATCAAAAAACGCATTGAATCCATGGGGAGGATGTAATACATCATTATACTTCACCTTTGCAGGGAAACTTGTATCCACTGAACCACTTCCACCTGTATTTCCGCCCAGAATAAAATCCTGTGTATTTAAAGGGGGCGCTATACCGCTTAAAATATTAACCGGCGCTCCCCACAATCCAGGGACCAGGTATACTGCAAAGGCGAAAGAGAATATAGCGAAAAATAATCTCGGCACAGATACATAAGGAACATCACTATCATGAGAAAACTTGATTTTACCCAGGATATATAATCCCATCAGGAAGAAGATCACGATCCATAAAACCAGAAAAATCTCACGGTCAAACCACTCCCAGTGCCATACCAGGTCGGCCGCCGATAAAAATTTCATTGCCAAAGCCAGCTCCAGGAATCCCAGACAGACCTTAACACTGTTTAACCAGCCACCTGATTTTGGCATGCTGCTCAGGAAGCCCGGAAATATTGCTGATAAGGTAAAAGGAAGTGCCAGTGCAAGCGCAAAACCAAACATCCCTATTGCAGGCGCAAGGATTTCACCTTTAGAACTGGCCTCTACAAGTAGAGTTCCGATAATAGGTCCGGTACAAGAGAAGGATACCAGCGCTAATGACGCTGCCATAAAAAATATTCCTCCCAGTCCTTTGCTGTCATCGGCCTTCTGGTCGATCTTATTCACAAATGCGCTGGGCAGTGTGATTTCGAATGCGCCAAAGAAAGAAATCGCAAAAACAACCAGTAAGATAAAAAATATAAAATTAAACGTTCCGCTGCTGCTCAGTTCATTCAATTTAGCAGAACCAAACAGAACCGTGATCAGTAAACCGAAAGCAACATAAATAATAATGATGGAGATACCATATACAATCGCCTGTCCTATACCCTTTTGCCTGCTGCCCGCCCTTTTAGTAAAATAGCTGATGGTCAGCGGTACCATTGGAAAAATACAAGGCATCAGAAAAGCAATAAATCCGCCTAGAAGGCCTTGCATAAAAGTCTGCCATAAAGTTTGTTCTTTATCGGTCGTTGCTACCGGTACAGAAGCACTAACAGCAGGCGCAGCTTTCACTGTATCTTTTTTTACCGTGTCCGTAATGACAGCATTTGCCGCACTGTCCGCAGACGATCCGATTTCAGTAAACTGAATATCATCCATTACCGCTGTCGTATCCTGGGCATGGGTAAAAGCGAAACCTGAACCTGATTGAAACAGGAACAAAGGCAAAACAAGAATAAAAATTAAAAATAACTTCTTCATTTAATATGTTTTTATCTCACAGATCCGGCTTACTGTTACCTGATACTATGAGGCCGTGAAATTACTTATAATTTCTTGTTTAAAAAGTTTTCGGGCATCCGAATGCAATATTTTACGATACACTAACTATTCAAATAAGAGGCAAAAAAAAAGAGCCCCGGGTCATCCGGGGCTCTAAATCAGTAAAATTTTGTATTACTTAACTTGTACTGAGAATTTGATTTCTTCCGGGGGAAGACATCTCGACTCGTCGCAGGTCATGAACTCTATCGTCCCGCTAACTGTAGTAGCAGCTTTTGCAAGCTTTATTTTTTGTTGAAAAATTACCTGTTTTTCAAAATAACCTACATTCATATCAAATACCTTTTCAAATTTTGATAACGGAGCCGGTTCGATAGTTGTTCCAACTTTAGTAAACTCTTTTGAAGGATTAAATTTGATTGTCGTTTTTACAGGTCCCCCTGGTTTAACTTTTTGTGAATAGATATGCCATCCATCCTGGATGGTTGCTTTTAAATATACTATTGCTTCTGTACTACTCGTCTTCTTGAACCCATATGCCCACGTTACCGGAGTTTCAATCTGAGCAGAAACACCCAGAGCGGTAAACAGTAACATGGCAAGTACTAGTGTTGCTTTTTTCATGGTTTTAATTGTTTGTTGTGTTAATTGGTATTGATTTATGGTTGGCTAAATTCAATCTCTTTAAAATTATACGTCTTTATACCGCTTTCGGTTTCCAGGCTTAAAAACCCCTGGTCGCTTACATCTACTATCCGGCCTTCAAATATCTCGCCATTTTGTCGGTAGTTCGCCTTCAGCTCATACCTGTACAGGAAAGTAAGGTACTCATCACGAAGCCTGATATAATTTCCGGCCTTCAGTTTTAAGTACGATGCCTCTATATGACTGCAAATTTCCGCTAAAAGCGATATTAAATTAACATGTTTGTGTAAAATTTGGAACAACGACCCTGCGCGGCCTTTCAGTTGCTCATCAAACTCCTCCTGGTTCACATTAATACCGATTCCAACGATACAGGCCTTAATACGGCTGCCCGAAAGTATATTCTCAATCAGTACCCCCCCGATCTTTCTGTCCAGATAGTAAATATCATTGGGCCATTTGATGGTAAGCCCATGCCCGGTAATATTCCTCAAAGCATGCTGAATAGCTACGCTTATTGCCATATTTAATGTAAATTGCTGCTGAATGGGAAGAAACGAAGGATTAAGCAGGATGCTGAAGGTTAAATTTTTACCCGGTTCAGTGTGCCATATGCTCTCTACCTGCCCACGACCGCTATATTGATTCTCTGCCATAATAACAGTTCCCTCGGGTAATGGCTCGGAATTTGACAACATCCTTTTCAAAAAACTATTGGTAGAATCAACCGCTAATAATTTGATGAGATTTTGACCAACAAATAATGTTGAAAAAGTGTTATTTTGCAATAGTTGATTTTATAGTTGTTATTTATCAAAAATAAAACATTTTAATGGTAAAAAAGAAATTAGTAAACCTTTCTACCTACCTTTCAGAGATAGCCGTTCATGGCATGCAGGAGAAAAAGGGACACGATATTGTCCGTCTGGACTTAAGAAACATAAATAGCTCTGTATCAGATTATTTTATTGTTTGCAATGCAGATTCTGCGACTCAGGTGAAAGCCATCGCAGATAGTGTTGAAGACGAAATTTATAAAAGTACAGAAGCCAGCCCATGGCGTAAAGAAGGCCAGGAAAATGCCGAATGGATAATTTTAGACTATTTTGACGTAGTTATCCATATCTTCAAAACAGAAAAAAGAGACTTTTATGGAATTGAGGACTTATGGGGAGATGCTCAAACGACCTCTTACCAAAGCGCCTAAACCAGTTACCACAACCTTATACATTTTTTTGAATCAACGATGAAAGAGAAAGAAAATACAAAACCTAAATTAATTAAAAGAATACCTAATATTCCTAAAAAGCCACAAAAGGGTTCTAACTTTAATATATTCTGGGTTTATGCTGCAATTATATTAGGCCTTGTCCTGGTTTCTGTGTTGTTTACCAATGATACAAACAAAACAGTTACTTACAGGGAATTTGAAACCAACATGCTGCTTCCTGGTGATGTACAGAAAATTGTTGCTTACAAATATGAGGACCTGGTAAGGGCTGATGTCTATATCAAGGCAGACCGTCTGAAAGAAGAAAAGTACAAGAAATACGAGACGAAAAGTAATTTTGCCTCTACAGGCGGACCAACAGTATCATTTACTGCGGGCTCTATGGATGCGCTCGACAAACAGCTGAGTGCTTCACAAAGTACCTTGCCTGCGGATAAACAGATCCTGGCCGAAAAAGAAACCAGACAGAGTACATTTAATTCCTGGTTCTTCACGGTAATTATCCCTGTATTGCTGTTTATCGGCTTCTGGATCTTTATTATGCGCAAAATGGGTGGCGGTGCCGGTGGTGGCGGCGGACAGATTTTCAATATCGGAAAATCTAAAGCAACACTCTTCGATAAAGAAAGCCAGGTTAACGTAACATTTAACGATGTAGCGGGCCTGGAAGAGGCTAAGCAGGAGGTAATGGAAATCGTTGACTTCCTGAAGAATCCTAAAAAATATACTAACCTGGGTGGTAAAATTCCTAAAGGAGCTTTATTGGTTGGTTCTCCCGGTACAGGTAAAACATTATTAGCCAAAGCTGTTGCAGGCGAGGCACAAGTTCCTTTCTTTTCGTTGTCAGGTTCTGACTTCGTAGAAATGTTTGTTGGGGTAGGTGCATCACGTGTACGTGACTTGTTTAAACAGGCTAAAGATAAAGCTCCATGTATTATTTTTATTGATGAGGTAGATGCAATCGGTCGTGCCCGTGGTAAAAACAGCATGATGGGTGGTAATGATGAACGTGAAAACACATTGAACCAGTTATTGGTAGAAATGGATGGTTTCGGAACAGATTCCGGGATCATTATCCTTGCTGCAACCAACCGCCCTGATGTACTGGATAGTGCTTTACTTCGTCCGGGACGTTTTGACAGACAGATTTCTATCGATAAACCTGATTTAGTAGGCCGTGAGCAGATCTTTAAGGTCCACTTAAAACCTATTAAAACTGATGTTGTGGTTGATGCTAAAAAGCTTTCCGCACAAACACCAGGTTTCGCAGGTGCTGAAATCGCAAACGTTTGTAATGAAGCGGCCTTAATTGCTGCCAGGAGAAATAAGGAATCTGTAGATATGCAGGATTTCCAGGATGCTATTGACAGGGTTATAGGCGGATTAGAGAAGAAGAACAAAATCATTTCACCAGAAGAAAAACGAATAGTTGCTTATCATGAAGCTGGTCACGCTATTGCGGGCTGGTTCCTTGAACATGCTGATCCGCTGGTTAAGGTATCTATCGTTCCGCGTGGTGTTGCTGCATTAGGCTATGCGCAATACTTACCGAAAGAACAGTTCCTGTATACTACAGAGCAGCTTACTGACGGTATGTGCATGACTATGGGCGGACGTGTCGCAGAAGCGCTAGTGTTTAAGAAGATCAGTACAGGGGCACAGAATGACCTGGAAAGGATCACTAAACTTGCCTATGCAATGGTAACTATCTACGGTATGAATGAAGCTGTAGGCAGTGTCTCTTTCAACGATCCTCAGAATGAGTATAATTTTAACAAACCATACTCAGAAAAAACATCTGAATTAATTGATGTGGAAGTTCGCGGATTGATCAATGATGTATACGCCAGAACAATGGACTTACTGATTGAAAAAAGAGACGGACTGGAGAAACTTGCAGAGAAATTACTGGAAAAAGAAATCCTTTTTCAGGCAGATCTTGAAGAAATTCTGGGTAAACGTCCTTTCGACAACCGTACAACGTATGATGAGTTCGTGAATGGTACAGGTGATCAGAAACCGGCAGCCGAAGGTTTGGTTCACGAAGGTATAGGCGAAACCACAGACCCGTCTGCACCCGTAACACCTGTACAAACAGAATCTTAAAAAACTAATTTTATGGGAGCCGCTGCCTGATCATACAGGCAGCGGCAAATCCATTTTGTATGCAAGAGAATATTTCCTCCAAAGAGTTAATGCTAAAAAAGATAAGGAAAGCTCTGCTTGAAAAAAGAGATAATCCACATCCCAATTTAGAAGATACCCCGATCTACAAACCCAGTACAGAAATTCCGGAAATCTTATTTGCAGAACAGCTTACTGCTGTTTCCGGCAATTTTATTTTTTGTGAAAATGGAATCGATTTTATTGAAAACATCCTTGAACTTGCAGAAAAATTCAAATGGAGAAAGATTTACTGCTGGGAACCTGAACTGCAGAAACTGCTGGATAATTACGAATTTCCTTTTTACAAGACTGATAAAGACTTTGAAATGGCTGAAGTAGGAATTACCATGTGCGAAGCTTTAATTGCCAGAAACGGCTCCATTTTAGTCTCCAATCAAAATGAAGCGGGCAGAAGGTTAAGTATTTTTCCTCACCACCATATTGTTATCGCAAGGACAGGCCAGATGGTTATGGATCTGAAGGATGGGTTTAAACTGATCAAAAATAAATACGGGTCACAGCTTCCTTCTATGATCAGTACAATTACCGGCCCGAGCCGGACTGCCGACATTGAAAAGACACTCGTCCTGGGTGCTCACGGACCCAAAGAATTATTCGTTTTTTTAGTGGATGATTTTTCTTAATTTTTATTTTCAAGAAATAAACCCTAGTTTTATACTAAAGACTAAAACAGTATACGGTTCAAAATGAGTAGTAACAAGCATATATATTCAGTAATTGCAGGTACAGGAAGTTATATTCCTGAAAACATTATCTCAGGGGAGTCGTTCCTCAACTCTACTTTCTATGAGAACGGAGCCCTTATTGAAAAGGACATAAAAGAAATTATAAGTAAATTTTCAGAGATCACAGAAATTAACGAAAGACGTTATGTATGCGATCACTTACTCAACAGTAATATGGCTGCTATTGCTGCTCAAAAAGCAATTGACAATGCTTCCATAGATAAAGAGAGCCTGGACCATATCATATTCTGCCATAATTTCGGAGATATTACACATGGCAGCAACCGAATGGATATGCTGCCCTCACTGGCTTCAAAAGTAAAACAGCAACTGGAAATTCAAAATCCGGATTGTGTAGCTTATGATATCATATTCGGCTGTCCGGGCTGGGTGCAGGGAAGTATACAGGCAAATTACCTGATCCAAAGCGGAGATGCGAAAAGAGTCCTGGTAATTGGCGCAGAAACACTGTCCAGGATTATTGATCCGCATGACCGAGACAGTATGATCTTTTCTGATGGTGCAGGGGCTGTTATTTTTGAAGCTGCTGAATCGGAAGTTCCCACAGGGATTATCGCACATAAAACACAGACCTACGCAGGTAACTTTGCTTCCTTGCTGGTGATGGGCAACAGCTATAACCCCGAAATTACTACCGACAATACTTATTTGAAGATGAACGGCCGCAAGTTGTACGAATTTGCCGTTACTAATGTACCACAGGTTGTAAAAAAAGCCATAGACAAAGCCGGGATCAGCATAGAAGACATAAAAACAGTATTTATCCACCAGGCCAACGGAAAGATGGATACCGCAATTATGAAAAGGCTATTTAAACTTTATGACCAGGATTCAATCCCTGAAAACCTGGTACCAATGACTATTTCTTGGTTGGGTAACAGTTCAGTAGCCACAATTCCGACATTAATTGACCTTGTATTACAGGAAAAAGTAAAAGGGTATAAAGTTAAAGCTGGGGAATACGCTGTTTTTGCTTCAGTAGGAGCAGGCATGCATATCAATGCGATTGTATATAAATTTTAATTAGAAAGGTTTCTCAGGCCATCCCTGGCCTGGGATTCAATACTATTTTCATATTCATGGTTTTTCAGGTTTATGGCTATGTTAAAGCACTTCCTGGCGTTAACATGATTATCTTTTCCGGTATAAATCCTTCCCATATTTAATGCAGCAGTTGCTGCATAATAATATTTTAAATTCTTCCCGTAATTAATGGCCTGCTGATAATCCTGCAGGGCATCATTATCATTACCTAGTGCTTCATTGATCCTTCCGGACCGGTAATAGTATTCTGCTTTATCTTTTACGGCGGGATAAAGCGCCGGCCGTTCAGCCGATAAAACTGTTAATGCTTTCGAATAATAGCCGCCGTCAAATAATAATCTTGCTTTTAATAAACTGACATATGGTGCGGATGCGGCTGCTTCGTTCATAGCCTGTTTGTCTTTTTCACCGTAAGTATAGCCAGCCTGTTTTACTTTGGTCATATAGCCTCTGTAAGCGCCCGTATCGCCAGATAATAAAGACACCCATGCGAGATGAAGGTTTACATCTTTAATGTAATTGATGCCTTTATTCTGCTGTAAAAATTTTTTAAAGTTGACTTCCGCAGAATAATCCAGTTTATTGAGCTTAGCCGTTCCCATCAGCAGCTCAAGATAGGAGAAAGGCTGATAAGCGTCACCTCTGGGCCGATTATTCAAAATAGTGATCGCTTCTTCATTATGACCGTTCCTTGCGCATACATAAGCTTGTAAGTAGGCTTTCAGCAGACTGCTGTCTGCTATCCTGGCCGTATACTTCATAGTTTTCATATATGCATCGTCAGCATGTACCACGTCGGACAGAACAAAGGCATAATAAAATACAACTTCTTCATAAAATGGTTCGTAGCCGGAGCGGGGGAGGTTCAGTGCTAATTTATCAAGCATAGCCAGACCTTTTTGCACATCGCCTTTAATACCAAAGGCAGATAATGCGCTTTTTAAAACTCCGTCAGGCAGTTTACCTAAAAATATATTGATCAGTCCGAGCCCCTTACTGTTAAGGTGAAAACCCGGGTATTTCCTGCTGTTTTCCTGCAGCTGCCCATTTGCTTTTTTAATCTCCCTGGCAGCAGTGAAAAACTCACCGTAGCGGCTCCTTAATAATGCCCATTGCAAATTGATCTCTGCCTGTGCATACAGATAATACGGGGAATTATTGTCTTCATCCTCAATCTGGTTAAGTCTCACAGATTTTTCGGCAGACAACCGGTCAAAATCTATCTTGCTTTCAGAGGTAATCAGATAAAAATAATCAACATAATTTTCCAGCAGCGGGACAATTGCGTTTTTAGGGTGCGCTTTCTTTTCAGCACTGATGAGCTGACGGGCACCTGGTAATTTCAGTTCGAAAATAAGCTGATAAGCCTTTAAACAATTGGCGTTAAAATCAAAATTTGCATAACCTGAACCCGGCAGAAGGAGTAATAAAGAAACAAAAAGATATTTGAAGAGTAGAGAGCGAATACTTTTGGCAAGCATAGCAGATTATTGTGTTCTTAAACCTTATATAACTGCTAAAATCTGTTATTTGTTTTGAGCAGGAAATATTTTTCCATAAAAAACGGCCAGATGATGATCTGACCGTCTTAATATTTATTGTTGATGCTGAGTTTATGCAGGAACTTCTTCCTGGGTTAAAGCTTCATCAACTAAAATTCTTCCGCAATGCTCACACACGATAATTTTTTTACGCTGACGTATATCCAACTGGCGCTGAGGAGGGATCTGGTTAAAACAACCTGAACAAGAATCACGGTCGATCGTTACTACAGCAAGTCCGTTAACCGCATTACTTCTTAATCTTCTATAAGCAACAAGTAACCTGTCTTCTATCCCGGCTTCTGCTTTTTCAGATTTTTTTGATAAAGCCAGTTCATCTTTTTCTGTTTCAGAAGTGATTGTCTGTAATTCCCCTTTTTTGATATCAAGATCATTCTTTCTTGATTCCAAATCAGCTAAAGCTTTTTCATATACTTCAGTTTTAGAAGCAATTTCGAACCCATGCTCTCTGATTTTCTTTTCACAAACCTGGATTTCAAGAGACTGAATTTCCACTTCCTTTGTTAAAGCATCGTACTCACGATTGTTTTTTACCTCTTTTAACTGAGTATCATATTTTTTGATCAGGTTCTGAGATTCCTTAATCATGTTTTTACGTGTTACAATGGCATCTTCAGTTTCATCCAATTCAGCCTTGAATTTTTGTATACGTGTTTCCAATCCTGCAACTTCATCCTCTAAATCAGCCACTTCCATTGGTAACTCACCACGGATCTGACGTATTTTATCAATTTTTGTATGAAGGGTTTGTAATTCGTATAAAGCTTTTAGCTTTTGCTCTACAGTTTGTTCCATTAAATGAAATAATAATTTATGGGGTTTGTATTATGCTCCGTTAGACGGATTGCAAAGTTAGGAAATTTTTCCCGAATAATATCTATCAACAAATCAGATGTAAATTGTTCACTTTCAAAGTGTCCGATGTCGGCAATCATCAGTTTTCCATCTGCATCAAAAAACTCATGATACTTGAAATCAGCAGTCACGAATGCATCTGCCCCCGCAGCAATGGCATTGTTTAACAAGAAACTGCCAGAACCGCCGCAAACGGCTACTTTTTTGATTTTTTTACCAGTATCACGGGTATGCCTGATCAATGTAATTTCCATTTTGTCCTTCAAAAAGGCAAGAAAATCCCCTGCTTCCATTTCTTCTTTAAGCCATCCGATCATCCCGGAACCTACGGTATTTAATTTATTTTCCAGGGGATATATATCGTAGGCTACTTCTTCATAAGGATGGTTTTCGAGTAATGCGAGTAAAACTTTACGCTCATCCTGAACCAAAAATATGGTTTCGATACGTATTTCCTGTTCATGGTGCTGTACACCATGCTGACCAACAAAGGGGTCTGTACCATCGTTCGCTTTAAATGTGCCCACACCTTCGGTATTAAAACTACATTCACTGTAATTAGAAATATTTCCGGCCCCGGCAGCAAAAAGGGCTTCCCGGAGTTGTGGCAAATGTTGTGTCGGACAAAAAGTAACAAGTTTTTTTAAGAGTCCGGATTTCGGATTAAGGATCATGGCGTGCTGTAAACCCAGCCGTTTACAGATCACACTATTCACACCATTGTGAACGCTATCCAGGTTGGTGTGGATCGCATACAGGGCGATATTGTTTTTTATCGCCTTTATCACTACCCGCTCCACGTAATTTTTTCCGGTAAATTTCTTTAATCCTTTAAAAACAACAGGATGGTGGGTAATGATCAGGTTACAGCCTTTAGCAATTGCTTCGTCAACAATTACCTCTGTACAATCCAGCGCTACCAAAGCCGCTGTAACCTCCTGATCAGGATCTCCCGTGAGCAGACCCGAATTATCATAATCCTCCTGATAGTTCAGTGGTGCGTACGTTTCCAGATGTTTAATCAATACAGCTAATCTCATCGTGTAAATATACGCCGCGTGTTTAATTATTGTGCAATTGTGCCCATTTTTACCATCTGCAGGCTTTCAAAAACCATTCTCTGGTTATATTCAAAGGCAAGACTTTTATAATTAACAAGGTCAATAATCGTCCCGATCGCACATAATCCGTAGGTCAGCAGGTAAAGTATCCCCATACCGATCTGGTTAACCAGGAAACGTGCTAATCCAGGAACAAAAAAACCGAGTACGCAATACAGGATCATATCGTCCGGACTCCTTCTTTTGCTGCTGTATATCATCAGAAACCCGTTCAGCTGCTTTTCATTTAAACCTGTAGTGGCAGTTTGCAGGTAAGAAAACTCCTGAGGCGAAATGCCCGGAAGCATCATAAATGGTGAACTATACATAATCTTTCTCCTTACTATTGTTATTAATCTCTCTTTTTAAATGAACACATCCCAATACCATAATCCTGTACCCGATAATCATTACGGTTGGTATGCCAAGCCAGTGATAATGGAAACTCTCCGTTATATGGCCATGAAATAAGTGGGTGACCGATCTTCCTAAACCGCAGCCAGGACACCAGCTTAACCCCAGGTTGGCCAGCGGACAAAGTGTAAAGTGCTGCCCTCCGTTGTGATGCCCCGGATCAGCCGCCGCCAGTAACACCAGTGCGGCTATCCAAAATATCAACTCTGCAGGAATACGGCTTAACCTGTTCATCTTCCGTGTTTTAATTTTAGAGTTATAAATGGTTGCATTGTTACAGTATAGCAAATCATAAATATTACCTTTGTGAGGTGAACATCCGCGAGCTGATTAACAGATATAAAACTGATGAGCGCATCGAAGCGCTGGCAAAAACCCTTAACTCGGGTAAAGGTACTAAACTTCAATTAAAAGGCCTGGTAGGGTCTGCTGATGCTACTGTTGCCGTAGCAACCTATTTTTTACTGCATAAACCGCAGCTTTTTATTCTTCCGGACAGGGAAGAGGCTGCTTATTTTATGGCCGATCTGGAAAGTATACTGGAGAAAGAGGTACTTATTTTTCCATCGTCTTTCAGAAAACCATTCGATTTTACACAGGTAGATACGGCTAATGTACTGGCAAGGGCAGAGGTATTGAACGAGCTGAACCATGATTCCTCCTATGGAAAGATCGTAGTTACCTATCCTGAAGCACTGGCAGAAAAGGTAATCGACCGCACCGTTTTAGAAAAAAATACATTAGAGATCAGCCTTGGGGTAAAACTTGGTATTGATTTCATTAATGAATTCCTGATCGATTACGATTTTGAGCGTACAGACTTCGTTTATGAACCCGGACAGTTCTCTATCAGGGGCGGAATCGTCGATATTTTTTCATTTTCTCATGATCTTCCATACCGGATCGAGTTTTTCGGTGATGAAGTGGAGAGCATCCGTACTTTTGAGATAGAAAGCCAGCTATCAGTAGAAGATGTAAAAAGCCTTACAATCATCCCGAATGTACAATCAAAATACCTGACAGAAAGTAATATCAACCTGCTGGATTACATTGCAAAGGATACTCAGCTCTGGTTTAAGGATGTTGAGTTTACACTGGATATCATCAAAACGGGCTATAAAAAAGCTGTAGAACTGTGGAAAGCATTGCCTGCAAAGGAAAAACAGGAAAACCTGGATTGGATAGATCCTAAATTTGCTTTTTCTGATGAACGGATGGTGGGCGATATCCTTCAGGATTTTGCACTGGTAGAATTCGGGAAGCAGTTTTTCTACAAAACTGACAATGTAATTCATTTTGAGACCAAGCCGCAGCCTTCTTTTAACAAGGACTTTCACTTGCTGATCAACAATATCAAAGAAAATGAGAAAAACGGGATTTTTAACTTCATCTCCAGTTCTTCGCCTAAACAAACTGAACGTTTGTATGCGATCCTGGATGATATCGATAAAACGGTAAAGTTTGTCCCCGTTAATATCCAGTTACGAGAAGGTTTTATTGATCCGCAGCAGCGGATTGCTTTTTATACAGACCATCAGATATTTGATAGATTTTATAAATATAAATTAAAAAGAGGGTACCAGAAGAGCCAGGCGATTACTATGAAAGATCTCCGGGACCTTAAACCGGGCGACTTTGTAACGCATATTGACCACGGTATCGGGAAGTACGCAGGACTGGAAAAGGTAGAAGTAAACGGCAAAACACAGGAAATGATCCGGCTGGTCTATGCGGATAATGATTTGCTTTATGTAAATATTAACTCCCTTAACCGTATCGCCAAATACAGTGGTAAAGACGGAACCCCTCCAAAAATGAATAAACTGGGTACTGAAGCCTGGGATAAACTAAAGAAAACAACAAAAAAAAAAGTTAAAGACATTGCCCGTGACCTGATCAAGCTTTATGCCCTGAGAAAATCACAGGTAGGTACCGCCTTTGATCCTGACAGCTACCTGGAAACAGAGTTGGAAGCTTCATTTATTTACGAAGATACGCCCGATCAGGTAAAGGCCACCAATGATGTCAAAAAGGATATGGAAGCCCCTCATCCGATGGACAGACTGGTTTGCGGAGATGTAGGTTTCGGAAAGACAGAAATCGCTATCCGGGCAGCATTTAAAGCAGTTGCCAATGGCAAGCAGGCTGCGGTACTTGTTCCTACCACTATACTTGCATTACAACATTTTAAAACCTTTGTAGGCCGTCTGAAAGAGTTTCCATGTAAGGTGGATTACATCAACAGGTTCAAGACAAATAAACAGATCAAAGAGACCCTCGCCCAGGTAGAGGAAGGGAAAGTGGATATCATCATTGGTACACACCGCCTGTTGAGTAAAGATGTGAAGTTCAAATCTCTGGGTATTATGATCATCGACGAAGAACAGAAATTCGGGGTATCCGCCAAAGAAAAATTACGGGCATTAAGGGTCAATGTAGACACATTAACACTGACGGCGACACCTATACCACGTACCCTGCACTTCTCCCTGATGGGAGCGAGGGACCTTTCCATCATGAGTACGCCCCCGCCAAACCGGCAGGCTGTAAATACAGAACTGCATGTATTCAATGATAAACTGATCCAGGAAGCGGTACAGTTTGAACTGGACAGGGGCGGACAGGTATTTTTTATCCATAATAGGGTAAATGACCTTGCACAGCTGGGCGGACTGATACAAACGCTGGTACCTAAAGCCAAAATAGGTATTGCGCACGGACAACTGGACGGGGAAGCGCTCGAAGATGTGATGCTGAACTTTATCAACGGGGAAAAAGATGTACTGGTAGCCACAACGATTATAGAGGCTGGACTGGATATTCCAAATGCCAATACAATTATAATCAACCATGCGCACATGTTCGGGCTGAGCGACCTGCACCAGATGAGGGGACGTGTAGGCCGTTCCAATAAAAAAGCATTTTGCTACCTGTTAAGCCCGCCTTTATCTACGCTGACTTCAGAAGCCAGAAAACGGTTAAGTGCCATCGAAGAATTCTCTGACCTTGGCAGTGGATTTAATATCGCTATGCGTGACCTGGATATCCGGGGCAGTGGTAACCTATTGGGCGCCGAGCAAAGTGGTTTTATCGCGGAAATCGGGTTCGAAATGTACCATAAGATACTGGATGAGGCAATACAGGAATTGAAAGCCGATGAGTTTAAAGACTTGTTTAAAGATGATGAGGCACGTCCTTTTGTTACTTTTACACAGATAGATACCGATCTGGAACTGTACATCCCGGACGATTATGTAACCAATATCACAGAACGCTATAATTTGTATACAGAGCTTTCTAAGCTTGATAATGAGACACAGCTGGATACTTTCCAGACTTCATTAAAAGATCGCTTTGGAAGCGTTCCAAAGCCTGTAAAAACCATGTTGAGCGTATTACGCCTTCAATGGTCCGCTAAAAAACTCGGATTTGAAAAACTAAGTTTCAAAAAAGGGGTACTGAGAGGTTATTTTATTGCTGACAAACAATCTGATTTCTTTGACTCACCAATGTTTCACAAGATTTTATCCTTTGCGCAGCAGCATCCAAGGATGTGTAACCTAAAGGAAGTAAAAAATACGTTGCGGATTGCATTTGAAGATTTAAAAACAGTGGAAGAAGCCATTGAAATGCTCGAAATGGTTGCTCAATAAGCTGACGAAAATGAATCCACAATTATTAAACGACCTCATTACTGTCCAGATGCCTTTTGGAAAATACAAAGGAAAACTCTTATGCGACCTGCCGGAACCTTACCTGGTATGGTTCCATAACCAGGGATTCCCGCCGGGTAAACTGGGAGAGATGATTGGTACCATGTACGAGATAAAATTAAATGGGTTGGAATACCTGCTGAGGGAATTAAAAAACCGCAGATAAGCTTAAAAAAAGGCACGTTCCGAACGTGCCTTTTTTTAAGCTATTATTTTAATACCATGTATAAATAAGCATATGCTACGGGGGCTGCGATAAGCAGGCCATCAAACCGGTCAAGCAAACCTCCGTGTCCCGGCAAGAGTGTACCAGAGTCCTTTGCATTTAAACTTCTTTTAAGCATAGACTCGACCAGATCGCCCAGCGTTCCGAAACTAACGATAAGAACCGCCATACCAGCCCAGACCCATGGATTGATTTCACGGAAAAAATAAGCAATTACAAGCGACACCAAAACGCTGGTCAGCACTCCCCCAAAAAAACCCTCCCAAGTCTTTTTTGGTGAATGCCTTTCAAATAACTTATGGGATCCAAGTTTTCTTCCGAATAAGTACGCTCCTGTATCACTCGCCCAAAGCATCAGCATAAATGCAAGTGGGAGGTGAAAATTATAAACATTCCAGTCATTCAGGAAGCCCAGGGAGTAGTAAAAACAAAAAGGTACAGTTACATACACAAAGCCAACAAAAGTGTAGGAGATGTTACCAAACGGGATCTTATCCTTTTTATACAACTCACATAAGAATACTGAAAATATCAAAGGGATCAGCAGCAACAGGAATTTAGAATCAAACTGCAGGAAATGATACCCCGCAGTCATCATAAAAATCAGCGCACTGACTGCCAGCCCTACATTTCTGTGCGGACGGATCCCGGATGTTTTGATCAGCTTATAAAACTCCGCTAAAGCCAATACGCTTAGCAGTAAATAAAAAATAGTAAACGTATATCCGCCAAGAAAAACGGAACCCAGCATGACTATCGTAAAGAAAAACGCAGTTATTGCCCTTGTTTTCATCAGTGTATATTTGTTTATATATTGTGTTTATAGTTTTTGATGGTCTTAAGTTGTCTTCGCCGCTTAAAAGGTATAAAAGCTACATGAGCTTCTAATTTTGTAGTCAGATAAACTACAGGCCATCCATGTTTCATTATACTTCAGGCGTTGCAGTATCTGCGTCAGAAGAATTGATAAAGGCGTCCGCAGCCTCAAAATCCTTTTTGTTGACCAGTACTTCAATTGTACCAAATGTCTGGTATGATGAATCCTGTTTATTCATAATTACTGCGGCAATATCATTTTCTATTAATCCCTGTTTAAGAATCTCCGCCGCAACAGGATCTTTTGTAGTGTATACCTTAACCCAATTGTTTTCCATCGTTCTGTGTCGTTTTATAATGTAAAAATTTCAATAAAAATATGCTCAAAAGTAAGCTAATAACATATTGGTACCAGCTAAAATTAGCAGAATTATCCAAACTATCCATTGGCATATGGTGTACCTGCATATACCAGGCCAGGCAAACCGCATAAGCATTATTCAAAAAATGCGCCAGCATGGTATACCATAAACTTCCCGTCCACCAATAGATATAGCCAAAAATGGCTCCCAGTAGCAATCTTGGAATAAAACCGAAAAACTGGATATGGATGGCGCTGAATATGAATGCAGTGATCCATATCGCTACATGGGGATTACGGAACATACGGTTAAAAGACCTTTGTATGGCCCCCCGGAAAATAAACTCTTCTGCAACAGCTGGCATTAGAGCAATGATGAACAAATTGATAAAGAAATCCCAGGTATGCCCTACTTTTAGTAATAAAATCGTCATTTTCATAGCCGCATCTTCTTTCGCCCTCATCCAGTCTTCAATTGGTTTTAATACCCCGGGCAGGGTCATCTTTTGATTTGCCAGTGCCACCCATTCCATTACAGGCATAGAAAAAACCATAATCAGGATAACTAGGATGACAAAAAAGAATTGCGGCTTTTTAAACCCGTAAAAATCTTTTATTTTCATCTTTTCTCTCTTTGCAAGCCATACAGGAGGTAAAATGAATAAACAGGCAGTCGTTAAAACCTGCGAAATTTTTAATACTGAAACATATTTCGAATCATTGCCGTCAGCCAACTCCATATGTCCGAACCCAGCTGTTCCATATAATAGGAGCACTACCGCCAAGCTGAGTATACTGCCTATGATTATCCCTGCAATAGCAAACAGTACAATCATAAGTAACTGTAAATAAGCACTATTTTCTTCTCGCTCCTCTGGAATGAAATTCATTATTACGGATTTTTGTACCTTTGTGTATTAATTTTGGTTTGAAGATAGAAAAATGTCTGTAAAGATAGGAAATATTGACCTTGGGGAGTTCCCTTTATTGCTTGCACCGATGGAAGATGTAAGTGACCCTCCGTTCCGTTTTGTGTGTAAACAAAGCGGGGTGGACATGATGTACACTGAATTTATTTCTTCCGAGGGATTGATACGTGATGCTGCGAAAAGCCGTCAGAAACTAGATATTTTCGAATATGAAAGGCCAATTGGCATCCAGATTTTCGGAAGTGAAATATCTGCCATGAGAGAAGCTACGGAAATCGCAACGCTGGCGGGACCTGACCTGGTTGATATCAACTATGGCTGTCCGGTAAAACAGGTAGCTTGTAAAGGTGCGGGGTCTGCATTATTGCAGGATATTGATAAAATGGTAAAGATGACCGAAGCTGTAGTAAAAGCGACACATCTGCCTGTAACAGTAAAAACCCGGCTGGGATGGGATGATAATACTAAAAATGTAGACGAAGTAGCCGAAAGATTACAGGATATCGGTATCCAGGCATTGACTATACACGGTCGTACACGTTCACAAATGTATAAAGGAGAGGCCGACTGGCGCATGATCCGTGATATTAAAAGAAATCCCCGCATCAAGATCCCTGTGTTCGGGAATGGCGATGTGGATAGCCCCGAAAAAGCTTTTGCGTGGCGCAGGGAATTTGAAGTAGACGGGATTATGATCGGCAGGGCCGCAATCGGTTATCCTTGGATTTTCAGGGAAATCAGCCATTACTTTAAAACCGGGGAAAAACTTGCAGGTCCAACTGTAGAAGAACGTGTAGCGGTTTGCCGCACACACCTCGACAAATCTATCGCCTGGAAAGGGCCTAAAGTGGGCATATTTGAAATGAGACGTCATTACGCCAATTATTTCAAAGGATTACCTGACTTTAAAAATTACAGGATGTTATTGGTCAAAGAAGACAATATTGAAATAATTCACGCAATTTTAGACGAAGTGGCAGATAAATATCAATACATTATTCCTGAAGGAGAAATGGCTTGATTTTTGAAAAACACTCTATAAATTAGATTAAAATGGTTACAGCAATTACACAAGGCGTTAAGATTTCAGTAGATACGGTGTATCAGGAAGAATATTCTAATCCTGAGAAAGAACATTTCATGTTTGCTTACCAGATTACCATAGAAAACCTGTCAGATTATTCCATACAACTCATGCGCCGCCAGTGGTTCATATTTGATTCCAATGGTACCCAGAGAGACGTGGAAGGAGAAGGAGTAGTAGGTATACAGCCTGTAATAGAACCGGGTGAAAGCCATTCTTATGTATCAGGATGTAACCTGACTACAGATATCGGAGCAATGTCCGGCAACTACCTGATGCACCGTATAGCAGACCAGTCTGATTTTACGGTTAACATCCCGGAATTCCAGTTGATTGTACCTTACCGGTTAAATTAATCCCTGTTTCTTCCAAATAACATGGAAGCATAGTATAGCAGATTAGCTAATGCGCCTAAAGCAGCAACTACATAGGTCATCGCTGCCCACCAGAGGGCATCTTTGGCCTGACTGTTCTCCTCTTCAGTATGCATCACCACCTGATTATTTTTTAACCAGATCAATGCCCTTTTACTGGCATCAAACTCTACCGGTAAAGTAATAAAACTAAAAATTGTAATTAATGCCAGGCCGGCAACTCCGATACCTAATACAATAGGATTGCCTGTAAAGCCAATCAGTAAAATACCGATGATTAAAACCCATTGTAAAAGATTGGAAGATATGCTTACTACCGGTACCATGGTCGACCTGAATTGCAGCCAGTGATAAGATTTGGCGTGCTGCACAGCATGCCCGCACTCATGAGCGGCTACAGCTGCCGCAGCTACACTTCTTCCATAATATACATCTGTACTTAGGTTGACTGTCTTTTCCGCCGGATTATAATGATCCGTTAACTGTCCGTCAGCATTCATCACACGAACATCATATATACCATTATCGTGCAGCATTTTTTCTGCTATTTCATGTCCTGAAAATCCTGAATTTAATTGCATTTCAGCATACCTGGAAAATTTACTTCTGAATTTCCATTGCACAAACATACTTGCAATCAGCATCGGAATAATAAAAAATAAATAGGTTCCCATCTCTTTTGTGTATTGTTATTCTTTGTACCTAAATCAAATATTGTTCCTTTAATACAGCTGTTAACTTAATAAGTTGAAAAACAGCTTCAAAACGCTCCTTTCCATCTAAAATTTACCGCTTGAGGAAAACAGCAGATCGTTATTTGAGAAATATGTCCCTATTAATCTGCATAAACCAGATGTACTTTTCTGATAATAGAATGAAAAAGTACCTGCCTTTGCTATCATTTCCAATGATTAAAAATTTACAAATTGCAACTGCTGATAATGGCATGGAATTCATCATTTATACTAATATGTTTGTTAAAATGATTTATATTATAGATTTTTGATAAAAATATTAGCAAATGAACATCATTATCATCACATTGCTTTTCATGGTATTAATCGCTCTGGTCCTTCTTTTATTTAAAAAACCAGTTGCCGGACAAAACCAATTGGAAATACTGAATTTAAAGGAGACAGAACATCAGAAAACACTCAGTTATTACCGGGAAGAGAAGCAGCGTCTGGAAGATGAACTGACAGATCTCCGTACAGGTTTCATGGACGAACGGAGCAGGGCGGTAAAGGCAGAAGAAATGCTTCATGCACAGATGGTACGACAACTGCAACAGGATAAATATATTGCTGAACTGCAGCAGAAGTTTAAATTGGAATTTGAACATATAGCAAACCAGATTCTGGAAGAAAAAACTTCCAAATTCACCTTACAGAACAAAGTGAGTATGGACCTCATTTTAAGCCCGCTGAAGGAAAATATCAAAGCTTTTGAGGCAAAGGTAGAAAAGGTATACAAAGCGGAGTCAGATGAGCGGAATATACTCAAGGGAGTGATTTCACAACTGATGGACCAGAGTAAGCAGATCCAGGAAGATGCGAATAACCTCACTAAAGCACTTAAGGGAGATAACAAAAAACAGGGAAACTGGGGAGAAGTAATCCTGGAGAGGGTATTAGAGCGTTCAGGACTGGTCAAAGACCAGGAATACCGGATACAGTCCAGTTTCAGTACTGCAAATGGCAACAGGGTACAGCCCGATGTAATTATCGATCTGCCAGATCAGAAACATATTGTAGTTGATGCTAAAGTATCATTGATTGCCTATGAAAAGTCAGTAAGCGCAGAAACGGAAGAAGAGCGGGAAATATATATTAAGCAGCATTTACTTTCATTAAAAGGCCATATACAGGATCTTTCAGGTAAAAATTACCAGGAATTATACCAGATCAACTCTCCCGATTTTGTATTGCTCTTTATCCCTATAGAATCTTCTTTTGGAATAGCTGTGCAGAAAGACGCGGAACTTTTCAATTATGCCTGGGAGAGAAAAGTTGTCATTGTAAGCCCTTCTACGCTGCTCGCTACATTACGTACCATATCTAGTATATGGAAACAGGAAAGACAAAACAGGAATGTACTCGAAATAGCCCGTTTAAGCGGCAGCATGTACGATAAATTTGTAGGCTTTATTACTGATATGGAAAGTATAGGCAGAAATATCAGGCAGAGCCAGGATGCTTATGATAAAGCATTGTCAAAATTATCTTCTGGTGCTGGTAACCTCGCTACTACAGCTGATAAAATAAAAAAACTGGGTGCAAAAACTACGAAACAGATTGATCGTAAATTCCTGGACCCAGCTTTGGCTGAAGAAGAAATTTTATAATTTAAATGCGCTCCATCCCTGTGCTTTCAATTCATGCACAACGTTCGATTTGGAAATCATTTTAGCGCCCGAAGCTTTATCGGTCATGTGTCCGATCACCGTAATATCTACATCATGCTTTAATTTGGTATAATCATCCTGTTTAATGGTAAACAGCAACTCGTAATCTTCACCACCATTCAATGCACAAACTGTAGGATCTAGTCCCAGCTCCCTGGCAGTTTCATAAGTCATAGGATCCAGCGGAAGCTTGTCTTCATAAATTGTACATCCAGTTTCAGATTGTTGACAGATATGCATAATTTCTGAAGCCAGACCGTCCGAAACATCAATCATTGAAGTAGGCACAATTTGCATTTGTGCCAGCAGGTCTACTATATCCCTTCTTCCTTCTGGTTTCAACTGTCTTTCTATAATATAATCTTTGCCTTCCAGATCTGGTTGTACGTTAGGGTTTTCCAGAAAAATCTGTTTTTCTCTCTCCAGGATCTGCAGACCGACATAGGCCCCGCCCAAATCTCCGGAAACACAAAGCAGATCACCTTCTTTCGCACCGTTACGATATACGATATCTTCCTTTTTCGCAAAACCGATACTCGTCACACTGATCACTAAACCCTGTTTGCTGGATGATGTATCACCGCCAATCAGGTCAATATTAAACTTATTACAGGCCAGTTCAATTCCTTTGTAGATTTCCTCTACAGCTTCCAATGGAAATTTGCTAGATAAGCCAATAGAAACTGTAATCTGGGTAGCAACTCCGTTCATTGCGTAAATATCGCTTAGATTAACTTGCACAGCTTTATAGCCTAAATGCATCAGCGGTACATAAGCAAGATCAAAATGGATACCTTCCAATAAAAGATCTGTCGAAATCAACATTTCTTTATCACCGGCATGCAATACAGCGGCATCATCACCTATGCCTTTAATACTGCTTTCATGCCTTATCTTAAAATTATCTGTCAAGTGTTTAATCAGGCCAAATTCACCTAATTCTGCCAGATCTGTACGTTCTTTATTTTCAAACATAATTTTTTTAAATCTATTGATTTGTCTTTTTATCCCTTATAAACCCAGGCTTGCTGATATTTCCAGCATCCTTTCAATTGGTTTACGGGCTTCTGCAATGATATGAGCCGGTACGGTAACTTCCGGAGTTCCGTTTTTAAGACACAAATAGAGTTTCTCTAAAGTGTTTCTTTTCATATACGGACAGTCATTACAAGCACAATTGTTATTTGGTGGCGCAGGAATAAACGTCTTCGAAGGGTTTGATTTTTCCATCTGGTGGATAATCCCGCTCTCCGTAGCTACAATAAATTCCTTTGCGTCACTGTTAATGGAATAATTCAGTAATCCAGTAGTAGACCCGATGTAATCGGCCATCTGCAACACAGCTTCCTCACACTCCGGATGCGCAATAAACTTCGCATTCGGATGGCGTTCCTTCAATTTGGTAATTTTTTCCCTGGAAAAAATCTCATGTACCATACATGCCCCGTTCCACAATACCAGGTCTCGCCCTGTTTTTTTAGCTACCCACGCACCGAGGTTTTTATCCGGCCCGAAAATAATCTTCTGCTCTTTTGGCAGACTGTTTACAATCTGAACCGCATTGGTAGAAGTACAAACGATATCACTCATCGCTTTCAGCTCTGCCGTACAATTTACATAGGTGATCACCAGATGGTCCGGGTACTTCTCTTTAAATTTTTTAAACAAATGTGGCGGACAACTATCTGCTAATGAACAACCTGCCTTTAAGTCAGGCAGCAATACCTTTTTCTCCGGCGAAAGTATCTTGGCAGTTTCTGCCATAAAATGGACCCCGGCAAATACAATCACATCTGCTTCAGTTTTCGCAGCTTCCTGAGATAACCCTAAACTATCTCCTAAATAGTCAGCAACATCCTGAATATCAGGTTCTTGATAGTAATGAGCTAATATGATCGCATTTTTTTCCTTTTTTAACTTCTCAATTTCTACAAAAAGATCAAGTGTTGGGTCGATACTTTCTTCTACAAATCCTCTTCTGTTTAATTCTTCTAAGGTATCCATTTTCAACGTTTCAATAATTAATAATTATTTAATATAAATAGACTTCTATTGTTTATTAGTGTGTTAGTAATGTTTGTAACTCACTCTTTTTAATTCGCTTTTTTAATTTGTTCTATAGTTATCAACATATAAATCACTTATTTATTTAAAATATGTGCTGATTCACAATTAGATATTTTATAGACTAAAAACTTATGAGCAGTAATATGTTTATAGTTAGTAACCCGGTAAAAAGTTAATAACTCATGCAAAGTTGCTCAAAAATTACTTAAAAGATTGTGTCTAATTCTCATTTTAGCTTAGCTTTAAACATTCTTAAATAGTTACTCTATTTATTTAGACAAGTAATTAACATTTTTCTAACGTTGTTAACAACACGGTGGAATTACCATATTTTAATGAGAAAAGTAGATTTTTTAGTCATAGGATCAGGTATAGCAGGCTTAAGCTTCGCCCTGAAGGCCGCCAGGCACGGTAAAGTACTTATCGTAACCAAGTCGAACGAAGATGAATCCAATACCAAGTATGCCCAGGGTGGGGTAGCTGTAGTTGTAAATAAAGACGATTCTTTTGAAAAACATATTCATGATACTTTAATTGCTGGTGACGGGCTTTGTGATGAGCAGATTGTGGAAATCGTAGTGAAAGAAGGGCCTCAGCGTATCCAGGAGATCATAGATTACGGAATTAACTTTGATAAAGACCATGCAGGTGTTTATGATCTGGCCAAAGAAGGCGGCCATTCGGACCACAGGATTCTGCACTATAAAGACGTTACAGGATATGAAATCGAAAGCGTTTTACTGAAGCAAATTCATGAAAATGATAACATAGAGATATTAACACATTACTTCTGTCTCGAGTTAATTACCCAGCATCACCTCGGTGAGTTTGTTGACAAATCATCAAAAGATATTAACTGTTTTGGTATATATGCCTTTAATACAGAGCTTAACGATGTGGAAAAGATCTTAGCAAACGTGACGGTTCTCGCTTCCGGGGGAGCCGGTCATGTCTATTCCAGCACAACAAATCCTGT
>Ga0247813_10000820_pt1 | contig 25343 bp, 27 predicted proteins | sample UWRJL169409C1_FD_180719 | JGI IMG/M metagenome (GOLD analysis project Ga0247813, IMG submission 180719) | Plant litter microbial communities from Arlington Agricultural Research Station in Wisconsin, United States - UWRJ-L169-409C-1 | ecosystem: Environmental > Terrestrial > Plant litter >...
GTGGTTCCAGATGCCCTTGGGGTTGGAGGTTATATTTGTAATGAAATAAAGTGGGAGAAAGTTTCAGATAACTACATTCCTAAAATTGATGAATTTTATTTTGACGGATGGAAGCGCAAAGATGGAAGCCGTTTTGTATTACGAAAAAAACTAAATCTGGACAGTGATCGTTTGCCTGGTTTTTCTCCGATGTTCTCACATGGAAGAAGCGTTGGTTTTTTACCTCCAAGCAATAAAATATATGAAGTTGAACAATTAATGGGAGGAGTTTCGTCTTTTCGGAAATCAGTTTTTAAAGATTTTTCATTTTCTACTTATTTTGAAGGCTACGGTCTATATGAAGATGCCGATTTTACGTTAAGAGTTGCTAAAACAGGAAAATTGTATTTAAATACGGCAGCAAAATTAAATCATTATCACGCAGCTTCCGGACGCCCGAATCAATATAATTACGGAAAAATGGTGGTTAGAAATGGCTGGTATGTATGGCACGTTAAAAATCCAAATCCCGTTTTTAAAGATTATTTTAAATGGCATGCCATTACTATTTTATTGACAGTAATAAGATTTACCAATACATTTACTTCGTCTAACAAAAAAGAAGCTTTTACAGAAAGTTTGGGGAGAACAATAGGTTGGTGGAGTTTGGTATTTAATAGACCAAAATAATAAGAGGGAATACAGTTTAATGATAGATCATCGCTATAAAAGTAAATTTACGGATTATTCAAAAATATATAATGAAATTTTTAATTATCACACATGTAGATCATGTTGAAAATAACAATCAATATTTTGGTTATGCACCCTATGTGCGCGAAATGAATGTTTGGATAAAATATGTTGATGAAGCAATAATTGTGGGACATTTGTTAAAAAGAGATCTGACAGAGATTGATATTTCGTATGATCACGATAAAACTCATTTTATAAAAATATCAAATATTAGTTTTACCAGTTTTAAAAATAGTTTGCTTTCAGGTTTCAAATTGCCAATCATTTTTTGGAAGATATTTTGGGCCATGAAAAGTGCAGATCACATTCATCTGCGTTGTCCGGGAAATATAGGATTGTTAGGTTGTTTGGTTCAGATACTTTTCCCAAATAAAAATAAAACGGCTAAATATGCCGGAAATTGGGATCCTAATAGTAAACAGCCTCTTTCATATCGTTTGCAAAAATGGATTCTCAACAATACATTTTTAACCCGAAATATGCAGGTTCTGGTTTATGGAAAATGGGAAAATCAATCAAAAAATATAAAATCATTTTTTACGGCAACGTATTCAGAAAAAGAAAAAGAAATTGTTTTAAAAAGTGATTTATCGGTAATTGAATTTATTTTTGTTGGAAGTCTGGTAGTTGGGAAAAACCCACTTTATGCTGTAAAATTGATTCAGAAATTAACAGAGAACGGAAGAAATGTAGTTTTGAATTTATACGGTGATGGAATAGAAAAGAGCAATTTAGCATTGTACATAAAAGAAAATAAATTAGAAAAGCATGTCTTTTTGCAAGGAAACCAAAATCAGGAAGTAATAAAAAAAGCGTATCAAAAAAGTCATTTTGTTATTTTGCCTTCTAAAAGTGAAGGCTGGCCAAAAGCCATTGCTGAAGGTATGTTTTGGGGTTGTGTTCCTTTAGCAACAAAAGTTTCTTGTGTTCCTTTTATGGTCGATAATGAAAAGCGTGGCGTTTTGTTAGAAATGAATTTAGATCAGGATATAAATAAAATAATGGAAGTAATTCATGATGAACATTTGTTCTTAAAAAAAAGCAAATTGGCAGCAGAATGGTCACAAAAATACACGACAGACGTTTTTGAATCTGAAATTAAAAAACTATTAGTAAAATGAGGATTGTACAAATTATAGATTCTCTAGAGGCGGGTGGAGCAGAGCGAATGGCAGTAAATTATGCGAATGCTTTGGCTGAAGAAATAACATTTTCAGGATTAATCGCTACAAGAAAAGAAGGAATTTTGAAAAACCAGATAGGTTCAAAGGTCTCTTACTTATTTTTGCATAAAAAAAAACGTATCGATTTTCAGGCTATTTTCTATTTACGAAATTATTTGCTTAAAAATAAAATAGAAATAGTTCATGCCCATAGTTCTTCTTTTTTTATAGCTGTTTTAGTAAAATTGATTTTACCAGGAATAAAAATTATTTGGCATGATCATTATGGAATTTCTTTTGATTTATCAGCCAGAAAAAATTTAGGATTAAAGTTTGGTTCTTTCTTTTTTACAGGAATTATTGCTGTAAATTCGGCCTTAAAAATTTGGGCAGAATCGTATTTACATTGCTCAAATGTGATTTATTTTCCAAATTTTATTGATGATTCTTCAAACACAAATTCAAAAATATTTTTACAAGGAATTGAAGGAAACAGAATTGTTTGTGTAGCTAATTTACGACCACAAAAAAATCATAAACTTTTGATCGATGCCGCTGCGATAATTAGAAAAAAACATCCTGATTGGACCTTTCATTTATTTGGAAAAGATTTTAAAGATGATTATTCTGCAAAAATTAAAAGTCTGGTAATAGATTTAAAGTTAGAAAAAATAATTTTTTTTTATGGAACAAGTGATACTATTGGTTCAGCTTTAGAACAATGCGATATTGGTGTTTTGTCTTCTTTGTCAGAAGGCCTTCCTCTGGCGGTTTTAGAGTATGGATTATATAAATTGCCTGTTGTAGCTACAGATGTTGGCGAAGTTTCAAAAGTAATTTTCTCTAAAAATGAAGGATTAATTGTTGAATCTAATAATCTGAATGAATTTGCAAATGCGATTATAACATTCATTGAAAATAAAAACTATAGAATGAAAACAGGTGAACAATTGAATCATTTTGTTCAATTAAATTACAGTCAAAAAGCAATTATAAAAGATTATCTTCAATGGCTGAATTCTTTGCTTAATTTTGCTGCGACAAAAATATCTTAATTATTAATGAAAAACAAAACATTATCGTATACTGCTATAGTTATCATACATGCATTAATTGCTCTGATAGTTTTTGTTGCCCCGTTTTTATCAAAACTTTATGCCATTTTAATTCCTGTTGTTGGTGTAATCATAGTTTTTAAATCTAAAAACAGAAACAATGAAGTGCTTTGGGTTGCCGCATATCTGGTTGGTGCTGAGGTTTTTATTAGAATGACTGGAGGAAATTTAAACAATGAATATGTTAAGTTTACTGTTGTTTTCTTTATGCTTTTAGGAATGATCTATAGCAATTTTTCTACCAACTCTTTTGTATACTGGATATTCCTGATTTTATTGGTTCCCGGAATTTTGTTGACTTTTATGGAGACAGATTATAATGGTGATGTAAAAAAATCTTTGGTCTTTAATTTGTCAGGCCCAATTTGTTTGGCCATTTGCGCTATTTATATGTTTATGAGAAAGATTACATTTGATAATCTTCAAACCATTGTGGTTTCGATCGGAATGCCTATTTTAACAACAACAGTTTATTTGTTTTTATACAATCCGAGTGTAAAAGATGTCGTGACCGGAACACAATCTAATTTTGAAACTTCCGGAGGTTTTGGTCCAAACCAGGTATCTACTGTTTTAGGTTTGGGAATTTTTATCTTTTTTACGAAAGTGATTTTGTTTTCAAAAACTAAAAAAGAAACGGTTTTAAACGCAGTTTTATTATTAGGGGTGAGTTATCGCGGAATTGTAACTTTTTCCAGAGGCGGGGTTATAACAGCAATTGTGATGATTGTTTGCCTGTTATCTTTATTATTTTATTTCTCGAACACTAAAGGTAGAAGTAAGTTTGCACTTATTTTTGTATTTACAGGATTAATGGGGGCAGGAATATGGACTTATACATCATTACAAACCGGGGGTCTTATTGATAAGAGGTATGCTAATAAAGATGCTGCAGGAAGACTCAAAAAGGATAATTTAGGTGGCCGTGAAGAAATTATGGATTCTGAAATAAAACTTTTTCTTGATAATCCTATCATGGGCGTAGGAGCCGGAATGGGAAAACAATTTAGAAAACAAGAATCTGGTGCTGAAGTTGCATCCCATAATGAAATAACGCGTATGTTAAGTGAACATGGTGTCTTTGGTATTTTTGGGCTTTTAATATTGTTTATTACGCCACTTGTTCTTTATATATACAACAAGCAACATTTGTATCTTTTATCTTTTTACGTCTTTTGGTTACTGACAATTAACCATGCATCGATGCGTACAGCAGCCCCAGCATTCGTTTATGCCTTGACATTACTTTCCGTTCAGGTTAAAATTCCTAAAAAACCTGAAAATTAGATACTTTATATTCTTTTTTTTGTAATACATTTGTTTCAGTTTTAGCCCCAAACCAAAACCAAATAGACCAATGTTTACAAAAAAGAAAATTCATTTCGAGATATCGGAGAGGAAGGTATTGCTGCATGCTTTTGATGCATTTTTTGTCTTGTTCGCACTATTTCTCCTCAATAAGCTTTTCAATTTTCAATATTTCCAGTTTTCACTTGCCAATTGTTACTGCGAAATCGTACTAATAGCTTATGTATACATATTCGGTTCTATTTTCGAAATGTATAACTTACAAGTCGCCAGTAATCAGTTTCAAATTCTTAAGAGCACTGTTTTTACAGCAACAACAACTGTATCAGTTTATCTTTTAACGCCAATTTTATCTCCCGAATTACCTAAAAACAGAATTGCAATCGTAATATTTTACTTTGCTGTTTTATTTGCATTGCTGTCGTGGAGGTATATTTACGTTTACTTCCTGGCTTCGCACCGTTTTGTGCAAAATGTGGTTCTTATATGCGATCAAAATCAGGTTGAAGAACTGGTTTTAGGACTTGAAAATGTAGATCCGCATTATAAAATAATTGGTTTTGTAAATTCAGATTCTGTACTCGAAAAAGAATTGGATTATCACTATGTAAAAGAAATTCAAAAGGAAAATCTGGAAGATTTTGTAGTGAAAAACAATATTTCTGAAATTGTAATTGCTTCACAAAAGACAGATGGAATTACAGCTGAATTATACCAGCAGTTACTTCATCTGCTGCAGTCAGGAAATATTATTCGAGAGTATACGCAAGTATATGAAAGCAAAACACAGCGAATTCCGGTTCAGTATATTGCGAGAGATTTTTATCGCTTTTTTCCTTTTAGCCGAAGTAATAACAACAAGTTGTATTTGCTGCTGGGTAGAATTCTTGAATTCTTTTTCTCTTCTTTAGGCTTGGTGATATGTTTGTTTTTAATTCCTTTAATAACTATTGCCAATTTTTTTGCGAATAATGGGAAACTGTTTTATACGCAGGAACGGGTAGGTAAAAACGGAGAGGTTTTTAAAATCTATAAGTTTAGAACAATGGTCGAAAACTCAGAAGCTAACGGAGCTGTTTTTGCAACTTCTTCGGATAAGCGCATTACTCCGTTTGGCAAGTTCATGCGTAAATCAAGAATTGATGAATTACCCCAGTTTTTCAATGTTTTAAAGGGTGATATGGCAGTTATCGGGCCACGACCGGAAAGACCATTTTTTGTCGAAGAAATTGCCCGTATTATGCCCTTTTACGAAACAAGGCATGTTATAAAACCCGGACTTACAGGGTGGGCACAGGTAAATTATTCTTACGGAGAATCCATCCAAGAGAGTTTGATAAAATTGCAATATGATTTGTATTATATCAAACACCGAAGTATTTTTCTGGATTTGAGCATCACCTTCAAAACCATTACAACGATAGTTTTCTATCGTGGTCAATAGTCTTAGATAATAATCGGGATACGTTTTTTGTTTCGTATCGCGACTCTTACCAAAACAAAGCCGCTCGTAATGATCATTGGCAAAACAATAATAAAGTGAGCTTTATTGATTATGAAAATACTGTAGATGATTAGAAAAATCAAGTGCAGGGCAGCAAATCGATAGGTCCATCTTTTGTTCTCTGCAATGGATAGAAATATCAGAATCAATAATAGCGGACTAAATAATAGCACATTGTAATTCATTGATAATTCCTGATGAAAGGAATAAAAACCAACCGAAATAAAAAATATTCCCATTAAAGATAAAATCAAAAGATAAATTTTGTCAACAGTTTTGTTGTGTGCAAGAACAATAAAGGCAAGAATAATGAGATAGGAGTAAATGTTATTCCACCATGATACGGGTGTTTCTTTTTCAAAAAGAAGAAGTGTTTTACTTTTTCCGGCTAAAGGCTTATTTTGAAAATTTATTTTTTCTAAGCTGTTTTTTAATTCAAAAGGCAAAAATATTCTGGTTCCAAGTTGATCGACTTTGGTTCCAAATATGATACTTGTTCCCAGTTTTTCATAAAAATGTCCATCAAAATACGGATATAAAATAGCTCTGTAAGTAATATCAGTATCTCCTTTCTTTACAATTACATTTTCACTTAATGTAGTATTGATGATGTCAACAACCATCGAAGTACAGTTTTTATCAATAAATTTATAAGTGTAAAAACGCTCTTCAGAAAGTAAAGTGGCATTTAATTTGTCAAAAAGTTTTTGCTTTAAATCTTGCGGAATTAGTAGTTCCTGCTCAAAAACGCTTCTTTTTTCAATTGTATAGTCTTGTATGAAGTCCTGAAAAGAGTGTGCAATCACATAATACTGCAAATCGCCTTTTGTAAATTTTGCAACAAAATTTGGAGTTCTAAAATCAAAAGCGCCATAATTATATACTACATCAATATTTTGGCCGGGGTCAGAAACTCTAATACCTGTATGTCCAAAAAAAGAATAAGATTCATTACCTAAACCACAAGTAATAACGCTGATTTTTGCGTCTTTAGATAAAGGCAAACTTTGGCTAAAACCAATGCTAAAACTTAGTAATACTAATAAATTAAAAAGTGTTTTGAAATGGACTCTTTTCATGATTTAAATTTTAGAAATGGTGGAATGGTTTTATTATTATTATCTAAAGATACCTAAATCTACTTTCAAAGAAAAAATATTCGAATACAAAGCTGTACTTTGGTTTCCTAAATCGGTTAAGGCATAATCGACCTGAATGCCTTTATATCTAAAACCTAAACCAATATTGGGTTGAAAACTTAACTTCTCGCTATTGTCAAGGTTGGTTACATTTTGAAAATTTCCTGCTCCTGCCCTTAAAAACACAAGATTGGTATAGCCAAATTCAAAACCTAATGCAGGATCAATACTAACCACTTTTGATGATATAATATCATTGGTCTGCTCAAAACGCATATTTAGGTTTGTAGCAACAAGAAGGCTGTAGTCATTATGAAATTCTATCTTTTTTGAAGCGCCTAATTGTGCTTTTGGCAAAGTAATTTCGGTACTTTCCGGTAATTCACTGTTTTCTCCCGGAATCGCATTGGCAATTTTTTCATATTCTTCTTCATCAATATTCCAAACATTATACGTCGTTGTAATATCGCGAAGCATTAAACCAAATTTCCAGTCGTTTTTTTCGAATTGTAATCCAAAATCAAAACCAAATCCCCAGGAATTAGCAAATTTACCAATAACACGTCGAATTATTTTGGCATTTAAACCATATTGAAAACCTTCAACCGGCAGCTTTCGTGCATACGAAAATGTAAAACCATAATCTGCAGTTGAGAACAAACTAATTCTGTTATAATCAATATTTCCCTGACTGTCGATTAATTCTGTCGTATCGAGAATATCATCAACACCAAACCGAATCATCGAAATTCCCCAGGCACTTCTCTCGTCAATTGGGCTTGCATAACCAATATAATCGTACTGAGCAATATTGGCAAAGTAACTGGCGTGCATTAACGAAATCTGATGATCTTCAAGATGTGTTAAACCCGCAGGATTCCAGTAAACGGAGTTCACATCTTCTGTAGATGCAACCACAGCGCTCGACATTCCTAATGCAGCGGCATCTACACCAATATTCATAAACTCATTCGAATATTTCCGAACAGTTTGTGCATATTGTGCACAACTCCAAAATAATAAAAGCCCGAAAAGTTTCTTCAATGGATAATTTTTTGCAAACCGAAGTCTGTTTTAATTTTCATCAAAAATATAATATTTTACCCATCTAATTTCTTCCTTTTGAGAAATATTGCAAAACAGCCATTTTGAAATAAAAAACTCTTGCGAAAACTCCTATTTCATATACTTATTATGCTAAATTTGCTTAACCATTATCAAATTTTATAAACATGAATATCAAAAAGCACATTCCAAACCTAATTACTTTAATAAATCTGTTTTGTGGTTGCATTGCCGTCGTTTTTGTTTCGGAGGCCAATTACGAAATGGCTTTTTACTTTGTTTGTTTAGGAATCTTTTTTGATTTTTTTGATGGCTTTTTTGCCCGATTGTTCAAAGTTTCAAGTCCGCTTGGACTGCAACTAGATTCATTGGCAGATATGGTTACCAGCGGCGTTGTTCCGGGTTATGTAATGTTTAGTTTATTTACGAACAGTGCACACGAATTAGGAACAAATCCGGCGATTCCTTTTTTAGGGTTTATCGTAACATTAGGGTCCTGTTATCGATTGGCAAATTTTAACATCGATACACGCCAGACTGATTCGTTTATTGGTTTGCCAACTCCCGCAAACGCGCTATTTATTTTGAGTTTGCCTTTAGTTTTAAAGTTTTCAGATTCATTAATGATGTTGGAAATTTTAACAAATCAATGGGTATTACTTGTCATTACATTATGCAGTGCGTATATTTTAAATGCAGAAATACCATTGTTTGCCTTAAAAGTCAAAAAGTTTAATTTAAAAGACAATGCGCTTCAAATAGTGTTTTTAGTCGTTTCTTTACTATTGGTTGTATTGCTTCAGTATATCGCAATTCCTTTAATAATCATTTTTTATGTGCTGTTATCGGTTGTGAATAATATGTTTTTGAAAAAGTAGTTACTATTTGAATGGCAAAAAAAAACACTACACGAAGAAATTCTTATTCTAAAGCAAAACCTAAAAGATCTGTTTTTGGCAGAGCAACTCGTTTTGTTTTTTATTCTTGTTTAGTACTGATTTTTTTAGGAACTATTTATCATTATCGTGCAGGATTAGCTTTTTATCTGGGTTTTAAATCCGGTAAGGTTTTAGAAGAAGATGAGGTTGATAAACACCTTTCGGATGTTAGGAATATTCAGGTTTTAGAAAATCATAAAGGAAAAGTAATAGGTATTGATGTATCTGAATTTCAGGGAAAAGTTGACTGGGAAGATGTTGAAATCTTAGAAGAAAAATATCCTGTAAGTTTTGTTTTTATACGCGCAACTGCCGGAAACGATCGGGTTGATAAAAAATTTGCAGAGAACTGGGCTGGAGCCAAAGAAAACAAAATCATGCGTGGCGCTTATCATTATTACCGTCCAAATGAAAATTCGATAGAACAGGCAAACCTTTTCATTAAAACGGTACACTTGCAAAAAGGTGATTTGCCGCCGGTTTTAGATATTGAAAGATTACCGAAAAATCAATCTTTGGATAGTTTGAAAAAAGGATTAAAACGCTGGCTTACGAAAGTGGAAAAACATTATCAGGTTCGTCCGATAATTTACACGGGAGAACGTTATTACAGCGATTTTCTAAAAGAAGAATTCAGTGAATATTTGTTTTGGATTGCTAATTATAATTTCTACAGAGAAAAAATCGAAGACGACTGGCTCTTTTGGCAATTTACCGAAAAAGCATCTTTACCGGGAATAAATCATCGTGTTGACGTAAATATCTATAATGGCGATTTACAGCAATTGCAGTTTATTACCGTTGAATAATAGAGTGCAGTTGTAGTTTTAGTTGGATTTATCAGCTATAAAATCACATAGAAACTATTTCATTCTGCTTAAAGTATACACGAAAAAGAGAAATGCAATAGTGGTGAGAACTGCTTTTGTATTCCCGAAGTTAAGGGTGAAGCCCATCCATGCTATTCTCTTTGAAACAAAAAATCTTTTATCCTCTTTATTGAAATAAAATGGTCCGTACCAATTGTTTGGGTCTTTATTCCAATTTTCAAAATCTTCCGGAGTAGGTTTTTCTGAATTCATTTGATAAAATTAAATTAATTTGTAAAAGAAAAAAAGGTAAAAAGTAATTTAAATTTTACTTTTTACCTTTCATATATAACTATTTAAAATTCAAGTTTCTTTTTACGCAGCTCGAAATTTTGTCCAAGATAAACGCGGCGAACCATTTCATCTTCAACCAATTCTTCCGGAATTCCGGCTTTCAAAATTCCACCTTCAAACATTAGATAAGTTTTGTCTGTAATAGCCAAAGTTTCCTGCACGTTGTGATCGGTTATTAAAATTCCAATATTTTTATTTTTTAATTGAGCAACAATTCGCTGAATATCTTCAACAGCAACAGGGTCAACTCCGGCAAAAGGTTCATCCAAAAGAATGAATTTCGGGTCTGTTGCCAAAGCGCGTGCAATTTCTGTACGACGGCGTTCTCCTCCTGAAAGTAAATCACCTCGGTTGGTGCGAATATGTTCTAAACTAAATTCTTCGATCAAACTTTCCATCTTAGCAATTTGCTCTTCTTTAGAAAGCTTGGTCAATTGCAAAACACTTAGAATATTATCTTCAATACTCAATTTTCTAAAAACCGAAGCTTCTTGTGCTAAATATCCAATTCCTTGTTGTGCACGTTTGTACATCGGATAATCAGTAATATTCAAATCATCAAGATAAATATTTCCCTGATTTGGTTTTACCAATCCCACAATCATATAAAATGAAGTCGTTTTTCCGGCACCATTTGGTCCCAAAAGTCCAACAATTTCTCCTTGATTTACTTCAACAGAAATTCCTTTTACAACACTGCGTCCTTTATAGGTTTTGATTAAATTATCGGCTCTTAATTTCATTTTTTAAGTTTAATCGTTTAAACGTTTGAATCGTTTATTCGCCACAAATTAACGAATAAACGATTCAACAAATAAACGTATTAACAATTATTTAGTTTCAGCTTCTTCTAAAGCTTCCCAGAATTCGTAAGCTCTTCTTAAATGCGGAATTACAATTGTGCCTCCAACAAGAGTTGCAATTCCCATAGCTTCCATCATTTCTTCTTTGCTAACGCCTTCTTTATGGCTTGTTTCCAAGTGATATTTTACACAATCATCACAACGTAAAACTGCCGAAGCTACTAATCCAAGAAGTTCTTTTGTTTTCACATCAAGAGCACCAGGTGCATAAGCGTTAGTATCAAGATTAAAAATTCGCTTTACAATTTTGTTATTGTCAGCTAATAATTTTTCGTTCATCTTAGAACGATAGTCGTTAAATTCTTGTATGATATCAGACATTTTCTTTCAATTTATTTTTATAAACAATCCTTGAAATCAGGATACTTACTTCGTAGATAATCAACATTGGTATGGCAACAATAGTTTGGCTCACAACGTCTGGAGGTGTTACAATTGCAGCAATAATTAAGATAATGATTACAGCATATTTCCAATATTTTCTTAAAAATTCAGGAGTTACAAGTCCTAATTTAGTTAAGAAGTAAATGATAATAGGTAATTCAAAAAATAGTCCACTCGCAAGAATACTTGTTTTCACCATTCCCATATAAGAATCTATTGTAAATTGATTTACTACCATTTCGCTTATAGAGAAAGTGGCTACGAAATTTACTGACATTGGAATTACAATATAATATCCAAATACAACACCACAAAAGAAAAGCAGGGAAGAAGTGAAAATAAATAATTTGGCATTCTTTCTTTCTTTCTCGTATAGTGCCGGGCTAATAAATTTCCAAAGTTCCCATAAAATATAAGGGAAACTAAGAATAAAACCTGCCAGAATACACATCCAGACAAATATATTTACTTGTCCTTCCATTTCTGTATTCTGAATAATAAAATTCAAGTTAGTAATGCAAATACTGTCTGCAAAACCCAACTGATGAGATAAATCACAAAACCATACGTAGGTAAAAAAAGTGGGTCTTGTTGGACCTAAAATAATTTCATCAAATAAGTAATCGCTTATAAAGTACGTAATGAAAGCCATTACCATAATTGCAATTGTACTTCTAACCAGTAACCATCTTAATTCTTCAAGATGGTCTAAAAATGACATCTCGCCAAGGTTTTTTTTTGCCATTATACGATTCCTTCTTTTAAAATGTCATGTAAATGTAATACTCCTTTGTACTCGCCGTTGTCGGCAACGATAAGCTGTGTTATCGAAAAATCTTCTAAAATATTTAAGGCATCAACCGCCATAGTTTCAGACGATACTAATTTAGGGTTTTTTGACATAATATCTCTTGCAGTTAAGTCAGCAATAGTATCTACGTCATTTAGCATTCTTCGGATGTCTCCATCGGTGATAATTCCAATTATTTTATCATCTTCGATTACTGCTGTAACACCCAATCGTTTTTCAGAGATCTCAAAAATAACTTTTTTAACTGAAGTATCCGGTGTTACCATTGGTTTTAACGAATGTTCGATCATGTCTTTTACACGAAGCAGTAATTTTTTTCCTAAAGCTCCGCCCGGGTGATACACTGCAAAATCTTCGGGTTTAAAATCACGCATTTCCATTAAACAAACTGCAAGAGCGTCGCCCATAACAAGTTGTGCTGTTGTACTGTTCGTTGGTGCCAGATTTATAGGGCAGGCTTCCATGTCAACTGTTGTGTTCAAAACATAGTCTGAACCTTTGGCTAATGATGAAGTTATATTTCCTGTAATAGCTATTAAGATATTCCCAAAACGTTTCAATAATGGAACAAGGACTTTTATCTCCGGACTATTGCCGCTTTTTGAAATACAAATAATGATATCTTCTTTCTGAATCATACCCAAATCACCATGAATGGCTTCTGAAGCATGAAGAAACATAGAAGGCGTTCCTGTAGAGTTAAAAGTAGCTACCATTTTTTGTGCGATAATGGCGCTTTTTCCGATGCCCGTAACGATCAATCGACCCTTGGTTTCATAAATGCGTTGGGTTGCTTCGAAGAAATTTTCGTCAAGAAAATCAATTAGCTTTGTAATTGCTTCACTTTCAGAGAGTATTGTTTTTTTGGCTATCGCCAATATATTTTCTTTTGTGATCAAAACAGAATATTTAAAATTTGTATGTATAAAAGAAAGTTGTATCTTTATGTGTTGCAAATTTATACAAAATATCCATTAATATAAAGAATGAATTCAAACGAAATTGAAATACATAAGGAATTAAAGAAGTATTTCGGCTTTAGCCAATTTAAGGGTTTGCAGGAGCAAGTCATTACAAGTATCTTAGGTAAAGAGAATACATTTGTAATTATGCCTACAGGCGGCGGAAAATCTCTTTGTTATCAATTACCCGCTTTAATTCAGGACGGAACAGCGATTGTTGTTTCTCCTTTAATTGCGTTGATGAAAAACCAGGTAGATGCGATTCGAAGTCTTTCTTCAGAAAACGGAATTGCGCATGTGTTAAATTCCTCTCTTACCAAGACAGAAATTACACAGGTTAAAAAAGATATTACATCTGGTTTAACCAAGCTTTTGTATGTTGCTCCCGAATCTTTAACAAAAGAAGAATATGTAGCCTTTTTGCAAAGTGTGCCCATTTCATTTGTGGCCATTGACGAAGCGCATTGTATTTCAGAATGGGGTCATGATTTCAGACCTGAATATAGAAATCTGAAAAATATAATAAAACAGTTGGGGCAGGTTCCTATTATAGGACTTACTGCTACTGCAACTCCAAAAGTTCAGGAGGATATTCTTAAAAACCTGGACATGTCTGATGCAACTACTTACAAAGCATCTTTCAACAGACCCAATTTATATTACGAAGTTCGTACAAAAACTAAAAACATAGAATCGGATATTATTCGGTTCATCAAACAACACAAAGGCAAATCAGGAATTATTTACTGTTTAAGCCGTAAAAAAGTAGAATCCATCGCCGAAGTTTTACAGGTTAACGGAATTAGTGCTGTTCCGTATCACGCAGGTCTGGATGCTAAAACCCGAGCCAAACATCAGGATATGTTTTTGATGGAAGATGTAGATGTTGTAGTTGCAACGATTGCCTTCGGGATGGGAATTGACAAGCCTGATGTTCGTTTTGTAATTCACCATGATATTCCGAAATCACTTGAAAGTTACTATCAGGAAACCGGTCGTGCCGGTCGTGACGGCGGAGAAGGACATTGTTTAGCGTATTACTCCTTTAAAGATGTAGAAAAGCTGGAGAAATTCATGTCAGGAAAACCAGTTGCAGAACAGGAAATTGGTTTTGCGTTATTGCAGGAAGTTGTGGCTTACGCCGAAACCTCAATGTCGCGTAGAAAATTTTTACTCCACTATTTTGGTGAAGAATTTGACAGCGAAACAGGCGAAGGTGCTGATATGGATGACAACGTTCGTAATCCAAAAAATAAAATTGAAGCCAAGGACCAGGTCGTTAAATTGCTGGAAATTGTTCGCGATACCAAACATATTTACAAATCAAAAGAAATTGTATTTACTTTAATTGGTCGTATAAATGCCGTAATTAAAGCACATAAGACAGATATACAAACCTTTTTTGGTTCAGGTTCAGAGTTTGATGAAAAATATTGGATGGCTTTACTAAGACAAGTTCTGGTTACAGGTTATCTTTCAAAAGATATCGAAACGTACGGAATTATAAAAATCACTCAGGAAGGTTTAGATTTTATTAAAAACCCGGTTTCATTTATGATGTCTGAAGATCATGAGTATAATGAATCTGAAGATGAAGCAATCGTAACTGCAGCAAAATCATCAGGAACTGCAGATGAAGTTTTGATGGGGATGTTGCGTGAATTACGTAAAAAAGTAGCCAAAAAACTGGGAGTTCCGCCGTTTGTGGTTTTTCAGGACCCTTCTCTTGAAGACATGGCCTTAAAATATCCAATTAGTTTAACAGAATTGTACAATATTCACGGAGTTGGTGAAGGAAAAGCCAAGAAATACGGTGCCGATTTTGTTACCTTAATAAACCGTTATGTTGAAGATAACGATATCATTCGTCCAGACGATTTAGTAGTAAAATCAACTGGGGTAAATTCTGCCAATAAATTATATATCATTCAAAATATAGATCGTAAATTATCTTTAAATGACATTGCTTCTGCGAAAGGACTTTCAATGGATGCTTTGATTAAAGAAATGGAAATGATTGTCTATGCTGGTACTAAATTAAATATAAAATACTGGGTAGACGATTTACTTGACGATGATCAGCAAGAAGAAATTCACGATTATTTCATGGAATCAGAATCAGACAAAATCGAAGACGCACTTAAGGAATTCGATGGCGATTATGATATTGATGAATTAAGATTGATGCGTATTAAGTTTATTAGTGAAGTAGCTAATTAAGTCTTAAAGTTATAAAGTCGAAAGTCTTAAAGTCGGATGTTTGTGTTCAAACTCTCGACTTTAAGACTTTTGACTTTCAACATATACTTCCCCACGATGCGGTTTCAAAGCATCTCTTACCTGAATCATATTTTCATCAGTTACAACCATAAAAGCAATTGCCTGCATTTCGTTGATGATAGTAAAACCTGTAATGTTTAAAGGTAGTTTTTCTATTGCAATATATTCTTTTAAATGAATTTCATGGTGTTCAGCTGTTTTTGCTGCTGCCGGGCCACGAAAATCCCAAATCAATTTTATTTTTCTAGACATTATTTTAAGGTGCAAAGGTTTTGAGGTGCAAAGGTACAAAGTCTGTTTTGCAAATACTATTTAATTAAATTGTATATATAGTATATATGGTATATTTTTGCATAAAATTATTTCAGATGAGAAAGTTAATCGATATTGACGAAAAAACGTTGACAAAATTAAAGGTCATTTCAATTTTTGAAAAAACAAGCGTTAAAGGATTGATAGAAAATGCAGTACAAATGTATGTAAAAAGCATCCAAACAGATCAATTTAAAAATTTGTCAAATGAAGAAAAGGAAGATCTGGGTTTAATGATATTGATGCAGGAAGTTGACCGAGATGATAAAGTAAATGAAGAAGAGATTTTCAAAATATTAGGTAAATGAAAGTTGAATATTTAAAACAATTTTCTAAAGACCTACTAAAAATTAATGATGAAACTTTGAAGAATAATTTGTTTGATATAATTATGCTGCTAAAAGAAGCTGAAAATTTAAATTTATTATCCAATGTCAAAAAACTGAAAGGCCATTCTGAAGCTTACAGAATTAGAATTGGACAAAACAGATTGGGATTTTTTTTTGATGGCAAAGTTGTACAACTTGCCAGATTTGCAAAACGAGAAGATATTTATAAGTTATTTCCATAAGATTTCAGAATACATACCACATGCCAAAAGAACTTCTGTTACAAGTTTCTCCCGATATTGCAGCAAACGAATCGCTGCTAAAAGATTATTTGTCTAAACAAATAAAAGTTTCTCCAAAAGAAATACAACACGTTTCAATTTTGAAACGTTCGATTGATGCGCGCCAAAAAGCGATAAAAATTAATTTAAAAGTGCTTATTTATTTGCAGGGCGAACCTTTTCAGGAAACCAAAATTGAGCTACCTATATATAAAGACGTTTCATCGGCTCAGGAAGTGATTGTTGTTGGCGCTGGTCCGGCAGGACTTTTTGCTGCTCTTCAATTAATTGAGTTAGGCTTAAAGCCAATAGTAATCGAACGCGGAAAAGACGTTCGCGGACGCCGACGTGACTTAAAAGCCATAAACGTAGATCATTTAGTAAACGAAGATTCTAATTATTGTTTTGGAGAAGGTGGAGCAGGAACTTATTCTGATGGAAAATTGTACACACGTTCTAAAAAACGTGGCGATGTAACCAGAATTTTAGAGCTTTTAGTAGCTTTTGGCGCATCAGAAAATATTCTGGTAGAAGCACACCCGCATATTGGGACTAATAAACTACCTAAAATTATTGAGGACATTCGAAATAAAATTATTGAATTTGGTGGTCAGGTGTTGTTTGATACTAGAGTTACTGATATTTTAGTAAAAAATAACGAAGTTGAGGGAATTGTTACTCAAACTGGAGACAAAATTCTGGCAAATAAATTAATACTGGCGACGGGACATTCGGCTCGCGATATTTTTGAATTATTAGATAAAAAGAAAATATTTATTGAAGCAAAACCTTTTGCTTTGGGAGTTCGTGCAGAGCATTCGCAAGAACTAATTGACAGCATTCAATACAGTTGCGATTATCGCGGAGAGCATTTACCGCCGGCGCCCTATTCTATAGTAAAACAAGTGAATGGTCGCGGAATGTATTCGTTCTGTATGTGTCCGGGTGGTGTAATTGCACCTTGTGCGACGAGTCCGGGCGAAGTAGTTACAAACGGTTGGTCGCCGTCTAAACGTGATCAGGCTACTGCAAATTCAGGAATTGTGATCGAATTGAAATTGGAAGATTTTAAGCCTTTTGCGAAATTTGGTGCTTTGGCCGGAATGGAATTTCAAAAAAGCATCGAACAAAAAGCGTGGAATTTGGCAGGTGAGACTCAAAAAGTTCCCGCGCAGCGAATGATTGATTTTACACAAAATAAAGTTTCAGCAGATATTCCAAAAACTTCTTATGTTCCCGGAACTACTTCGGTAGAAATGGGACAGGTTTTTCCCGGATTTTTATCGCAGATTTTGCGTGAAGGTTTTACAGAATTCGGAAAATCAATGCGTGGTTATTTGACCAATGAAGCAATTTTACACGCGCCTGAAAGCAGAACTTCATCGCCGGTTCGTATTCCGAGAGATCCAATAACTTATGAGCACTTGCAAATAAAAGGTTTGTATCCTTGTGGGGAAGGTGCGGGTTATGCAGGCGGAATTATATCTGCTGCTATCGATGGCGAAAAATGCGCTTTGATGATTGCCGAAACTTTGAAATAATACCAAATCTGCACTTTTATTTATTGGAATATCTTATATTTAATTTAAAATTAATTTTGTAATATATTCCAATGGCTAACTTCTTTTCTAATTTATTTGGTAGAAATAATGACCCAAAATCAATCATTTCTTTTGATGTTATCGATTCTATTTATTCGCATTTGTATAACGTGCAGGGGAGTCTTGAATTTAAAGTAAAAGGCATTTACGACAATGTTGTAGTTAATCTGTTTTATTTTCCCGGTTCTTTTGATCATGAAGAAGGAAAAGTAGAAATTGAAAAAGCAGGTTTTAAAAATGCTTATGAAGTTTTAAATGAATTATATAAAAAGATTGATATTGGAATTCTTTCGGAAGAAATAATGCAGGAAGGTCTGGAGTATGATTTTATTCATATTCAGTTTTATTCAGAGCCGAGTGCGGAAATGAAAAAGTATTTTAACCACGTTTTAAATAATTTCATTATCATATTTTGCTGTACCAATAGTTTGGAAACCAACGATTTTAAAATTTTATATTCAAGCAGTCATTTTATTGATTATACAAAAGGCTTGTTAGATACTCAATTACTTGATATTAATAATCCTAAAAATGAAACACAGGAAATTGGAATCAAAGATTTTAATATTGTCCTGCAGGGAATTTGCCAGTATTTGAATATTGAGATTTCTGAAAGTGTTGAACTTCCTTCGTTAGAAAATTTGATTGAAGCTGAGGAGGTTACAGTTGCAACTTTTGAAGAGTTTGCACAACTTGTTTCAAGAGGAAATATTGAAGAAAAACTACTAAAAAAACAATCAAAAAAGCTTTTTAAAGACTTTCAAAAAGAAACAAAAGAATATCACGCTAAAGTGGAAGGACATTGGAGCTTTTTTGAAAGTATAGATGCCTGGAACAGCGACTGGAAATTTGATCCCGAAGATGCAGAATATTTCATTTCAGAAATGATTGGTGAAGATTTAAATTTTGAATATCCGGAAGAAACGTACAGTCATGATTTATTTCCGTACATTCAATCAGCGCTCGAAAAACGAGATTTGGAATTGATGACTTACGATACGCAAGGCGATAATTATTTGTTTTTTGTGGCAAATAAAGATGATGTAAGCAGAATTTTAGAATTAGCTGAATTGACAAAGGTTGAGGTTAATCAGTTGTAGAATAAAATTTTCGCCAAAAATAATCACCACGAATTCACAAGTTTTGGTTTTACAATAATTAGTGAATTCGTGGCAAATAAGAATTATATTTTAGGAAATTTCATTTCGTTGAAAGTACTTTTTTGAGCTGCTAATTTTTCGATTTCATCCCATTTTCTTGGAGATTCAGCTGACAGATTTTCATACGAATCTTTTTTAATGGCGATATCATCTTCAATACGAACGCCGATATTCCACCATTTTTTATCGCATTTACTATTTGCCGGAATGTAAATGCCAGGTTCAACAGTAAGAACCATATTTTCTTTTAAGTTGCCCATGTAATTTCCTTTGTCATGAACATCCAGACCAAGAAAATGAGAACATCCATGTGGGTAATAGATTTTTACATCGGCAGGATCAGTAATAATTCCTAGTTTAATTAATCCGGCAGCGATCACTTCTTTCGATTTTTTATTTAAATCCTGAATTGGCGTTCCTTCTTTACAAATTTTAAAAACTTCTTCCTGAGCATCATATACCAATTGATAAATCGCTTTTTGTTCTTCAGTAAATTTTCCGTTTGCCGGAATTGTTCTCGTAACATCAGCAGAGTAACCATGATATTCAGAACCCACATCCATCAATAATAACTGATTGTCGATTTTTGTCGCGTTATTTTCTCCATAATGTAAAATACATCCGTTTGCTCCGGCACCAATAATTGGCGGGTAGCCTTCGCCTTCGGCTCCATAGTGTTTGTGAATGTAAGCATGAATTCCGTCAGCTTCGTTTTCGCTCATATCCGGACCAACAGCTTTCATAACTTCGTTGTGGGCAACGCATGAAAGTTTTACGGTTTTGCGCATTAAAACCATTTCTTCGGGTGTCTTTATTTCTCTCAGCGAATTTGTAATCGTTCTGAAAAGTTCCAGAGAAGCTTCGTTTTCTGTAGTAATTTCCGCTTTAGTTTTAAAAGTTTCCAGCAAACCAAAAAGGTCAAAACCGCTTTTGTCTTTTCCAAGATCTGTTGGAATTTTGTCGTAGATTATAGTTGTAAATTTTTTAAAATCAATAATGAAATCTTTAAAATCTTTACCGTTATAAACAGTTGTAAATCCTAATTTAGATTTTGCTCCTTCTGTGCCTAAACGTCTTCCCATCCACATTTCGCGGTTTGCATTTTTTTCTCTCACAAAAAGAACTTCGTTGTATTTTTCAGTTCCCTGATTTTCTTTGAAAATAAACAAAACAGCATCTGCTTCTTTGTAACCTGTCAGGTAAAACATATCAGGATTTGCGTGATAATTGTAATTGATATCTTTTGAAAAAACTCTTTCGGGATACGAAAAAACTACGGCAACAGAATTTGCGGGCATCAATGCTCTAAAAGCTTCTCTTCGGCCTTTATGGAATTCTTTTGTTAGATAATCGGTTGGTAAATTTTCCTGAGATTGAGCTTGATTGATGGTAATTAAGAATGTAAAAAGTAAGAGCAGTCGCTTCATTTTTTTGTGGATTTTTGATGGTGAATCTGTTTTTTAATCTGATGCAAATTACAAAAAAAATGTATTTAAAAAAGTTTGCCACAGTTACACGACTTTGCAAGAATTGATTATCTGTCTGAGCGGAAACATTTAGTGAAAATTAGTAAAATTAATGGCTATAAAAAAAAAGCCGCTCATTTTTATGAACGGCTTCCTCAACCTTATTAACTAAAACTATTTCTTTTTGAGTTTGTTTTTGAAAATTTTTTCGAATTTTTCCATTTTAGGTTGAATCACCATTTTGCAATATGGCTGATTTTTGTTGTTAGCATAATAATTTTGGTGGTAATCTTCTGCTTTATAAAATTTGGAAAAAGGCTCTACTTTTGTTACAATAGGACTGTTGTAAACTTTTGCTTTATTAAGCTCTGTAATAATACTTTGAGCCGCTTTTTTTTGTTCTTCACTTTTATAAAAAATCACAGAACGATATTGGGTCCCAACATCAGCACCTTGTCTGTTTAAAGTGGTTGGATCGTGAACAGTAAAGAAAACCTGGAAAATTTCGTTTAGATCTGTTACGTTTTTATCATACGTAATTTGCACTACTTCGGCATGACCGGTTGTTCCTGTGCAAACTTCTTCATAAGTTGGATTCGCCACCTTTCCTCCTGAAAATCCTGAAACTACAGATTTCACTCCGTTTAAGTTTTCATAAACTGCTTCAACACACCAATAACAGCCTCCGCCAACTGTAATAGTTTCAAAGTTTGAAGTTTTTTTTGTTTGTGCAAATCCGCTAAAGCATAATGCAAAAAGGCAAATTAGAAATGTATTTTTCATATTGAGATAATTATTTTTGAGAATCAGGAATAAAATCAAGAGCAATTGAGTTCATGCAATAACGTTTTCCGGTTGGCGCCGGACCGTCATCAAATAAATGGCCTAAATGTCCGCTGCAACGTCCGCAAAGAGCTTCAATTCTTTCCATCCCAATTGAGTTGTCATTCTTGTAAATGACGCTCTTTTTATTGTCCTGCTCAAAAAAGCTAGGCCATCCGCAGCTGCTTGAAAATTTGGCGCCGGATCTAAAAAGCAGGTTTCCGCATGAAGCGCAGTAGTAAGTTCCTTTTTCATCGGTGTTCCAGTATTTTCCTGTAAAAGGTCGTTCGGTATCTGCTTGGCGCATAACTGCATAAACGTCTTCAGAAAGGACTTTTTTCCATTCGGCATCGCTTACGTTTAATTTTGTTGTATCTGTATTTGAGTAATAGGGATTTCCTGGTTTGTCTATTTTATTTTCCATTGCAACAGTTTTTTTGTTTTGTTTTTTTGAAGATTGTCCGCATGCCTGAAATATAAATAGCGGCACTAAAAAGCAAAGACTGAAAAATTGGGTTCTTGTTTTCATAATTTATTGAGGCTTTAATTTTGTAAACCAAAGATACGACGAGAGTTGGCTTAGAAATGTCGCCTAGTTTACAATTGAGTTTTTTTTAAGTATGTTTTAACTTTTTATTATTTACGTAAATGCAATACATTTAGTTTTTTAGCCTTAATTTTAGCCTTGTTTTGAATTAATCACAGATTTAAACTTTTGGATATTAAAGACTTGTAAAAATGTAGACTCGTTAAACTTTTCACAATCTTTTTTAGGATTTCCAAGCCATTTCTTTTTTCGTATTTTTGTTGTACAAAACGCCATATGATAGAAGAAAACGTAATACTAGTCAATCAAAAAGACGAACAAATTGGCTTGATGCCAAAACTGGAAGCGCATGAAAAAGCACTTTTACACCGTGCATTTTCGGTTTTTATTTTAAATAGTAAAAATGAAATCATGCTGCAGCAGCGTGCGCATCAAAAATACCATTCGCCTTTGCTCTGGACCAATACCTGCTGTAGTCATCAGCGTGAAGGAGAAACGAACATAGAAGCTGGAAGCCGAAGACTATTTGAAGAAATGGGCTTTAGGGCAGAATTGAAAGAGCTTTTTCATTTTATATATAAAGCGCCTTTTGATAATGGATTGACAGAGCATGAACTTGATCATGTTATGATTGGATATTATAACGAGAATCCAAATATCAATTTAGATGAAGTCGAAAATTGGAAATGGATGAAAATCGAAGACATTAAAGAAGATATTGAAAAACAGCCCGAAATTTATACCGTATGGTTTAAAATAATTTTTGATGAATTTTATCATTATTTAGAAGACCATAAAATTTAATTATACCAACCAAACCTAAATGAAAGTAACCATATCAAGAAAAGCGCATTTTAATGCTGCACATCGATTGCACAGAAAAGATTGGACATTTGAAAAAAACGATGCTGTTTTTGGAAAATGCAACAATGCCAATTTTCATGGTCATAATTATGGTTTAACAGTAAGTGTTACAGGAAAAATTGACCCGGAAACTGGTTTTGTTTTAGATGTGAAAGTATTAGCGGATATTATACTGGAAGAAGTAGAAATTCCGTTTGATCACAAAAACCTGAATCTGGACGTTCCGGAATTTCAGGATTTGAATCCCACTGCAGAAAATATTGCGGTTGTGATATGGAATAAAATTAGAAAAAGAATTCAGTCCGATTTTGAATTAGAAATCGTTTTGACTGAAACGGACCGCAATTTTGTAACTTATAAAGGAGAATAATAAATGTCATTAAAAACAGGAGATATAGTTCCGAATTTTACTGCAAAGGATAGTCACGGAGAACTTTTTGAAAGTCGGAATGTCTTAGGCAGGAAACCACTTGTGATTTATTTTTACCCAAAAGATAATACGCCGGGTTGTACTACTGAAGCCTGTAGTTTTAGAGATCAGTATGAAGATTTTAAGGATTTAGGAGCAGAGGTAATTGGTATAAGCAGTGACAGCGTAAAATCGCATCACAAATTTGCCAAAAAGCATGAATTGCCTTTTATATTATTGTCTGATCCTGACAAAAGACTACGACAGCTTTTTGGGGTTCGAAATAATTTATTTGGACTTTTACCGGGAAGAGTTACTTACATCATAGACAGAAATGGTGTTGTAATTTATGTTTTTGATAGCATAAATGCTGCAAAACATATTCCAAAAGCATTAGAAACAATTAGAGAATTAGTATTATAATTCGTAAATTAGTATTTCATTAAAATTATTAATAACACATTAGCCAAACAAAATATATGAAACCAAAAACGTATCCTTTACAATTTGAACCAATTTTAAAAGAAAGAATCTGGGGAGGAGAAAAATTAAAAACTATTCTGAACAAACCAATTACTTCTAAAATAACTGGCGAAAGCTGGGAATTATCAACTGTAGAAGGCGACGTAAGTTTGGTGGCAAATGGAGCACTAAAAGGAAAATCATTGATGGATCTTATTGATGAAACGCCAAACGAAATTTTGGGAACAGAAGTTTACAAACGTTTTGGAAAACAATTTCCATTGCTTTTTAAATATTTAGATGCCAGAGAAGATTTATCAATACAAGTTCACCCAAATGATAAATTGGCAAAAGAGCGTCATAATTCTTTTGGTAAAACCGAAATGTGGTATGTAACCCAAGCTGATGCCGATGCAAGAATTATTGTTGGCTTTAAAGAAAACTCCAGTAAAGAAGAATATTTAAAACACTTAAATGATAAATCCTTAGTCTCAATTTTAGACACTGTAAAAGCAAAACCGGGCGATGTTTTCTTTTTACAGACGGGAACCGTTCACGCCATTGGTGCGGGATTAGTTGTTGCCGAAATTCAGCAAACATCAGACATCACATACCGTTTGTATGATTTTGATCGTAAAGATGCACAAGGAAACACAAGAGAACTACATGTAGATTTAGCTTTGGATGCTATCAACTACAATAAAGTTGATACACAGAAGAAATATGAAACAAAAACCAATACATCAAATGTTGTGGTGGATTGTCCTTATTTTACGACCAATTTTCTTCCTCTCGAAGATAAGTTAGAAGTTTCTAAAACTGGTGAAACTTTTACGGTTTACATGTGTATAGAAGGAAGCTTCGAGATTGAATATGATGGATTTATACAGTCGTACAAAAAAGGAGATACCGTTTTAGTTCCTGCTGAGATTACTGCATTTATTTTGAATGGAAATGCTTCTATTTTAGAAATTTACATTTCATAGCACGTAATAAAAAGATTATATGTACTTTTGCAGTCGCAAATTAAAATTAAAATAAAAATGGCAAACGTTAAAAATTTAAAGAAAGACATCAATTTCGTATTAGGAGATATTATTGAGGCAATTTACTTATTTGAAATGTCTACTTCAGGAAATCCTACTCCAGAAACGAATGCTTTGATCGATCAGGCTATAGCTGCTTTTGATACTTTGATCACAAAAGTGAATGCAAAGAACGTTGAAAACAAAAAAGCGCACTTCAAACAAATCAATGTTGAATTGGAAGAAACTGCTAATCAATTGATTGCTAAAATCAACGAATTGTAAGCAAAAAAAAGTATAAAAAAGTGCAAATATATTTTGGTAAAACGAAAAACCCCTTTATATTTGCACCCGTAATGAGTCGCCAGCGTAGCTCAGTTGGCTAGAGCAGCTGATTTGTAATCAGCAGGTCGTGGGTTCGAGTCCCTCCGCCGGCTCAACAAAACCATCACTTTTTAGTGGTGGTTTTTTATTGAAATATTTGTAAATTTATTTTGGAAAATATAAAAAACCATTTTATCTTTGCACCCGTAATGAGTCGCCAGCGTAGCTCAGTTGGCTAGAGCAGCTGATTTGTAATCAGCAGGTCGTGGGTTCGAGTCCCTCCGCCGGCTCAACGTAAAACCATCACTTTT
>Ga0247813_10000821_pt1 | contig 25340 bp, 27 predicted proteins | sample UWRJL169409C1_FD_180719 | JGI IMG/M metagenome (GOLD analysis project Ga0247813, IMG submission 180719) | Plant litter microbial communities from Arlington Agricultural Research Station in Wisconsin, United States - UWRJ-L169-409C-1 | ecosystem: Environmental > Terrestrial > Plant litter >...
GATTTGTCCTGCCTGGTTTTGATTTTTTCAGTGTCAGGGGCTCCATGCTATAAAAGCTATTTACTTCGGTCTGCCCGTAGGTAAGCTTGATCAGCTCTTTAAAATCAGTACCGGGTTTTAAGGTTACATCCGCATTAATTTTCCATTCGAATAGTTTGGGTAATCCATATTCCTGCAGCGAGAGTGTGTCGGGAAGAAATTCAACAATACTTTCCTTAACCGGCGGAGGTGGGACTGCCCGTGACTTTTTCTTTTGGCTATAGCTGTTGAGGCACAAAGACATCAAAGCAAAAAAAATGAATATGTTTCTCATGGTTTAAATATAATTTTAATCGTTGTGCATCACATCATGACCATAGCTGAGGATCCTGGCAATTTTCCATTGACCGTTAATCAATTGCCAGACATGAATAAACTTGTATTCACCACTCAATTTTTCACTTTATCCTTTATTGGTGTGGTAAATCCGATGAACAGCAATCTCTACAGCTCTATAACCTTTTAAGGGGTAGACCTCCAGCGTTTCTTTCAACAGCTCCCGCCTGATATGGTTCCCCCTGATACACATTTCTTTGATTGATTTCATTTCGTTCTCGATTCCCACAGTCAGCCCACCTAAGTCGTGATAAAACTCCAGGTCATCTTTAAAAAATTTACGGTAGCTGATCGTATCGCAGGGATTAAACGCCGCAAATACCAGGCTGTCAGCTTTGGCTATCTCAAGGAAAAGTTTATCTACCTTTTGTTTTTTCGATTCTAAATCAGTTGAGGTATGTTGTTGAGCACTTGTACGATTGAAAGCAAAAACTGCCGGTAATAGAAGGATGAAGAAAAATTTCATTGTGCGTTGTGATTAGAAAATATAGGCAATATAGTTTTTAATAGCTACAAGGATGGTTAATTCGATCCCTTTAGTTTTCTAATTCGATTCCGGCTATATAAGTGTTACTTGTTTCTTGCGTTTTTGATCAAAATGAAAACAGAAGCAATAAAGACGATCATGTAAATAACCGCCAGGCCCGTATGCTTAAATTTCAAAGTTTCGAAGTCAAATTGTTTGAACAATACTACGCCTAAAATAATGGCGACAATGCTTAAAGTAAAGGTGAGGGCGTTATTCTTTTCCATATTGCTGAGTTAAATGATGATGTTGATCAACACAAAGAAAACAAATTTGAATTATAAAACAAATATGATCAACCGAACTATTGGCTTTTAATTGAGCGCAGCCATACTAGTTTATTTCCACTGGCAAAACAGTAGGCATCTTTCCACCAGGTAGCGGCACCTCTGCAGGACGTCATCAGCAGCTTATTTTTTTTATCCAGTGTGACATCACAGAATCCGGAACAGTTGGCCTTACTATCATTCGGTTCTGCCAGTTGCTGGAAGTGTTTTGATTTAGGGTTGTAAAGATAAATGCTGAAAGTCCGGTACACGCCCATGCCGGCATCTGGAATAGAAAAAGCGACGTCATCATAACCATCGAAATTATAATCCGCGATGATACCCTGGCGTACGGGATCGGGAAGGTCAAACTCAGGAAGCTGAAGATTTTGAACAAGACCATCAGGATAGCTGAAGCTGAGCTGCTCATTAGTGCTGTGGTAAAAAGAAATCAGCACACCATGCAGCAGGTATTTATCTTTCCCTATAGCTCCATCCTGCTCTGGTGCATTTTCCAGCTTGAAAAGCTTTGCATCTCTATTTCTGGTGTACCTAACTTTTGATAACTTTTCCGCTTCCTGGGTGAGGCCGTAACTGCCGGTTAATTTTCCCCCGACAAGCTCGTCCCAAACATAAGTGATTTTTGAAGGTCCTGTTTTATCTTTTACATTACTTTGCACCACACGACTTTTCAATTTTAAAGGTATGATGCCCTGCTGACCGCGGTATTGCACAAATGCGCCCTTGCCTTCCGTACCATAATAGATGTTCAGATGGAAGTCTTTCGCCAGGCCGGTAGATTTAAGCGAAAAGGGCTGGGCCGTGATCCGGGAGAATAACATGGCCAGAATAATCAGAAATAGGAACTTTTTCATGGTAAGGATAGCTGGTTTTAGTCTAGAAATACAAAGTCACCCGAACTAACGTTATCAAATATTTTGTCTTTATATTCTTTTTTGATCACAAAAAGATATCCCTTATAATGCGGATCTTTTTTACCGTTGCTGATTTTTTGATCGTCTACTTCTATTTTCATGGTATTTTCTTCATTGTCCAAAACCAGACTATACCTGATGATCCTGTCTTTTAGCTGCCAGGTGTAAATGTCAAAGTTTTTGCTCACGAACTCCCCTGTAGTTTTGGTCGATTTTCCATACTTTTTATCTAATGTCGTTATCAAATTATTGGCTTCTTTCAATTCTGTTTTCCCGACCACTGCATTGATGAGCATGATCTTCCCATCTAAAGTCGTTGCAAAATTGACTGCATTAAACTCATATTTCCCAAAATTTGCAAGTACCTCTCCATATGAAAAACTCCTTTGCCTATATTCAATCCTTACTGGTTTTTCGCTTCCGATCAATTCTCCATCCGAAATAGTGTCTACTTCCAGCATTTCAGATTTCACCTGGTAATAGCCAGTATATTCCTTGCTCTTGGTATTCTCCGGCAAGATTGTTGAAAATTTGGTGTTGAAATCAAAATCTTCCAATTGCAAAGGTTGTTTGGCAAGAGACGCTGGAATTCTATTTTCTTGACCACGGCAAGCAGTCATCAACAGTGGGATTGTCAGGAATAATAAAAGTTTCTTCATACTAATTTTAATTGATCACTATGTTTTTAATCATCGTTATGTTTGAGACGAAAGATAAACATAAATATTAAATCGATTGACCATCTGAACTGGGATCATCAGCGATAATAATTGGATAGCATTGTATCTACCATGTTATCAAGCTCGCATAAGCTTTGATTCATCTTATTTGTCAGCTGTAAGCCGATGTATATTCGCTGGCTACAGATTGGAATCCGTTTTACCCAGAATGTTTGGTCAACAGATTAATTAATCATAAATTACAGGTTGAATTACGATTGTATGTATAACCAGCAATAAAATTTTGATGAAAAATAAGTTGTATCCGGCTTTGGTTGGTTCTTTTTTACTGGTTGCCAGTCCTGGATTTGCTCAAACGCCCCAAAGCACCACAACCAGGATGGATTCTTTATTCGCAGGCTATAATTCACAGTCGCCCGGATTAGCGGTTGCCGTTGTTAGAGGAGGCAAAATCGTTTTTGAAAAAGGCTATGGCATGGCTGATCTGGAAAACAATATTCCCATCACTCCACAGACTGTTTTTCATGTTGCCTCCGTATCCAAACAATTTACGGCCTTCTCCATTTATCTTTTAGCAGGTGAAGGAAAAATCTCCCTGGAAGATGATGTGCGTAAATATATTCCGGAGCTACCCGACTATGGAAAAACAATTAGAATCAGGCATTTGCTGGCACATACCAGTGGCCTCCGTGATCAATGGGCTATATTAACCTTAGCAGGGTGGCGCATGGACGATGTTATAACTACGGAACAGCTATTAAAATTGGTGACGAGACAGAAAGGAACCAACTTTCCCACAGGGAGCGCTTTCAGTTATAGTAATACAGGATACATGCTTTTAGCAGAGATTATACACCGGGTAAGCGGGAAAATTTTAGGGATTACACCAGTGAAATGATCTTTAAACCGCTGAAGATGAACAGTACACAATTTTATGATGATCACCAGCAGATCGTAAAAAACCGCGCTGATTCTTATGAAAAAGTGAATGAAACTTATCAGCATAAAAGGCTGAATTACGCCAATGTTGGCGCAACAAGTTTACTGACAACTGTAGAGGATCTGAGTAAATGGGTATTGAACTTCGAGGACCCTGTAGTTGGAAACCCTAAACTTATAGCCGCATTTAACAGTCCTTCTTACCTGGACAATGGTCAAAAAATTGTTTATACTGTGTTGGATGGAGATACGATCTACCATGCAAAAGGACAACTGTTACGTCACTACAGGGGAATTGACATGATCAATCACGGCGGCCATGATGCAGGATTCAGAGCTTTCCTGGCCCGTTTTCCTGATCAGCGTTTCGCCTATATCACTTTAAGCAACGACGAAAATTATAATGTATTGAAAAACGGCATGGCGATCACAGAACTGTATCTGGGTAAGGAATTGACAGCTAAAAGAAATAACAAATCTACTTCGCAAAATACAAGTATTAAAAAATCAGCATCTTATAGAGCTGCCTTAAAGAAATTTGAGGGTAATTATTACAATGATGAATTATCAACGAACTACACAATTAAAGTAGCAGGAGATAAATTGATACTCACACATATCCGTTTGAGCGATGTAGAACTTAACAGAAACGGGGAAACCAAATTTTCGGGGACAGGTGAGCAAATCTTCGCCTTTGATATCGAGTTTATAATAAATAACAGCCAGCAGTTAAGTGGTTTTTTCATTTCTAATTTCGGGGCGAAAAACATACGATTTAATAAAGTGGAAGACCAGCATTAAAACATGAGAATTGACGTTAAGAATGAATTGGCCACCAAGCCACACTACCCTATATTAGATGGCCTTCGCGGTGTCGCAGCGATAATTGTTGTCACCTTCCACCTCAGCGAGCCCTTAGCCACCGGTCATTTGGATATACTTGTCAATCACGGTTACCTGGCGGTCGACTTCTTCTTTTTATTATCAGGATTTGTGATGGGATATGCTTACGACGATCGCTGGCACAAAATGACTGTTGGTAATTTTTTCAAACGCCGTATCGTACGTCTTCAACCGATAGTAATTTTGGGCATGACCCTCGGTGCTATCGGATTCTATTTCACGGATTCCACGTTATGGCCGCTCATTCATACGGTACCTATATGGAAAATGCTGCTGGTGATGCTGATCGGTTATACCATCCTGCCAGTTCCCTTATCGCTTGATATTCGTGGCTGGGAAGAGATGCATCCCCTGAATAGCGTAGGCTGGTCTTTGTTCTTTGAATACATTGCAAATATCCTTTATGCGCTCTGGATCAGGAAGTTTTCGACCACGGCATTGAGTATCTTAGTAGGCATCGCTGCTATCGCACTGGCACATCTGGCCATCACTAATGGCGACGTAAGTGGGGGCTGGACATTGAACGTAGAACAGGGACGTGTTGGTTTGACGCGCACCATTTTTCCATTCTTCGCCGGTCTGCTGCTCTCACGCGTAGCGAAGCCAACCCAAATTAAAAATGCCTTTTTATGGTGCAGCCTTTTAGTCGCCCTTGTACTTTATATGCCCCGCATTGGCGGTGCTGAACATCTTTGGATGAACGGGATTTATGAGTCTGTTTGCATTATAATTGTTTTTCCGGCTATCGTGTATCTTGGTGCCAGTGGCGTGATGCAAACCGAAAGGGAGAACAGGATCTGCAAATTCCTGTGTGATATCTCCTACCCGCTATACATGGTGCATTATCCACTGGTCTATTTTTACGTTGCCTGGATTAGCAATCACAAAGGCGTAACAATCGCAGACGTTTGGCCTTATGCGTTGCTTATTTTAATAGGTGGGATTGCTCTGGCTTATGCATCACTGAAATGGTACGATGAGCCGGTTCGCAAATGGTTAAGGAGAAAATTTGCATAGGAAAGAATGGCTCTACCGATCCATAAAATAACGTAGACTATTTAAATTTTTGGGTATCCAACCATTATAAATTTGCCTCGGCAAGATTTTGTTATTTACCGACGGAGCAATTTCAATGACTATCGTTTTTAAACTGTCCGCAGCCTTTTTTTCAAATAAATCGGATAATCTTCTACGCTTGTTTTTGATATCTTCATAACTATAATACAGGCCATACTTTATTCCTGTGGAGTCGGATCGTTTATCATTATATACAGCCTCTAAAAACCTGCTTATAGCGATCTGTTCCTCATTTTCATTTTTAGCAGACTGAATCTGCTTCCATTCCTTTTCAAATCTTACAGGGAGTTGAGGTTGATTCACCTCCTCTGTCTTAAACTTACAAGACGATAACGTAAATAGGACATAAAGAAATAGTAGTCGTTTTTTTAGCTTCATTTAATTTATCTTTTTCGCTTTCAAAGTCATTGAAAGCCACGTCATATAATGTGATCTATGTCTTTGCCGAATAGTTTCCCCTGCATTCATAATTGAGTTTACATCTGTATAATATTTACTTCCCGCTCTATATTCATCATCATATCCAAGAAGATGTCCAAATTCATGCACCACGCCACGTTGATAGGTTCCCCTAATTTTTCTCTCTAAATCAAAATCTTGATTATCTAATTCTGCAGTTCTTCTACTCGGTGTAACAAGGCTTTGATAGCCTTCATATCTCTTAGGTATTTTCCTAACAGTTATTGACCAATGGCTGGGTGGAAAAGCTGAGGACATGTTGGTAAATGAGAATCTAAAATCTAAGTAAGCCCTTTTATTTTTGGTTAGAGTCATGATTGCTAGTGATGATGCCCATTTATCATTTATAACAGTATTGAACTTTTTCTCGAAGTTACTTTTTTCAAAAATTGTCCATTCTGTGGATTCTGCTTCTCTGATAAAATTCATCTTAATTCTCATAAAAATGATTAAACGGAAATTACCATCACTAGAATTTACCAAAATCATATCAAATGCAGGAGTAACATTTTTATTGAATGTAAGATCTGAGGAAGATGGTGCTTGTTGAACTGAAGCAATCACCTTCTCACCATGTTTAAGTATCTACCAAAAGTTTGTCATCAGTAATATTATCTTGTTATGAAGGTAATGATTTTTTAATATGTTAAATGAATTTATTTTATCGAATCTTCCTTCAAACCTTTTTATTTCCCCCTATTGCGTCCAATAATGCCATCGATCCACTGAATTGCGAAGTTAAGCGGTTCCATTGATTTCGATGAACCCAAATTATGCCCTAATTCCGGGAACAATTGATGTTCGTAGAGTTTGCCTTGCACCTTAAGCGCATCGAGGCGTTCTATAGATATTCCTACCGGAGCTTGTATATCTTTTCCGCCATATAACCAAAGTCCGGGGATGGAAAGTTTGGATAGTGCATCGCGCGGATCGGTACTGGCAAACTGGTATTTATCCGGGTCATTTTTTATATGTTCACGTGCATCAGTTTCGGTATGCGTTTCCCAGAATCTGGAATTTCCCTGTGTGTAAAACTGAAACCGCAGCTGTTCGAGCGTAGTTGCAACTGGTCCGCTAAACAGTATCATGAAGTTCACCTTCGTATTTTTATTGGCAGCCATAGGAATCACCCATGCAGCCTGACTAAAACCCAGTAAACCCACTGGACAGTGATGTTTTGGCACTTGCTTCAGCAGTAAATCAGCGGCAGCACTTGCATCTGATGCTAGTAGGTCCAGATTAGCAGCATCTACATTGTTGGTACCCACTTCGGGTCCGGCATATACCCCACCCGATTTCCCCACTCCGCGTTTGTCATAGGTCAATACCGCGATGCCTTTTGCTGCAAGTAGTGATGCCACTTTCAGCGTCCTGCTTTCCTGGCCAGAACCATGAACAAGCACTACTGCTGCATAGGGATGTTTTGGTTTATAAACCACACCTTCGAGTGTGACCCCAGCGCTTTTGAACTGAACATTTTTTACAGTGTATTCCGCCTGCTGGGTAGAATCAGGTGCTGTTTGTCCGAATAAGCCGGTACAGCAGTAGCAGCAAAGTAAGAGAAGTAAATATCGTTTCATTATTTTCATTAGGGAAAAAAGTCCCGGTTATCATTATCGTTTAATTGTGAGGCAATATACATTGGAGGTACTACCTGCACGTATAAATGTGACGAAGAGGGAAGAAAATGTGACGAAAACGATGATAGCAGGTATAACGAAAATTTTTTATCGCAACAGATGTTCTAGAACTTTCTTCCCATTTTCATTTGCAGGATTAAGTTCCATTGATTTTTGATACATTTTAATGGCCTCCTGTTTTTTCCCACCTTTCAAAAGTACTTCTGCGTAACTATCATAGGCATTCCAGCTTGAAGGGAAAAGCTGTGTAATTTTGTAAAATACAGTTTCTGCTTCCACATCCCTATTGGCAAACATGAAAGCATAACCCAGAGAGTTTAGTTCATCTTCATTCAGATAATAATTCTCCGTATCTTTTTTGATCTTTTCCATCAATTGCTCCGCAGCTTTTACACCATTGTTCGCCATGGTGATACCATAACTCCGGGATCCGCTCTTTTTAGGCTTTTGAACAGATTTTCCATTTAAGATGAGCAGGGCGCTGTCCGCAATCGGAATAACATTATTAGCAGTGTTATCAAACATAATAATAGTTTGATGTTTGCCCAGATTTCTCAGCAACATGGTTCGCAATCCGGGAGATCCTCCATCGTGTTTAACAATTTCACCCATTGATGTATCTTGTCTGGTAATCCAGCCTAATGCGTAGCGTTGTATATTATCTTTGCCATTACTCAGCTTGATGGGGATGAACGCTTCTTTTAAATTCTCACGATTGATTAGTGTACCGTTATACAGTGCAATGTCGTACTTCAGCAAATCATGTGTAGTACTGATCAAATCACCATGACCCTGAAAGTTAATTCGGTACATTACTTTAAATTCTGCCAGCGTATCGGCCCATTGCGGTTTATCGCTGTAGGGATATTTGAAATTATACCTTTTTAAAAGGTTTTTGTCTTTCCGGCTTAAAAAATTGGACAATGAAGTATTTGTCATTCCTGCGGGGATGAAAATATATTTTTTCAAGTAGGATTCAAATGATAACCCTGAAAGCTGCTCAATTATTAAAGCAAGAATATTATAGTTAACATTATTATAGGAGAAATCTTCACCAGGTTTAAATATCAATGGTGCCTTTTTTGATATGAAGGAAGGGATGAGATCTTTGTTAGTGAAAACGGTATCCGGATGATTGGGTAGGAAAGAAAAGAAAAGTGAATCTACGATCGGTAGCCCTGCGGTATGCGACAACAACTGTTTAATGGTGACCTCCTTATAGGGAAACTCAATCAGAAATTTCGATACAGGATCTTCTAATTTTAATTTACCTCGCTGTTTTAATTGCAGAATTGCGGTGGAGGTAAATGTTTTAGTAATAGAGGCGATAGGAAAAGACGTCTCAGCAGTATTCTTTCTAAGAGTGGAGAAATCTGCATATCCAAAACACTTTTCATACCATATTTTCCCCTCCTCGGCGACCAGAACATTACCATTAAACTGTCCGTTTTGCGATAACGCAGAAAAGAAAGTATTTAGATTATTTTTTATATTCTGGGCCGCTACGGGTAAGGCAAAGATCATTACCAGAATTGTGAGTTTAATTTTCATCCGTATTATAAATTAAAAGGGTACGATCCAAATTTACGATTCGGTTAATGATTTGAAATGGCTATTAATAACCATATCCTGTCATTAATTATAATCTGAACGCTAAGGGGGTTTTGCCGGTTTTCTGCTTAAAGAGCTTGTTAAAATATTGCGGATACTCAAAACCTAATTCATAAGCTATCTCAGCAATAGATTTATCGGTACTCAACAGTCTATTTTTACCTTCCTGGATTAAGTAAAAATGAATATGTTCCTGTGCATTTTTGCCTGTTTCTTTTTTGAGTAAGTCACTCAGGTAACTGGATGATAAATTGACTTGTGCGGCAAGGTATTTAACTGTGGGCAAACCTTTAGCTTGTTCAGCTGTCTGATAATAGTTCCGCAAAATCTTTTCGATCTGACTCACCACGGTGCTATTAGAACTTTTCCTGGTAATAAACTGTCTTCCGTAAAAGCGGGTGCAGTAATTTAAAAGCAACTCGAGTGAGGAAACAATAATAGCCTGACTATACACATCTATATTTTCCTGCAGTTCACTTTCAATTTTCGATACGCATTCCTGTAAGATCTGCCTTTCTTTCTCGGAAAGGTGTAAGGATTCCGTCGTCTCGTAGGAAAAGAAAGTATAGTCTTTCATTTGATCATTTAATGTTGAAGCGCTGATTAGATCAGGATGAAAAAACAGACCCCAGCCCGATAGATTATCGGAAGCTTCCTCATCAACGTCCATCACAAGAACCTGGTTCGGTGCCATACAGATCAAACTGCCATCCTGAAAGTCTATCGCCTGGCGACCATATTTGATATTGTTGTGTTTAGTATTTTTAAACATCATGCAGTAGTAGTCAGCAGAAATTTTAATCTCCTCGCTGATATGTCCTTTCACCTTGCTAAAGTCTACCACCGCAATTAATGGATGTTGAGCAGGAAGATCGAACTGAAATAATTCAATCGCATCTGTAATGGTATGTAAATGTAGAAAGGTACTCATAACGTGATTTGAATCTTTAAATATCATCATAATGGAGCTAAGACCAAAGTAATAGCTCCATTTATAATGTGATAGACTATGATAAGCTAAATTGGGTTGTGATCTCTTTGAAAAACGTTTCATCATCAGCTTGCGTGCGAAAACCTACCATCGCTTTTGCATCCTCACCAGCCGTATATCTCAATTGGTTCTTCCCATCTGTGGCTGCTTCATAAATGACATCGGCAATCACACTCGCCGGTGAAGCGGTTTGAAATAATCCCTCCATGGCCGACATGACCTTGCCAATTAATGGCTGATATGCTGTAAGTGTTTCATCATTGCTGAAGTCAAGCGAGCGGCCTGTAAAGTCGGTATCAATTGCACCTGGCTCGACCAGCTTTATTTTTCCGCCGAACTGTTCCACCTCATATTTAAGCGATTCGGAAATCCCTTCTACCGCAAATTTTGTCCCATGGTATAATGCACCTAAAGGAAAGGTCATTTTGCCACCAATGGAAGAAATATTAATGATGGTACCGCTGTTATTTTCGCGGAAATGTGGCAGTAAAGCCCTGGTGACATCTAACAGACCGATTACATTGGTATTGAACTGGCGAAGAATATTTTCTCTTGAAAAAGATTCTAATGTGCCATAGGCGCCATATCCGGCATTATTTAGCAGCACATCGATCTTCCCAAACTGATGTAGACCTTCAGCTATGGCAGTGTCGATACTATGAAGATCAAGCACATCAAGTTTGGCGACTAAAACATTTTCTAAAGTAGTCAGTTCCATTTCATCCTCTGGTTTCCGCATGGTAGCGATGACGTTCCAACCTTTTGATTGAAATAATTTTGCAGTTGCTTTTCCTAAACCGCTGCTTGCTCCTGTAATTAAGATTGTCTGATTCATGTTTGTATGGTTTGATGAATCAAAGGTCGGTCAGGATCCGTAACAGCAGATAAGACTAATTCGGGGGATTTGTATACTTTTTAGGGATTGTTGTATGCAACAGGACTTAGTGCGATAAAATTGCTTTGAACTTTGACTGTGTTTGTACCGGCGCGTCCGCGGGATAAGTGATATAGTTAATTGTTAAAACGTTATCCCTGATGCTAAAAGTTCCCTTTTCAAACATTACAGAATTGGCAGGTGTACGAACTACCGTTCCTGAACCTTGTTGTTCAAGCATCTCTTGAATGTTTACTTTAAGGCTGTCTCCTTTAATTAAATATTTACCGTTGAACGTAGTTTTAGCGGAGCCATCCGGGTGAAGGTACTCCATCGCAAATCTTCCATCAGATTCGAAGCGTAGGGTATGATTATAAGTTTGTAGCGGAGTTTCTACCCATGCCCCGTTCAGCACATCTTTTTCTACCTTATCGTCTTTCTTGCAGGAGACCATCACAACAGAAAGTACCAGGAGCAATTTGCAGGCATTTAGCATTTTATTTTTCATATCTTTTTAATTTGGGTTTAGCATTCGTTAGTTAACTGTTCTATTTTCATATTCAGTGTGATCTAAACTTGTCAGCTGAGGTCGTGGTTTATCCTGGATGCTGTTACAAATTACAGAAATCTCACATGCTGTTTAGGCGCTCCTATTTTTCTTCCTGCCTGAAAAAAGCACAGTGCTAATAGCAATAACACCAGTGAAATCAGGAACAAAAATGCAGGCAGGAGAATGATCTTCGCAGCGGTTACAATAGTGTTCAGGTCTGTAACATGCAGTAAAACATAAAATGTAGCAATCGCGCCGAGACATAACAGGAGTGCAATCGAAAAGTATTTCATCTTTTTCATTTTCTCAGCATTTGATGGTACGGGTGTGGAATTATGATCTGTCATATTTATGGTTTGATGCGGTTAAGTTCTTCCTGATTGCGCAATACCTGAGTTGCCTTTACTCCTCTGTTTTTGAGATTGAAGGAAAGACCAAAGAGGAAACGCCTGTTCTCATCCCAGTTGCGGTAAGTACGATTGAGTTGCTGAAACTGCATGTTTCCATTGTTCAGATAGGTACTAAAGATATCACTGACCGCAATTCTGATGCTGGCCCTATTTTTTATAAAGCTATATTTTAATGCGGCATCTGCCCGATACCTTCCAAAGTCCGTCCCCGTTAACTGCGCCCGCCTGGATTGGTAAAGGTTTACGATCTCCAAAGCGATTTTTGGATTTACCTGGTAACTATTGATGACATGCAAATAAAAACCTGAAAGCGCCTGCTCAGTGTTCAGGTACACACTCTGATACCTATCATGGAATAACCGGCCGCTTGCAATGAGCTGCCAGCTGTGCAGAAGCTCTTGTTGATAGGCAGCCGAAAAATTAATCGTGTTGTACTGGCCAAAATTACCAATGTTCTCCCTGGTAGAAAAGCTCCGGTTTTCAAGCGATATCATTCTGCCCAGGTAATCATTGGTATGGCTGTAGGTTAGGCCAAGATGCCAGGCATAACCGTTATGATAACCTAATTCAAGGTATTGCGTTGTTTCTGGTTTTAAATTTTGATTTCCAACCGCATAAGAATAGGGAGAAAAATAGGTGATAAAAGGGTTCAGATCCTGGTAATTTGGCCTTCCGACCTGTCGACGGTAAGCAAGTGTAATCAGTTGCTGTCCCACATATTGGCTGAGCATGAGATTTGGAAAAAACTGGGTATAATTACGGTTATTGACTACATCTCCTGAGATGATAGAAGTGGTATCAATGTTGTACCTGGTTTGCTCTGCCCGGATGCCCGCCTGAAATGTGGTAGCACTACCAAATGTACCTTTGTAGTTTATGTATCCGGCGTTAATCCTCTCCTGGTATTCAAAAATGTTCGTCAGCGTATAATTGGCGGAAAAATCCGTAAAAGCATTTCCATATGTAAACAAAACCATGCTATTGGAATGTGTATAGGCAATTTTGCCACCAGCTTCGAGCAAATGTTGCGTATTGATCTTCCAGGTATAATCTATTCCGCCGGTGGCCAGTTCAAGTGCCACGCTTGTTTGATTCAATAACTGCTCTTCCGACTCACTAGAGGGATCAGCGGTACTGCGGTAGGCATTCTGGTAGGTAACCGGATTGCCGGACCTGAACCTGGCGTAGCTGGCATTGAATTGCAATGAATGGTTTCCATCAGCAAAATTATGACTTGAATTGATACTGAGTCCATAATTACGCAAACGTTCATTTCCTGCGCTGACGGAGTGTATTGCTGAATCGACTAATTCACCATCAGTTGCAGGCAGCATTAGCTTTCTTACATAATTAGTCTGAGTATGGGATAAATTCGCTGTCCCGGTCAAGGTCATGGTATGCTCCGGATTGACCCGATAAGTTACAGCGAGCAGCGATTGATGGACTACCGCCTTTGTTTCACCTCTTTCATCCTGCTGAAAATAGACAGGATTTAACCCTTCAATTGTGTTGAAGCTGGAAAAATGATGCGCATTATGCTGGTTTTGGTAACTATAATTACCATAAATATTGATTTTCCCAGACTTGTAATTCAGGGCGACACTTTCAGTAAATTTAGGTCTGGTTCCCATACTGAACTGAGAACTGGCCGTCCCTTCGAGACCATCATTTTCAGCTTCTGCCATCTTGATATTGATTACTCCGCTTTTGGTTTGCGCCTCATATCTTGCAGATGGCGTGTGAATAAGTTCTACCTGAGACACGGAACTGAGGGGTATGCTGCTCATTAGATTGATAGTTTGCATTGGCGTCAGTTTAACTGGGTTGCCATTGATCATTACCATTGTACCTTGCTTTCCATTCAAACTGATCAGGTCATCGGTGATGGTTAGCCCAGGTGATACGTTTAAGAGATCTTTGATGGATGCACTGGAATTTGGGAAAGCACCGGATAAATGAATGATAGTCCTGTCAGCCTGATAGCGGATTAATTTGCCGACTGGCTGAACGGCTAATTGTTCCAGTTGTACAGGATCTTCTGTCAGCATCAAGTCGTTGAAAATACGATCTTCCCTTCCTGTTAGCTGTAAAGATTGCCAGGTACTAGCTTTATAGCCGAGCCTTGTTGCACGAATCAGGTAGCGCCCTTCCCTGAGTTTTTCAAATTTGTAATTGCCCAGTGCATCTGCCATGGTGACGATGGATAGTGAATCACTGTCCGATAACGTTATGGTACAAAATTCCAACGGCTGGCCGGAGGAGTTGCGGACAAACCCACTCACTGACGACCGGGGTAGCGGTTCCTGACTACTCTCGCCTGAACGCTGCGCTATTTGCTGTTTTTGCATCAGTTGGGGCGACTTAAATAAAGCATAATTTTCACCGTCAATCCGGTAATAACTGATTTCAATAGGTGCGAGTAGTGCTGAAAGGATCAATTCCAGGTTTCTGTGCGGTACTGCTTTACTGTTTTGTAGTATAACCTTATGCGTGAGCAAACTGGCTTCATAAATAAAATTTACCTGAAACCTTTTACCAATCTGTTCCAGGGTATCTTTAACTTGTACTGCCGGCAGTCTGGGCTCTTGCTGGGCCATGGCACTGTTGACCAGACCAGTATTGAGCAGCAATAAAAGCAATAGCGTAAGACTTCGATACTTTACAAAGATCATAGTGAAAGCGTGTAGCGTCTATTATTTAATTTTAATAATTAACTGGTGAAGGCTTTCGTCTTTTGTGATGGAAATATTTAAAGCCATACTTATTCCTTCCAGCAGGCGATCGAAATCAGTCGCACTAAAACTGCCGGAAATCAATTTCTCTTTGACAGCTGGATTCTCAAATACGGCCTCATATCCATACTTATCCTGTACTCTGTTGAAGAGCTCTACCGCAGGCAGTTTTTCAAATATAAAAATACCATCTTTCCACGCCACCTGAGCTTTTGTGCTGCCCGGTTCCTGCCGGATGAGATTTCTTTTTTGATCATATGTGATCAGGTCTCCCGGCTTTAGATTCAGCACAGGTTGATTCGCGATTTGCATACTCACTTTACCAGTAATCAGCGCAACAGTAACCTTATCTCTCCTATCATTCACATTGAATGTTGTACCAAGCACCTTGATATCAACTTTGCCGGCATGAACTATAAATATGTCTTGGTCACGAACCTTACCCTGACGATGGAGGTGGTTCACCTTAAAAAAAGCCTCCCCATTGAGCCAAACCTCTCTATATTTATCTTTCCCGAAATGTCCTTTATACGTGAGCGAGCTGTTGGCATTCAACATTAATTCAGAACCATCCGGCAGCACCAGCGGACGGGTTTGTCCGTAAGCGGTAATCACTTCTATTGATCTGTGCAGGTAGAAATAAAATCCAGTGCCGATGACCATCAAAGTAACTGCAGCAGCAAGGAAGGCTTTAAACCATAGCGGCTGTTTTAATTTAAAAACTGGTTTTGCTACTGTTTTCCCGGCGATCTCCTGCCATAGCGCTATGGATTCTGCAGGTTCCATCGTATCTTGCTGAAACTTTAAAGTCAGCACCAGTTTCCTTGCATCAGCTATCAGATACCTGAAGTTGGGATATTTGATCTGCATATCTGCCCAATAGGCATTTGATTGATCATCCGGATTCAGTAGCCATGCTAAAAAAGCCGGGTCATCAAGCAGGTCAGGCAAAGTATAGTTTTCTGGATCAAGGTTCGGTTTTCTTTTCATATGCGTAACTGACCCTATTATCTTTCAGATTGCTATTTTACCCCAAAATTTTTAAAGAATTTAAATAATATCTTTAAATACCTGGTAATCAATTAAAAAATTTGGCGTGCAGCAAGAATAGCAGCAAAGAGAAGTCGTTAATATCCAGTTGTCCACGAAGTCCGTCAATAGCCCTTGCCATGAGTTTATAACTTCCTTTTACTGAGATATCCATTACTTCAGCTATTTCCTCGTAACTCAGTCCTTCATAGAATTTCAGAAAAATAGCTTCCCGTTGCCTCGGACTGAGCTGATCAAGACTTGCCTGTATACGTTGCTGTAGTGCTAACTGGTTCTCTTCCTTGATTAGCTTTTCTTCAAAATTAATTGCAGCATTGAAATGGTAGTGCTCAGTTTCTTCATAGCGCTCATGTTTATTTAACAAGCTGGCTTTTTTAAATATGGAATGCCGGAATGCTTTGAAGAGGTAATTCTTTACGTTATCCGGTTGCTTAAGATGACTTCTCCTTGTCCATAACGTGACAAAGATTGACTGGATACAGTCTCTGATTAACTCCTTGTCCGATGTAAACTTAGCTCCGTAATTATAGAGTGGATTTGCGTAGAGATGATACAATTCCTCAAGTGCCTTACCACCGTCATTTTTCAACGCATGCCAATGGTTCTCCTGATTACTGTTCGCTCTTGCAGTTAGCTTCATGATCTTGATTTGTATAATTTTAGGAATTGTTGTATGAAATAGGAATTAGTACGATAAATTTGGTTCATCCTGCTGTGATGATAGATATCCTGTTTTTTGCAAGACCGAAAGATAAGGACTATTATTGAGCAAACTGGATTCTTCATATGATTCAAAAGACTACTTTTTCGTTAAAAGCTCCCTGGACTGCATCTTTTTAAAAATCCATTTATCCGGATGCTTTTTATCCTGTTGAAAAAGAAATGCCATGTAAAACAAGGTTTTGCTCTCTGGATTTTCTTTGCAGACACCAGACACAAAAAGATTACTGGTTGCCTTATAAACTGCTCTGTCTTCCGCAAAAAGGCAGGAACCTTCTTCGCCCAATGGCAAATCATATAGATTGCCTGTCAGCATATCTATTGCATATCCCATTATACAGCTACCGCCGCAGCCGAAAATAGCGACTTTAAAATGTCCTGCAAAAACATTTCCTCTTTGTTGGTATGCCTCTGTAATTTTTGTCCGAAAAGCCGAAGCATCAGGATTACTTTTAAAATTAATTGGTTTGGAAACGACTGCGTTTGCCTTTAGTACGGGCACACTAAAATTCTCAAAATAAATGCGCGGGATATTTTTCTGCGCAAAAACGGAAGACGAACTACATAACAAAAAGAACAGTAGGAAAAAGCCCCAGGCTGATAAAAACGAGATGAATAATTTGTGCACTGCTGAGGTTTTGGTGATCATATACATTTGGCGTCCAATTTTATCAGGGAGCCTTTCTACAAAGACATAGACAGCTGACCCATTAAGCCAAATATAGCGAACGCATTAGAAATAACAGTGTAGATAACGATAATGAGAAATGTATCAGATTACAAAATGATCTTTAATTGAAAGATTTCCTGAAGCTATTTGGTGTCATAGCCGTGTAGCGCTTAAACAATTTGTTAAAGGACTGAGGATGCTCAAAACCCAATTGATAAGCGATCTCACTGACAGAGTAACTGGTAATGGATAATTTTTCTTTCGCTGTTTTAATCAATTGATCATGAATATGCTGCTGCGTACTTTGTCCGGTCAGTGCTTTTAGTAAACCGCTTAAGTAGTTGGGCGACATATTCAATTTTTCTGCAACGTACTGAACGGTTGGCAGTCCGTTTTTACTCAGCATAACGTCTTCAAAATAAGTAGACAATATATTTTCCAGGCGGTTGATGACGATATGATTGGAAATCTTCCTTGTGATAAACTGATGGTTATAATAGCGATGGGAATAGGTAAGGATGAGTTCCAGGTGCCCTAACATCACGTTCTGGCTAAACTGATCAATATTGGAATGGTATTCCTGCTGAATGTTCTGCATGATAGCTGCAATCTGATTTTCTTCCTTATCGGACAGAAATAAAGCCTCATGTACGGAATAGCTGAAGAACTCGCTTTGAGCGATGATTTTAGCTAGTGGCGTGTTCCAAAGAAAGTCGGGATGCACCAATAACATCCACCCCGACTGATCCATTATTTTATCTTTTTCTACTTCGATCCGAAAAATCTGACCAGGTGAGATAAAGAACATGATGCCTTCATCGAAATCATATTCCTGCTGACCGTATTTCATTTTTGCGTTGAAATTCCTTTTCAGTGCGATAGAATAAAAATCCAGTAAAATACTGTTTTCACCCTCTGGCATATTTTTTACATCAGCCAAATTGATTACACTGATCAGCGGGTGCTCCGGCTTAGGCAATCCCCTGAACTGGTGAAATTCACTGATCGTTTTAAATTTATGGAACTGTGTATTGGCCATGGTCTAATATAAATATTATGCGTTGAATGCAGCGGCAAATTCTTTGGCGTAGTCGGTCATTTTTATGTTGCCCATAACTTCAGGTTTGTTCTGATAATAATCCTGCGCCAGTAAACCGCTATGGAGTCCGGCATACATCTCTACTAAACCGGCTGCAATTACAGGATTCATTCCAATCGCTACTAATCCATTCAGCGTTTCTTCGTCAGATATAACCGTCCATTTTAAATCCGGTTTGCCAATCGCTTCGCCCAGTATTCTGGCTGTGTCATTTCCAGAAAGGTCTTCACTTGCTACTGAACGGGCTTTTTTGCCTTCAAAAGGCGTTGTCAGTTCCTCTGCAATGGCTGCAGCAATATCGATTGGCGATACCCATGGAATGATATCCCCGCCACCATAGTTTGCTGCGATAAAACCTAGAGATTTGATCATGGGAATATATCCGAGCAAATTGTAGTAGAAAGAATTTGGACGCATATGTGTGATCGCCACATCCGCAGGCAATGCATTCAGAATGAGTTCAACCTGATGTGCACCGGATAAAATTCCATTTCCTTCGGCTAGATTACCTCCAATTGTGCTTAGATTAACTACCCGTTTTACATTTGCACTCAGAATGGCTTGTGCATAATTGTTACCCAGACCAATATAATAAGCTAATAAGTCCAGATTCGGATCCATGTAATTTCCCGGAGGCACCATGGTATAAACAGCGTCTGCTCTTTTGAAAGTCTCCGTTAAAAATTCAACATCATGTAATGAACCTATGGCTGCGGATGCACCCTTTGCTTCTATTTCACTTTGTTTTGCAGGATTACTGCTAATCACCGTAATGGTATGTCCGGCTTGAACCAACGTTGTGATCAAGGGGCTGCTGATATGTCCCAAAGAACCTGTAATTATAATTTTCATGTTGTATTGATTTTATAATTCAAAGGTCTGCAGATTGAAACTATTAGATTAAGCCAAATCTATTATTGTTGTAGCCAAAAAGAGGCTGAGAAAGTACTCTTAATTTTTATTTTAGGCGCTAATTTATCAAATGCATTACAGAAGATAAAATAGGTGATGCCAGCTAAGAGTCTCTGTAAAAGAATAAAGAAATACATACATTTGATAGAGGTCATAAACGAATAACCATCATGAAGAATAAATTTCTTTTCATTTTCCCCATTGTCCTTTTAGTTTTCAGTTGTGAAAGTGGATTTGATAAGTCCTTGATTTCTAAAACGGAAAAGCTGATTTCTCCTAATGGAGGATTTGCGCTTTACCGTTATCACATTGAAAGTCCAATGGCTTTTGGCTCAGGTTTTACAGTTATCAATATCTTGAAGTCAGATGAAAAATGTGACGTTACAGATCGCAATATTTTAAGATTTGGTAACAACTCGCCATTTTGGATAAAATGGAAGAACGATAAAACTTTAATAGTTAAATGTCTAATTGATGGTGGTAAATTAGCTGCACATCAGCCAATCAAAACAGAGGTGGTGAAATGGAAAGACTGGACTTTCAATGTAGAATATTATAGTATGTATTCTTCGGGACTTGAGAGCGATTTTATATTTGACAGTTATTCAATTTCTGGAAATAAAATAAAATTCAAGTCTAACATAGATTCCCTTGTCTTTAATAGAGATGAAGTTCAATTTTCATTGGAAAATAAACAATTACATGCGATGAAAGTTACTATGTCTTCTTATAATAACAAATTGGGACTGTCATTCGCACATTACAATTTAACTGCTAAAGGAAGTTACAATAAGAAACCTTTTCAAGATGAACAGTCATTTATAATGACAAAAATTTAATGCGCTTTATCAGTGTGTCGAATTGGTGATCTTACAAATAAACATTCCAACAGCATTAATTAAAATAACAATGAAAAACTCTCCTTTAACTGCGTCGCATTATAAATGGGGCAACAATTGTGACGGATGGCATCTGGCCAATACAGAGTCTTTAAGTGTGATACAGGAAATGATGCCCCCAGGTACAGCTGAAAAAATGCATTACCACAAACTATCGCAACAAGTATTCTATATTATCAAGGGGCTGGCTACTTTTGAAATTGATAGTCAGCTACATGAAGTTAAAGCAGGTGAAAGTATGCATATCTTGCCTTTATCAAAGCATTGCATACGTAATGAGAGTTCAGAAGAGTTACACTTCTTAGTGGTTTCAGAACCTAAATCTCATGGGGATAGATTTGATTTATAATTGTTCTGACTTTCATTACAAACAAATCCTCAGGTAAAACCATTTTAATAGAGAACAAGATAATTAAAGGTACATTATGAATATAGATCAAGCAAAAGTCCTGATTACGGGCGGCACTACAGGTATAGGCTATGAAACTGCAAAACTATTACGCGCTCAAGGGGCAAGTGTAGTGATCTGTGGCCGAAACGAAGATACGGTGAAATCTGCTGCGGCAGAACTTGACGTATACGGTATTAAAGCAGATGTAGACAATGTTGAAGAGATCGAAGCCATGTTTACCTTCGCGATTGAAAAAATGGGAGGTTTAAATGTACTGATCAACAATGCTGGATTAGGTCATATCGGTTCTTTGGTTGATACCACTTTAGAAGACTTTACAAACATTTGGATCACCAATACCCGTAGCGTATTTCTATGTGGACAATTGGCAGCCAGACATTTCATTCAGCAGAATGAAGGAAATATCATTAATATCGCTTCTATGGCAGCTGTAAATGGTTTTGCGAATGGTTCTGCCTATAGCTCAAGCAAGGCAGCTATTACCGGGCTGACGAACAGCTGGCGGGCAGAACTCCGGAAATTCAATATCAGGGTTACACAAATCAATCCGAGTGAGGTGATTACTTCGTTTTCAGAAAAGATCGGCTACACGTCTTCTGCACCTGAAAGCAAGTTGAAAGGACTGGAAATCGCCCAGGTGATCGTATCTACACTTGCATTAAACGGTGTCGCTATGATTCCAGAGATAAATGTATGGGCTACTAACCCGGGATCTTAAGGATTCCGGGTTAATCCGCCTAAAATTAAATTATATAGGAGCTTTAACCTTGAACATTGTTAGTTTAAACCACTGAAAATGCTATCACAAAAATCAGTATCATGATGAGGAAAGATATGGTTACATCCCAGGTAAAAAACCAAAAACGCCTTTCCTCCACCCCTGACTCAACAAGTTTTATTTTAAGCTTTTCTACCAACTTTCTATTTTCAGCATTTTCCCTTTTAAGTATTTTCCCATCTGGGAATTTTCTGCCATGCTGGGAGGTAACCGGGAATACTATATAACGCCTGCGTTCGCCTTGTAAATAGAGTATTGGAGTGCCGCCCATAATTTGTCTGATATCATAAGAGGTTAGCAATACTGGCTTACCATCAATCTGTAATCCATCATTCCAGGTAACCGTCTTTTTACTGTAAATGAAATACAGGATGGTAATACCTATAATGGCTGGGCCTGCCATAAATGCCTTTGAATTATTTCCGAAAAAATCATTGGTATTTTTCGCAAATGAACTTAGCTCAGGTATACTGCTATGAGCAGCAAATTGAAAAAGAATTACGAAGCTAAACAGCCAGAATATCATATTAAAGGCTAAAAAAGCCATGCGCAGGTTCCCACATTTTAACATTAAGGTTTGGACACCCGGCACCACAATAGGGGTTGATTTATTAAAATGCATATTCGCTAAACATTGGACAGTACTTAAATTTTAATAAGTCGCCAGGGCAACCATTTCTATGACAAAATGATTTATACACTGATTAAAAAAACAGCCCGGTCAAAAGCCCTAAAAACAAGAGTCCCGGGAACAATGCGACCACAACATAAGTGATTACCACTCCTTTTAAAGTGGAATATTCCATCATACTTTTGAGATCATTTCCCTCATAAATAATATCAAACTGGTAACCAACTTCCAGTTTGATATTGGTGACAAACCTCTCCAGAAAGAAATCTGTTTTATAGACCACCATATTACCGTTTTTTGCCTTAAATCTCACAATAGGCACGTAACCTAGTTCAGTCATTCTGCCACTGCGATGTTCAACAACCTCTATCACAGTAGCCTGGGTTCGGAAACCATTTTTTAGGAGGTGATATTTCTTGCCGATAAATCTGAAAAGAAAATACAGTGTGATACCCATAGCGGTCATCAAACTCAGATAAATTGGATAATTGATCATAAGAACTACTATTAAATACAAATTCAATGCTATTTAGTTTACTAATGCATTATTGAATTACTTATTATCATTAATCTATCAGCGTGAATTAGACATCGTAATTTGCAATATAAAAACCTAATTCACAAGGAAGTTGCCTCATCAAAAAGTTTTAGACGATTTCGCAACAAATCCTGTATGAAAATTAGGCCCTAGCTACGTTGTCAGGCAGGGTCGAACTACTGTGATGTTATTTTAAAAAGAAAATGATGCGGGGATGAGCACCTACGACTTAAATATGGTGGGCACATCAAGCTGAAAGATAAACACTTATAATTTCACATTTACGATAATATTATTATATTTGAGCAACTCAAGCCTCTCAGCATGTATATTAAGCTACTCATTTGTTCTTTGCTCATATTGTTTTCACTAGCAATGCACCTAAAGGTTTTTTCGCAAAGCGGAAACGCTGAACACCTGTCCAGCAACCTGATTAAATTTGACTTTTCTGGTGGTACAAATAGGCTACTCACCTTTTCTCTAAAAGATTTGGCTGGTATGCTGGTTTAAGAATCGACTTATTTAAGGAAAGAAAATCTGAAAGTTTCGGTGAGGATGGCTTTGATCGTTTTATTGAAGATATGTTTGGCGCCATACTTGCTCCATTTGCCGTCACTAAACCAGCATTGGATGGTGGAATGGTATACCGTTTAGAAGGAAAAAAATGGAGTCTGTATCCGAATATTGGAGTGGGATATACCGCTTATGGAGTGAACCGGTCTAGAAGCAGAACGATTATTAACGACCTTAACCAGGAGGTGACATCGATTTACACACAGAATGTTTCATTTATTACCGGAAATGCTGGTTTGTCGGCAAATTACTTTATCAAAGGAGGAGGTTATTTTATGCTGAGCACAGGTATTCAATATCCTTTGCAGTCTTCCTCCGCATCATTTGTTCAGGAAATAAATGGTACAGAAACAGCACGAAATTTTTATCGGACAAGTGATGCTGGCAGGAACTTATATATAGGCATTGGCTACGGTGTGCTATTAGATATTGCCCGACGCCGCTGATGATCAGGCAAATGCCCATAACCAGCCATGGCCGTATTATAACATAGATCGATAAACTAAGACTATACCTGCGATGATAAAGATGCCGGAAATGGTGAGGCCCAGTGCAAAGCCAGATCGGTCTGCCTCAAGTACATATTTATTTCCAGGATCTTTCGGGTCATAATAAACAATAGTCTTAGCCCCCAAAGTAGCACCGGAAGTTGCGCCTTTAACCCGGTAGGCAATCTCTCCTACGGTAAACTCATATATGCCCCAAATGGTTTCTTTGTTAACAGTTGTAGCCCTTCCGGGCCGCCCCTCATTGCTTTTATTGACTTCTTTTTCAAGGTCTGCCACAACAGCCGTGGTTTTAAAGCCGATTCTCTTAATCTGATCATCATGAATTTTTCCTAAAATACAGAAGATAAGGACAAGCGAACCCATCAGCAAGATAAATCCGGAGGCAATAATTTTCACTAATTTCATAAAAGATTAGTTGTTTTCTAAATGCCAAGGTAACACAATCGATGAGATATTGTTACCGGCGCCGGCTCTCATTTATATCTTCGTCGAACCAGACCTGTCATTGGTCGTATTTTCCCCCGATCATCGTCGAATAAAGTTTTAATTTATTTTTTCTCTATAGATATTCGATGTATAAAGAAAACAGAATTTATTTCTGATCAACTGGAGGAAATTATTTATGAAGTATATGGTAATCCTTTTATTTAGTATGGTCCTGACAAAAAGCGGGAAAGCCCAGATTCTATCCATTACCGGAAAGGTAACAGATGAAGGTGGCAGACCGGTTCCTTTTGCCTCTATCTTTATTACTAAACAAAACGGAACGACCCATAACCGTATCACAGGAAAAATGACCGCCGAAGATGGTTCATTTAAATTGACGGTTGACAGCGCGGGTACCTATATCATCAAGGCAAGCTGCACATCGTTCAATGACTTTACCACAGAAGTAGACATAAAGGCGGCAGTGAATTTAGAGCCGATTGTTTTAAGGGAAAAAGAAAATCAGCTAGCATTGGTAGCAGTAACGGCTCAGGCGCCTATAATCACCAAAAAAATAGACCGGATAGTGATGAATTTGGAAAATAACGCACTTGCTGCGGGAAAATCATCGCTGGAACTCATGAACCTTGCTCCTGGTGTGTTTGTCAATAACGGTCTGATCTCTATTAATGGCAATCCGGGTACAAGGGTAATGGTGAATGGCAAAATCCTGCAGTTAAGTGGCGACGATTTAACTAACTACCTGAATGGATTACGGTCTGACGAAATACAATCTGTAGAAATCATAGCTCATCCCCCTGCGGAATATGATGCGCAAGGCAGCGGAGGATTCATCAATATTGTGTTGAAAAAACAAAAGGTTACGGGATTTAGCGGCAGTGTGAATGCGGGCTATTCGCAGGGCAGATATGCAAGTACGAATGAAGGGTTGCAATTGAATTTCAAGAAAGATAAACTGGCACTGTTTGGAAGTTATTCCTTTGATAAAACGAAGGATTATGAAGACTCCCGTTTGTCCAGAACTATCAATGACAGCATATATTACCGATCAAAAGCGGATAGAATTAATAAGGCTACTTCCCACCGGGTACGTGTTGGCGGAATCTATGATATCAATAGTAAACAATATATCGG
>Ga0247813_10000822_pt1 | contig 25296 bp, 24 predicted proteins | sample UWRJL169409C1_FD_180719 | JGI IMG/M metagenome (GOLD analysis project Ga0247813, IMG submission 180719) | Plant litter microbial communities from Arlington Agricultural Research Station in Wisconsin, United States - UWRJ-L169-409C-1 | ecosystem: Environmental > Terrestrial > Plant litter >...
GTACGGATTTCCGATACGTGGAAATGACTGCGGGTAATCCAGCTGCAGGAAGTAAACCGGTGCTTCAACATTTACATAAGTCACTTTATTTTTGTTAAAGGCATACTGAACACCTAAATTCCATGTCAGGTCTTTACTGCGGATCACATCACCAGATAAGGCCAATTCAATTCCCTGATTCAACATCTCTCCGTTATTGATCACATAAGTAGAATAGCCAAAGCCTTCTGTTGGTACGCCTTGTGTATTTGCTAATAAATCTTTCCCTTGTTTATGGTAATAATCTACCGATCCTGATATACGGTTGCCTAAGACGGCGAAGTCTAGTCCTGCATTAGTCGTTGTTGTTTTTTCCCAGGATAATAAAGGGTTAGGTCTGCTGCCTACGGTTGCATAAGAACCTCCCACGTTATTGTTTGGAGAGAAATTGAAGGTCATAAATGGTGCACTATTTGTGTAAACGTTTCCACCTATACCGTGTGACAGACGAACTTTCAGCAGGTCCATCCAGTCTGCATTAAAAAAAGATTCCCTGCTGATATTCCAGCCGGCACCTAGTGACCATATAGGTGAGTTCTGATATTTGGAGCTGGTACCCCATAGGTTCGATTTATCCCAGCGAATGCTACCGGTAAATAAATATTTATCATCGTAGGAATATCCCGCATTTGCATATAAAGAGACAAAACGCTCGGTATTCTGATAAATGCTGGCTACATCACTGCTTGTCAAATTCCCTCCTCCAAGAATGTTACCAGGATAACTTCCTAATAGTGTCTGATTGATCAGACTGTAGGTTAGTGTATTGGGATTAAAGTTGTAAAGGGTCTGATTTTCATAATCCAATCTTCTGTTTCTAATCTCAGTACCTGCAATGGCCGTGATGTTGTGTTTTTCTCCAAGTGTTTTATCGACATTTACTTGCTGACGAAAGTTGTATAAGTTGCTGAACTGGTTTTCTTTATAATTGATATTTCCATAAGGCAGATTGAAGACAGCTGATCCGCCAGGTGTAGGGTTAGTTGATGCAAAACTATTGACTTTATTGCGGACAAAGTAAGAGTTTTTATCATATAATTGATTTAAACGGCTGGTAATATATTCGTATTGAAAGCTGGATTTGTAGGATAGCCAGCTGTTAATTTTTGCTCCCAGCTTAATGAAAGATCTGCTGTTAAAGCTTTTTACCTTTCCAAGATTCATTCCCTGCTCATCCAAAGGTGTAAAATCCTGGCTGTACAAACGGTTATTGTTAATCAGAGCCATCGTATTGGCTGATAGACGGGTGGCAGCGGTAGACGTAAAATTGCTTCCATCCGGATTGATTAGTCGGTCATAGGGTAAAATAGCATAGGCTGGAGCCAGCGTACCACCTGTCGATAGTGTATTATAAGGCTGCTCGGTACCATCGTTGTAAGACAAATAAGTACTTAGTTCCAGACTTAACCATTTATTGATTTGGGTGGTATTGTTGATGTTTACGCCAAGTAACTCATCACCGGTGTATTTGTCTTGCATTTTATTGTTCCTGTACGTTACGGAGCTGTACAAAGCATTTTTCTCAGTAGCAGTACCTATACTAAGGTTGTATTGCTGATAAAATGGACTGCGCTTGCTGTACTTTTCTACATCATCATAGTACTGATATCCTCCGGCTGCCAGCTGACTTAATTTTGCATTCAGGTCGCCTTGAGAAAGTGTACCTGCGGCATTCTTGAGTATAGCATTAATACCCTGACTTGGGTAGGCCATATTCTGCAATAAGTTTGCCGCATAGGCAGCAGCATTTGCACCGCGTAAATTAGGGTTATTGGCCGCCCAGTCCTGTTCCAATCCTACAATGTCTGCTGAATTGGTCAGGTTATCTGTGTATTGTCTGTAAGGTGAAAGTGTAAACGTGCTTGATGCAGAAATTTGTGGCTTCCCCTTTTTTGCCTTTTTGGTTACAATGACAATTACACCATTTGAAGCCCTCGCACCATAAATAGAGGCAGCAGCAGCATCCTTAAGAACAGTAATACTTTCAATATCTTCGAGGTTTAGACCAGGGATATCTGGAATAACCTGGTTATTGTTGTTCAGCGCTGAATTTTCAACAGGGAATCCATCGATTACATATAGGGGGTCCTTATTTGCTTGCATAGAAGTTGTTCCCCTGATTAGTCCATTGTTATAGCCTGGAATCCTTCCTTCCAGCAAAGATTGCATGCTGCTTAAGCGTTGCTGCTCCAGTTTTTTAGAAGAGATGGTCGAGAATGATCCTGTTACACGCTCTTTTGGAAGTGTCTGATATCCTGTTGAAACGGTAACTTCATCTAGCTGACCTGTTTGAATGGTCAAATTGATATTCCCTAGATTTGCGGATGCTTTGATTTCTCTTGTCTGGTAACCAATAAACGAAATCACCAACACAGCATCTTCATCAACACCGGTCAGCGTAAATTCACCTTCACTATTCGTTAATACTTGTTTTTTTTGGTCTTTCACTTTTACCGTTGCTCCCGGTAAAGGCAGGTTCTTCTCATCCAGTATTTTACCGGTAACGTCGATCGATTCGAAACGATTGATGATATTTTCAAGGAAGGTAGGTTCTTTCTTTTTTACCAGTACTGATTTGTTGCTGATACTAAATTCAAGTGACTGGTCTTTGAAAATCTGATCAAGTACATCCTTCAGCTCAGCATTTCTAACCTGAATATTTACTCTTTTGGCATTTTTCAGAATAGAATTCGTGATGACAAAATCATAACCGCTCTGATCACTGATCTGATCAAAAATGGTAAATAGCTCAGCATTTTTGGCTGACAAAGTAATTTTCTGTGCGTAGGTTCCGGCACTGACTTGCATGAAAAATGCAAGCAGGAGCAGAGTGGTTAGCTTCATAACTCTCCATAGGTTATACTGCGCGCTGCAAAAGCGCACCAGTGTAGTGCAAATTTGGTACATTTGTTAAGTTCGGTTATAGCTTTAAGCCTTGCATTTTCGAGATCGCGGCTTTCAGCGGTTTGTTGACAATTTTGTTGATTTACCAGACTTATTTTACCAGTTCGATTGGCGTCGGACTGGTATTTATTCTTCAGCTATTCCTCGTGGTTCTGAGCAAAGCTTTAAAATTTTCTGGTAGATTTTGTTTAGGTAGATTTCTATTGCATCACGGTCACCCTCCTTCCTTCAACTTTAAATTTAACAGCATTAGAATAACTCAGCATATTTAATACCTCGCTTATATTTTTGTTCCTTGAAATGTTACCACTGAATTTCTCATTAGATACTTTCCCTTCATAGATGACGTCTATATTATACCAGCGGATGATTTTTTCCATAACATCCTCAATTGGCTCGTTTCTGAAACGGAAATAACCGTTTTTCCAGGCCATTACATTTTTAATATCTGCCTGGGAAATGATGATGTGATGATCAGTTTGTAATAGCGACTGCTCTCCGGGTTTAATGATCTCTCCCTGGCGGGTATTGTTTAATACACGCAGACTCCCTTCAAGTAGGGTAGTAGTTGTGTTGTTTTTATCTGGATAGCTGTTGATGTTAAAATGTGTGCCGAGTACCTGAACTTCCTGTTGATTGCTTTTTACAATAAACGGATGTACTTTATCTTTTGCAATTTCAAAATACGCTTCTCCTGTTAATTCTACCTGACGTAATTTTTGGGAGGCAAATGAAGCAGGGAATTTAATAGATGAGGAAGCATTCAGCCAAACCTCACTCTGGTCGGGTAAGCGAAGACGGTAAGTTTCACCTTTGGCAGTCGATAGCATATGGATACGTGTGGCAGCACCCGAATCCTGATTTTCTACACTATAAACAACTTGTCCGTCGGCCGTTTTACTGATCACTATGCCTGCTTCACTGGCCAGCTGACCCTTATTTGCAGCAGATAAGACTATTTTTTTGCCATTATCCAATGTAAGTGTTGCGGTGTTTTTGCCGGGAGCAATATCATTTTTGATGATGTTTACCAGATTTTGTGGCTTTTGCTGGTCTTGCACATAAAGAAGACTGATACCTGTAATGATCAAAATAGCAGCAGCGGCAGCTGAAATGCTGATCCATAGTTTACGTAAATTGCCTTGACTGCGGTGATCAGATATAAGGTCGACACCAATCTGCTCCTTTAATTCAGCCCATTTCTTGTTGGTGTTAAAAGCGGAGTGTATGTTTAAGGAATTAGCAGACTCATCTCTTAGCGCGCGGAGTTCTGCTAATAGTAACTGTTCTTCGGGACTGAGGTCTTGTGCTGACTGCTCGTCCGCTTCAAGTTTCTCTAAAAGCTTGTTCCAATCAGGAGTAAAAGGTGTTAGTTCTTTGTCCATATCAATATACTGTCGTAGATATGTTGAAAATGGGTGACAGCAAAAAGAAGAAATCTATTTATTTTTCTTTAAATGGCCTTAAAAATGAATATTTACCAGTAAAAAACCGATAAAAGCAATGATAGTTTTATTTCTTAGCGCAGCATATGCTCTGCTAAGTTGAGTTTTTACAGTATTAATGGAAATATTTTGCTTTTTTGCAATTTCAGCGTAGCTCAATTTCTCAACTGCGTGCATAATAAAGATGTTTTTCCTGTTTTCGGGAAGCTTTTGAATCAATTCAACAATCCGGATGTAACGCTGATGCTTTATTTCCTCCTGATCTGGTTCTTCAGTTGGCACTTGTGTCTCTTCCAACATAGAAAACATAGAGTTTCTCTTTTCGGCTACTGCATTTTTGCGCAAAAAATCAATGCACTTATATTTGACTGCCCTTCGGGCGTAGGCTTCAAAACTAGTGGTCAGCTGAATAGTATGGCGTCTTTGCCAGAAATCTATAAAAAAGTCCTGCACCATATCTTCCGCTATAAACTGATCGTGAACGTATTGCATAGCCACCACGCACAGAAATTGATGGTTCCTGCGAAACAGCGTTTCGAATTCGTCAATATTAAGTGTTTTGGTGTCTTTGCCCTCCATTAATTGAAATATGAATATAATTGGTGGTGGTCTCCGCATAGGTAAGGGAAAATATTCAGTAAAGCAAACGGCATTTAAGGATAATGGATTTACTGCTGGTGTACAGTTACATAGCCTTAAGGATGATTATTGGTCCGAAAAATATAAGCTGAACCCGTCCATCTTTTTGAACTATTGTTTGGATACGAAGCAAAAATCATTACTTTTGCGACCCACACGGAATTTAATACCTGTTATTAAATGGCCTGCAGAAATAAAGGCTCGTGGAAATGGGGGGATACCAGAGTGGCCAAATGGGACAGACTGTAACTCTGTTGTCGCAAGACTTCGAAGGTTCGAATCCTTCTCCCCCCACTCTTTAAAGAAAGCCTTTCAGCAATAGTTGAAAGGCTTTCTTTTTATAATGATAAGGATCCTTTAATCATTTATTCGGTGTCATGATCTGTTGGAGGTGGTGTTGCAAATGGGAGAGATAATCTTCAATCAGATATTGTAATGTTACCGCCTGCCCATCTCTCATTTGACAGGTTCTTCTTAGATTTTCTTCAGGAATACGATTTGCAATGTAAACAAAATGACGATTGAGTAATTCCCACAAACTGATTAATTGCTCCTTATTGTAGTGCTGATAATCCTGTATTGCTACCCAATCATCCTGATCATAATAGATTTGGGGACTGTTTTCAATCTGACCTCTAAGCAGACGCTGAATATTCACTGATGCGGAATCTGTTAGATGTCCGAGAATTTCCTGCTTTGACCATCGGTTTGATAATTTAGCGCAAAAGTCAACATTACTTATATCCCTTAATTGATCAGGGACTGTATCACAAATCAATAAAATATCATTTAGCGTTTTCTTAATCATCATAAATACAATATAAGAATTATAGTAATAAATAATCTTCTATTGGTTTTTTGGAGACAAATTTGCTTTATATAAATAGACTTAAAATGCTTTCAAATGTATAGAATACTGATATGTTTACTATTATTCTCTTTGAGCACCGCTGCTCAGGAATTAAAGGACTTTCGTCCACCTGCTGGTTATCAATTAGTCAAAGAACTATCTGGCGATTTAGATAAAGATGGAATTTATGAAGTCGCTTTTGTTTACAATACCACTAAATTATCTGGGGATTATGGATATGATCGTGTCCTTTATATCTGCAAAAAGATAGGGGGAAAGCTAAAGCTTTGGAAAGAAAACAGATCGGTGTTATGGAGAAGTAAAGACTGCGGCTTTTTTGCAGATGAGGGCGTACCGCTAGACATACTTATTAAAAACAATACGTTAATCATCACACAGACTTTCAATCATAACACCAGGCGTCAGAGTAGCTATAAAGATATTTTTCGCTACCAAAAAGAAGATTGGTATCTGATTGGTGCTACACATCATTTTTATGATAACTGTGAATATAATTATGATTATGACATCAACTTTTCCACTAAGAAAGTACATATAAAAAAGGAATTTGATAGTTGCGATGAAAATGCCAGTGAACCGGAAGATGATGAGTATAATTTTACTTACGCTTTTAAGGGCATTCCAAAAATGGATGGTTTTATTCCGGGAAAAACTGAAGTGAAAATGACCAATCCTAAAATGAATTTTTATTATTAGCCTTAATAAGGGCTTTAACACAAATTCAACTGGAAAACACCGATCTTTGGTTAATGAATTCTATTCCTAACGAATTAAATGGATTGATCCATTATTGTCAGTCGCTGGCCCGCTTACTTTTAATTGAACAGGGTGAATTTTATCCCTTTGGTGTTTATTTAAATGCAGAAAATGTGATTACGCAAAGGTTGTTTCCTGATGGCGATGACTTTCCGCTAAGTACCGGGCTAATCAACATTATTAAATATGATTTTGACCAGCAGCAAAATGCAGGAATGATCAAAGGATCTGCCATTACTTATGCGGCGAGAATCACGAATACTTATTACACTGAACCCGTAGAAGTAATTGTTGTGCGATTAAATATGCCTAGATTAAAACCTGTTTTATATTATATGCCTTACCGGCTTGCAGATAATGAAGTAGAATATCTCCTGAATACCAGTTATATTAACGAATAAATGTTTTATGCATGGTCTGAAAATTAGAGATTTTGAGGAAAATGATCGGCAGGGATTACGACAGCTCTACCTGACTTGTCGTGAGCAAACCTTTAGCTGGCTTGATACCTCGACGTATCTACTTGAAGATTTCGATGCACATACTAAAGATGAACACATTTTAGTTGCTGCACAGGATGGTCTACTGGTTGGATTCGCCGCTGTTTATTTATCGGAAAGCTTTATACATCATTTATACATCAGGGCAGATCACCATAAAAAAGGAATAGGAAAGAAACTTTTAAATGCTGCGGTGAAGATGCTGATACAGCCGGTCAGACTAAAATGCCTGGTCAGGAATAAAAACGCAATATCATTTTATAAGTCCTGCGGCTGGAAATTTGAAATGTCTGGTTTAGATGAAACCGGAAGATATTATTTATTAATAAATCAGTAGGGTATTGATACATTTTACCAAATTGCAATCTTTAAATTTACAAACAATGAAGATTGCCTATATCATCTACCAGGATCAGAATAAATATACCTCGCCCACAAGTTTTGATGAGAATCCCGACCTCCTGAAATTTCTTTTAGAAAAAGGACTGGATATTGAAGCCCGGATCTGGGATGATCCTGAAGTTAACTGGCAACAGTATGATCTGGCCATCCTTAAATCACCCTGGGATTACCATGAAAAGTTTGATGCATTTAATGTCTGGCTCAACCAGATGGAGGCTGCGGGTGTGAGATTACTGAATTCATACCAAACCGTGAGATGGAATATGGACAAACATTACCTGCAGGAAATTATTGATGCAGGTTTTGATGTGATCCCTTCAACGTTTCTGGTGCAAGGTGATACACCAGATCTGGAATCGCTTTTTGAAATATTATCTGCTGATAAAATTATTGTTAAGCCCTGTGTTAGCGGCGGATCAAAGAATACGATCGCTTTATTAAGAGGTCACACGGCAGATTATGCAAATGAAATTAATAACTTATTGCTGGAAGGAAGTTATGTTGTGCAACCTTTCATGCAGGAAATAAAGGATGGAGAATGGTCTTTTATATTCTTTAACGGGCAATTCAGTCATTGTCTGATAAAAAAGCCTAAAGAGGGAGATTTCCGTGTTCAGCAATTTTTTGGTGGTACAATACATCCTGTTGAACCTGATGCAGAACTAATTAAAAAAGCACAAGAATATCTGGATAGGTTTGGAAAAGACACTTTTTATGCACGTATAGATGGGGTAATGAATGCTGGAGATTTTGTCCTGATGGAGATTGAACTAATTGAGCCTTATCTATATTTAGCTTATCATCCGGATGCAGTCAACAATTACTATAAGGCATTAGTATCGCAGATAAATAAGCACTAAATTGCACCTGTTATGAGTTTAGGTAAAGAAAAAGCAAGACTTGAAAAAATATTGGTAACTATCGCTCCTGTAGAGGTGTACAATGAGCAAAATGCTGAAATAGTGAATGAAGTAAATCTGGAATTTGCTATAGTATTAAGGCTCCTATACAAAAGACATCCCAATATATTTGGTAATCTTTTTAAGTATGACCTGAGTGAAATAAAGAGCAATAAAAAATTTACGAAAGATAGTTTCAGTGATGAAGCCAGGCAGAATAATTTTGTTGTCTATAAAGATTCCATCGTTTATGCCACCGAAAAGGCGTTGGAATATATCAATGATTACTTATAGGCTAATGGGCTTTTTACAATCTCTTATTAACGGAAAAAGATGAATCATTTCGTGTCGGTTGCCTCAAAATCGTGATCACAAGCTAATTTTACAATCCTCAATTGCTGCCAAAAAAAAGATCTTCGTAAATTGAATCTGAATTCAATCTTGTTTAACGAATCATCTTTTATAGTGCTTGTATATGAGATTTTTACTGTTATTCTTTCTGCTTTGTAGTCTGACTTATAATTGTTTTGCACAAAGAGCCGGTGAGGATTATGCGTTTACGTCAGACAGCAGAGTGAGCCTGTGGAATGATGCCTTGCAGGAGCCTGACAGTAATTCAATTTACTACAGAGCTGAAAGAGGGAATATCTTCACTATCATGGAAAAGGTTTCTTATCGGCAGGGTAATAAGGTAATTGTTGGATACAGGATTGTCTTCTGGCCATTCGAAAATGGAAAACAGGTACAATCAGTACAATTGCAGCAAAATCCTGCATTTCCCCCATTCTTACAGATTGTACTGATCCGGAATACTGAGCCAGGCCTGTACTTCTTTATTTCTGAGCTTGATCTGGCAGCAAAAACGACCAGTGATTTCAAGAAACCTAATGGATTTTTTGCGGTGAATGCATTAGTACTGCCTATCAAACTCAGGTTTAGGAATAACCAACCCGGAGGAATATTTGATTTCACACAAAGTATCAGTTTAGGGCCTGTAGTTTCTAAAACGTGGAATAGTGATGGTGCTTTCAGTAGTATTTCTTATTCCGTACTTTTTGGGGTAAATGTCACTAACGTTGCTGTAGATGAGAAAACGGTACCTGGTGTGATCACTGATAAAACTACTTTATTCGGATTGAGCCCTGTGATTGGGGTGAGTTTAGAGTATCACGGAGTAATTTTTGGCGCACTAGTCGGAATCGATATTGTAACCGGTGAAGCGGGCAGGGCCTGGGCTTACAGAAAGAGTCCCTGGTTTGGTTTTACTGTCGGTACCTCGTTATTTGCTACTGCCCCGGCAACACCTACGCAACAATAGGCGGAAGGATTTTAAAAAATGAAAAAAATTGTATATTTACCGCCTTAAATGTACAGTTATTCATAATCCCCCTTATGATAGGTAGTTCATCAGTTAATTTTCAGGCCGACATCGATGCGATTGGTCAGATCCCTGTAGTTGATAATATTCTCGAAGTAATTTGCAGAACAACAAATATGGGCTTTGCTGCAGTTGCTCGCGTTACTCAAGACCGTTGGGTGGCTTGCGCAGTTAAGGATAATATTAATTTTGGACTGACTGTAGGGGGAGAGCTGGAAATTGAAACGACTATTTGTTACGAAATAGAAGCATCCCGTGAACTGGTGGTTATTGACGAGGTTTCGACTGATGAACGTTATTGCAATCACCACACGCCAAAAATTTATGGCTTTCAAAGTTATATTTCTATACCTATTTTTCTCAAAGACGGGTCAATGTTTGGTACCCTCTGTGCAATTGATCCGGAACCTACAAAATTGAATACACCAGAGGTAATTACCATGTTTAAGCTGTATGCAGATATGATTGCATTTCACCTGAATACTGTTGCACATTTAGCTGTAGTAGAAACTTCATTATTGGAAGAACAACAAACGTCTGAATTCCGTGATCAGTTTATTGCGATTTTAGGGCACGATCTGCGTAACCCGGTCGGCGCCATCCGCACAAGTTCGCAATTGTTATTGCGTGATAAACTTACTGAACGACAGGCACGTTTGGCGCAGATTATACAGGATAGCTCATTCAGGATCTCCGGACTGGTAGAGAATGTGTTGGATTTCGCACGTGGTAGACTAGGTGACGGGATTACACTAAACCGGTCTGCAGAGGAACCAATAGAAAAACCGCTGCTTCAGGTGATCAAGGAACTACAAATGATCTGGCCGAACAGGATAATCAATTATGACTTCTCATTTGAATGTGCAGTAAACTGCGATCATAAACGTATCGCCCAGCTCTTTTCTAACCTGCTTGGAAATGCGATGACTTACGGGGCAGTTGATCTTCCTGTCATTATTAATGGAACTGCTGCTAACGGAGTTTTTACTTTATCAGTAAGTAATGGCGGAGATAAGATTCCTGCATGTAAAGTTGGTAATCTTTTCCAACCTTTTCACCGTGGTGAAGCAGGGCAGAATAAAGAGGGACTGGGTTTGGGATTGTATATCGCTTCAGAAATTGCAAAGGCGCATAATGGTACGATCACTGCGACATCCACAGATGAAGAAACGCGCTTTACTTTAACTTTTCCATGTAGCTAAGCTTGCCTGTTATCACTTACTAGTTCTCTCAATTTAATCAGAGTTAAACCTGGATGCCGGGAATCCACTGATAAGGCAACTGTAAAACAATAGGGTGCTGTCGGTAATTTTATTAACTCTTGAATTGACTTACGGGAAAAGATATTGTAATATTGCGTCAAAAATATACAAAATAATTATGCGCATTCTCCTCTTCTCTCTCCTCGTCTTCAGTTCAACTCTTGTTAAAGCTCAGCTATTTGGTTTGATACCAATCAATAAGTTTGAGGAAGGTTATTATTATGATCTGAAAGGTCAAAAAATCATTGGCAAAATTGCGAAAGACGCCAGTACCCGTAATAGTTTTACCAGCTCAAATTATATACTTTTCAAAACAGATACAGCTTCCGGGCGACAACGGATCAGTCCCGATATGATGTTATCATTTGTTGTTGGAGTAGATAGTTTACCGTTTCCCATTTTAAGGATAATCAATTTTACAAAGTCTTATTCGATGGAAATTTGAAAATTTACAGTGTCAGTGAATTTAAAGGATCAGGGGGAGGTATGATAATGGGTCCTGGATCAGTAAATGCACCAAACAGGTATTCTGGCGGTGGGTCTTTGAGCAAAGTGACGGATTATTTTTACGGTACCGATCCTGACCAAATATATAGCCTTAATCGTAAGAATTTTATAGAAGCAATGGTGAAGATTATGGAAGGTTATCCTGATATAGTCACCTTAGTCAAAAATAAAACGTACCGATATAGGAACATGAAAGAACTGCTGACTTATTATAAAAGAACGTATCAGCCGAATTAGTACTTAATTTTTTCAGTTTTTAAAAAAGAGCTTTTTTCATGGTCTTCAAATAGCCTGTGCAAATTAAGCTCTTTTTTATATTATATATCACAATGTTTCTTATATTTATGATATCAAAATAATATCATTTAAATATTAGATTCTTATGAAAGTAGAAAAGGTCGTTTCACCATTCAATGGTTATTTAGCAGTATTACTTTTAGTCATTACAGGCGGGCTTTTAGCCTATGGATTAGTCACTCAAACGATTATCCTGATTGCTTTATGTATTCCTGTAATTATCATCATCGCTAAGGGATTAGTGATCGTTAGTCCCAATAGTTCTAAAGTATTGCTGCTGTTTGGAAAATACAAAGGCACAATCAAACAAAATGGATTGTTCTGGACAAATCCATTGTACACCAGATTTACTTATTCGCTGCGGGCAAGAAATTTCGAGAGTGAGAAAATTAAGGTGAATGATAAAATGGGTAACCCGATTATGATCAGCGTGATTTTAGTATGGCGTGTACGCGATACATTTAAGGTGGCATTTGAAGTAGACAGTTATAGTTCTTTCATTCAGATTCAGACGGATTCTGCAGTAAGAAAGCTAGCAGGGTCTTTTCCTTATGATCATTTTGAAGATGAAACAGCAACGATTACTTTAAGTACGAATTTTGATGACGTAAATATAGCGCTGGAGAAAGAACTGGCAGAGCGTTTAGTTATTGCCGGGATAGAAGTGATTGAATCCAGAATTGCATATCTGGCTTATGCTCCCGAAATTGCGCATTCTATGTTAAGAAGACAACAGGCATCAGCAGTAGTGGCAGCGCGACATAAAATTGTTGAAGGTGCTGTGGGGATGGTAGAAAGTGCCCTAAAACTTTTAGCAGACAAAGCTATTATAGAATTCGACGAAGACAGGAAAGCTGCTATGGTGAGCAACCTGATGGTTGTTTTGTGCGGAGATAGTGAAACGAAACCTGTAATCAATACCGGGACTTTAAACCAATAAATATGTCAGACAAGAAATCATTTGCATTAAGGATTGATTCAGAAACAATGAAGGCGATAGAGAAGTGGGCTGCTGATGAATTTCGTAGTGTAAATGGTCAGATAGAGTGGATGCTGAACAAAAGCCTTAAAGATGCGAAAAGGCGCAAGGCAAAGAATGAACAAAAGGATGATCCTGAAATTAGATCCTGATCAGAAGCCTTATTTTTTGCACGCGATTAAAAAATCGATTTACTTGACCATAAAAGTATGCATATCAGAATAATTAACTTATTTTTGCAGCCTTAATTAAGACAATTAGCTACCTATAAAAGACAATTTTAAGTATGAATTTTAGTGTGTTAAACATCATCATTGCATTAGTTGGAGTCATTGCTGTTCTTTACGTCATCAACATTGTTAGAAAGAAATCTGGTAAAGGGAATACCGAAGCAGATGATTTGAAAAAAAGTTTGAAGCCAATTACTGATGAAATAGAAACACAGCGTGTGGCTAAATTCATGAAATACTGGAAAGATAAATTTGAGCACAATAACTTATCTGTTGCAGATGTAATTGAGTTAAATGCTAAAATAGCAGAAGGTGGAATTGCTCAGGTAAATGGTATTTTATCTTTACATCCCGAAGCAAAAGCAATGTATAATCAAATCAATGGTCAACTGATTCTTGAAGAAGAAGCTAAAGCTGCAGCTTTAAAAGAAGAAGAGGAAGTTTTAGCTTAATATCGGGTCGAAAGAAATCTGGCAGAAGCCGGTCCAAAATTATTTTGTGACCGGCTTTTTTGTATGTCTAATTTTATAAAGCTATATTGATAAATTAAGAACTTAAAACTGCAGTTATGTTCGACGAGCTAAATCCATACAAAGTGAATGGCCACTTTTTCTTTTCCCCAGGTGATTATCTGGCTGACGTATGTAATGCGCCAGCTGATAAAGCTGGTGTTTATCTAGTTTATGCCTTGAAAATGGGCCGTATTGAGCTGGTCTATATAGGTGCCACTAATGAAGATATTGGGTTGAAGGACCAGATCTTAAAGGGCGAGCAGTTTGGGAACAAGCTCACTGATACGGGATGGACAGCTGTTTTAACTGCTGAACGGATCGAGGCCCTCGATGTATATTGGTATGTAACAAAAGGCAACGGGAAGAACGATGATGATCCTGAAGCGGTTCAGGATGTGTTATTTAATACTTATGGCAATGTGCATGGTGTGCTGCCCGACTGGAATAATGGTGAATAGCTAAAGACCAATCATTTAAGCTTAATACTACCAGCATTTCTCTGCGTTCATCTCGCTGCCTATCTCTCTATATGTGATGTTGTTCAGATCACAAATCCTCTTATTTCGCTAAATCTTGTCATTTAGGGCTATTTTTCCTATCATTGCGCCGTTATGTTATTTAGACTCATTAAAAACTATATGCGCTTTACCAGAAAACTTTTTAGCGAAATCCTGATCCTCAGTTGTGTCTGTATAGGATTGCCACTTACCAATGCAGATGCTCAGACAGCAAATGAATTTATTATCGAAGGTGTAATTGCTGATGAAGAGGGAAAACCTCTCCCAGGTACCTCAATTTTCATCTCCCAGCTCAAGCTGAGCACAACGGCCGACAAAACAGGTCATTTTACATTGAATATTAAACCCGGAAAATATATTATTCAGTTCAGCTTTATTGGTTATCGTAAAGTAACCAAAACAATAGACGTTCAAAAGGATATTAAATCGTTTAATGTCACCCTTGCATCAGATGATAACCATCTCCAGAATGTAGAGATTACAGGGAGAAAGGAACGGTCATACAAAGCATCGGGTTCCTTCTCTGGCTCTAAAACAGAGACAAGGCTACAGGATATACCACAGGCAATCAGTTACGTAACTAAAGAAGTAATTGAAGACCAGCAGGCATATCGCGCACTTGAGCTGATTAAAAATGTAAGTGGTGCAAATGCCTTTTCATATTATGAAAATGATATCGTGATCAGGGGTTTTCGTGCTTCGAACTCATTGATTAACGGATTACGTACCATTTCTAATGGCTGGAGCTCTTCACTGCTTTCTTATGTAGAGAAAATGGAAGTAATTAAAGGACCTGCTTCGGCGCTGTTTGCAAATACAGATCCGGGAGGTACAGTGAATATGATCACTAAAAAACCTTTAAATGAAAACAGAAAATCTGTAATGTTGTCCACTGGTAGTTACAATACAACAAGGATTGCCGCCGATTTTACCGGACCTATTGATACTTCAGGTACCTTCCTGTACAGGCTGAATCTGGGGTATCAGAAAGCAGGTTCTTTCCGCTTATTACAGGGGACTGAAGACATTGTTATTGCTCCTTCATTTACTTTCATTCCTGATTATAAAACTAAAGTGAACTTTGAATTGGTATATGCACGTACAAATGGTCGTTTAGACAGAGGTCAGGCCATCTTTGGAGCAACAGCAGATTCCGGTTCTGAAGCATTGTATACTACTCCTATATCTTTTGCTATAGGAAAGGATAACGACTTTCTGAATGAAACGAACTTGTTCTCTACGATCTCAATTCAGCATAAAGTATCAGACAAGATCTCGCTGAATGCTTCATACATGAAATTTATGTGGAATGAAGATTTATTGGAACACAGAACTTCCAATAATTATGCAGTTGATGAAGAGGGTATTGCAATTCCAACTTTAATGGAAATGCGCACAATACGCAGAAAGCAACGCAACTATACTGATAATTTAACGCTGTATGGTGTGTATGACGTGGAAACGGAACCGCTTTCACACCGTATTTTATTGGGTTATGATTATATACAAAGTGTTTTTCCAAAAGATAATAATTCGGCATATAATGCGAGAGGATACAGGAAAGTCACTAAGGATGGAAAGATCAATTCTTATGATCCTTCTAAAAAAAATGAGTATCTAATCGTAAATGGCAGACCTGTACCGAATGTTCCTCATTTCGACCTGACTAACCCTGATTATTCTTATGCAGATATCAACGAGTATTTCAATGTCCCTGAAGCAAATGAGTTTACTCCTACCATGTATTATGTGAACGGAGTATATGTTCAGGATCAAATCAAATGGGGAAAAATGCAGGTGTTGCTTGGGCTTCGTAAAGAGTATTACGTGGATGTAATCAACCTGAAAGAAAGTAATGAGCAAAAAGTAGAACAATCGGCGTTGTTACCACGTGTTGGACTAGTTTATACACCCGTGCCGGAACTGAGCTTTTATGGTACCTATACACAGAGTTATCAGCCGCAGGGTTCTGCCCGGATAGGTAATCCTGCTGTTTATGGTGGGCCGTTCGACCCGCTGGAGGGAAAAATGATTGAAGGTGGTCTGAAAATGGAAATATTGGAAAAACGGCTGGCTGTAAATATCGCGGCTTACAGGATTGTACAAGATAACATCCTTGTGCCATCAGGCGATGGTGATATACTCCGTCAGATAGGTCAGCAGCGCGCTACTGGGATTGAAACGGATATTTATGGAACCCTCTCTTCAAACCTCAGCTTACTGGCAAATTTCTCTTATAATAAAGCGATTATAACGGATAGTAATATTGCCGATGAAATTGGCAGGACAATGCCAAATGCACCACGCTCGCAGGGAAATATCTGGGCAAAGTATGTGTTTACCAACAGATCATTAAATGGGGTAGGTGTAGCATTGGGTGCTAATTACGTAACTGAGCGTAATACACAAAATGTAAACTTACAGCTACCGGGATATACCTTAATGAATGCAGCGCTATCTTATAGTGTGAAAAAATTCAAAATGGCTGTGAACTTCAATAATATCTTTGATAAAACACATTGGATAGGCGGATATGATTATGTGCGCTTATTTCCAGGCATGCCAAGGAACTTTATGACCAGTGTAGGGTATATGTTTTAGTCCTTAAATAATTACTGATGTAAAACAGCTGCAGGTTTAATGATATAAATCTGCAGCTGTTTTGTTAAATGTCCTTTTTCTCTGCAAATCGTTATAATCCCTTTCGATCAGATACTGCTTTTTCTTCATCACGTAATTATCAATAAACCATAAAATATCTTCCGCATTATTTGTCATTGGAGAACCTGCAACTTCATGTCCCATTCCTTCTACGCGCTGATAATAATAGGGATATTTATGTTTTTTGAAACTTTTCGCTAAATAATTAGAGCCAAAAAAACCTTTATTGAAAAGCCTGATTTTATTATAAACTACTACTTTGTCTTCAGTCCCATGAAATAACATCGTTGGCGCTGGTGCTATAGCATAAGAGGGTGCACCTTTATAACTCAGAATCGCACCGGCAAATGATATTACTCCTGCGTACTGGAAATGCTGTGGAAGTGAAAGCGTCAGGTCAGTATGGTTTCTCTTTTCCCAGTCTGCCTGCAAAACGGTAATGGCACCAGCACTGGAACCTGACAGGATAATTTTTGAGGTATCTATTCCTAAGCGGTCTGCATTGTTAATCAGGTAGGCCGTTGCTTGATACAAATCTGTAACTGCCGTATCTATCGCGTTGCGAAGTGGTTTTGTATGTAAGGGGCCGAGCTTTTTTACACCTTTTAAGCCTAAACGGTAATCAATAGAAACCACTTTGTAATTGTGCTGCACCAGCTGTTTAAAATAGGCAATATAAAATTTATCATCTCTGTGACCAGTAAAAAATCCGCCTCCAAATACAAACAAGATTGTAGGTTTTTTCACTTTTAGATCTTCATTGCTATAAATATCCAGTTTCAAGGATTGTGTGTCTTTAACACTGTAATCGTAGGTCTTCTTTAAAAATGACTGATCTGAATTTTTGAGCTGAGCAAATGCGTGGTTGCAAAACAGCAGGAAGAAAGTAAATAGGGTGAAGGATCTGAATCTCATAAGTTAAATGGTTCTAGCTATCAATTACAAAGATATTGATAACGCAGAAAAGATTAGTGTGGTTTAAATAGATTGTGAAATTTCACTGAACAATATGACCGCTTATGTCGTTTATATTGGTAGTATATTTGCTCTCCATATTCTGTTAACATAGCGTAAAACTAAAATGAATGTCTAAGAATAAAGCATTAGGTAAAAACTATGGTGCTTTAACCATCATACAAGCTTCCAATTTCCTGCTCCCATTCCTAACCTTGCCTTTTATTGTAAGGACAATCGGGCCTGAACGTTTTGGGGCGATCAACTTTTCCATAGCGATAGTCACATATTTTATTCTGTTTATCAACTTCGGATTCGATTTCACGGCTACGAGAAGGGTGGCGCAGAACAGGGAGGATAAGAACATGATCAATGAACTTTTTTCGCAGATCTTCTATTCCCGAATTTTGCTTTTTGCATTGTCTGTATTGCTGTTTTGTATTCTTTTCGCCACAATCCCGCAGATGAACCGGCACCCGATGGTGAGTATCTTCATCTTTGGCAGTTGCCTGGCAAATGTATTTACACCGAACTGGCTCTTTCAGGGACTGCAGGTAATTCATAAAACGGCTTTGTTCAATTTCATGGCAAAGCTTGTTTTTTGTGTTTCAATAATCTTCCTGATCCGGCAGCCGGATGACTATATCTGGTATGCGATTATGTCTGCCTCATCGCAAATTGTGGTCAGCATTATCTTGTTTATCTATGCGATGCGAAAATTTGATCTTCATTTCAAAGCGGCAAAAATCAGAGAGGTGTACGGCTTACTGAAAGAGGATAAAATGGTATTTATCGCCACGCTGATGATCAGCTTTTATACAACGAGTAATACGGTGATTTTGGGTTTATTGACCACGGAAAAGGAAGTCGGAATTTTCACCGCGGCCTCAAGGGTAATTGCCGTAGTGCAAAGTGTGATGCTCCTGCCTATGAGCCAGGCTTTATTCCCACATATCGGTACTGCATTTTCAAAGGGTAAGGAAGAAGGAATAGAGGAGGTTAAAAAGGTATTTCCGATAGTCATGTTATATACCCTAACGATGTGTCTTTTCGCAGCGCTCTTTGCGCCGCTGATTGTTCATATTTTATATGGTGCTAAATTCGAAAACTCGATCTGGATCCTGCGTATACTGGCAATCAGCCCTTTCGTCGCAAGTATTAGTAATGTAATGGGAGTACAGACCCTGCTGAACTTGAAACTGGATAAGATATACTTCAGGGTAACGATTATCGGTTGCGTGTTTAATGTAACGCTAAACCTGATCCTTATTCCGCTGTGGAGTTATTACGGTACTGCGCTCGCATGGGTAGGAACGGAGATCAGCGTAATGCTGACGCTCTTTTTTGTGCTGCGGAGCCAGAAAATTAATTTGATAGACCATAATTATTTCAGTGTGGCTTATTTAAAACAAGCCGGACAGAATGTAATGAACACTTTTCGCAAAAAATAGATGAAGATACTAATTGTAAATACGCTTTATGCACCGTTTCAGGTAGGAGGGGCAGAAGTCTCCGTCCGCACCATGGCGGAAGAACTGGTGAAAGCTGGTCATAAAGTATATGTGCTGACACTGGGCTACACCCAATCTGTAAGAAAAATGAATGGGGTAATCGTAATTTCTATTAAAACAAAGAACCTTTACCATATTGAGCAGGCGGTGGGACAGCCTGCTATTAAAAAACTGATCTGGCATTTGCTGGATTCTTTTAATCCCTTATACAGGACGGCTATCGGGAATTTACTGGACAGGATTCAACCGGATGTGGTGAACACGAATAACATTCAGGGTTTCTCTCCATATATCTGGAAAATTATTAAGTCGAGAAATATCAAACTGGTGCACACGCTGAGGGATTATTATTTAATGTGTCACACCGCGACTATGTACACAAAGTGTGGAGATTGTCAACAACTTTGCACGGCATGTAAAATCACCTATCAAATTAAAAAAAACTTTTTTTCATTACCTGACGGATTTGTGGGGATCAGCAATTTTATTTTAGCGCAGCACAACCGGTATAAGGTGGGTAAAAAGACACCTGTGCGTGTGATTGCGAACGGCCTAAACACGGATTATTATCCGGAACCGCTGATCAAAAACCCGGTAAAAGAAGTAGTTTTTGGATTTATAGGAAAAGTGAATCAGCAAAAGGGAGTTGATTTTCTCTTCAAGGAATTAGCTGAAATACAGTCGTCTATGCCATTTAAACTGGTTTTAGCGGGAAAAGTAGAGCCTGAGTTCGAGGCTGAAATGACGGAACTGTATAAAGGCAAATTCGATTTTACGTTTATCGGAAAAACGGATCCATTGCAGTTTTATCGTCTTGTGGATGTGGTTATAGTGCCATCTAACTGGAATGAACCTTTCGGAAGGGTGCCTATTGAAGCTGTTGCAGCATGTACTCCTGTATGTATTGCGGATAAAGCGGGATTAAGTGAATTGTATAATGAGCAATATATGTGGCAATTTGAGATGCATGAAAATAGCCTCAAAGCGCTTTTAGTCAGTGTTTTGTCTCATCCTGAGCAAATTTCAGAAAAGTCTGCCGCCTGTGCAGGCATCCCCAATGCCTACTCTCCGGAGGTACTCAACGCACAGTTAATAGAATTTTTAAAGGAATCATAATGACTGAAAACACAGTATATGTAAATGGGAAGTTCCTCTCTCAGAAAATGAGCGGGGTACAGCGTTATGCGTCAGAAATTTGCAGGAATCTAAGTGCTGATGTACGTGTGATTTGCGCAGCGGATCAGCAGAATGAAGCTGTATATAAGCTAAAAAAGCCGCTTGAAATAGTCGGGAAGGCTGCTGGAGTGGTTTGGGAACAAATCAATTTACCGCTCCATTTAAAGTCGAACGGTAGTCCGCTCCTGATTAGTTTATGCAACGTTGCGCCTGTTTTATATACAAATAAGATCACCTGCCTGCATGATATCGCGTTTGAGCGTCATCCTGAATTTTTCTCTAAGAAATTCGTGTTGTATTACAAATGGTTAATTCCTAAAGTGCTGAATACCAGTAAACATATCATTACGGTAAGTGAGTTCTCCAAAAAGGAGATTGCCAGTTTTTATGGGATCAGTAATGAAAAAATTACAGTAGTACCAAATGCAAGCGCATTTGGTACTACTGCGGAACCTGTCGTTAAAGTACATACAAAGCCGTATTTCCTGTTTGTGGGGTCACTGGATCCACGCAAAAACTTGCTTTTTTTACTGAAGGCATTTACTTTATCCGGACTGAAAGATGTTGATTTAGTGATAGTTGGAGCTAGTCACGCCTCTTTTGCGGTCAATCCTGAGCTGGAGCAGTACAGGAACCTGAGTAATATCGTTTTTACGGGTTATGTATCGGATGCAGAACTGTCTAATTACTATGCAGGAGCTTTGGCATTGATCAATCCGTCATTGTATGAAGGCTTCGGATTGCCGGTCGCAGAAGCACTTTCCATGAATTGTCCGGTTCTGGCATCAGACATTGAAGCCTTCCGCGAAGTTGGTGGTACGGATGTTGTTTACTTCAATACATCTGATGTTGCTGAGCTGTCAGGTTTGATAAAAAGTTTTAATGGTGATACACAAACTGGCAAAACAAATCAACTGAAAAGTTCAACATGGAAATCATCAGCTGAGATAGTAGACCGAATTATTAAGCAGTATTAAATACGAATAAGATGAAAGTAGCAATTGTACACGACGAGTTAGTTAGAAGAGGCGGAGCCGAACAGGTGGTATTAGATATGCACAAAGCCTACCCTGAAGCAGATATTTTTACATTATGCTACAACAAGGATAAAACTTATGAAGAATTTAAGAATGCACGCGTTTTTACCTCATGGTTCCAGTATCTTGGTAAAAGCGAACGTTTAATTAAAATGCTATATTTTCCCTTTGCTATCTTAGCGATGCGCATGTTCAATCTTAAAGGATATGATGTCGTGCTGATCTCTACTACGCACTGTGGTAAATTTGTTCGTACGGATAAAAATGCTTCGGTAATTACTTACTGTCATACCCCGTTCAGATTAGCATGGAGACCTTTCTCTTATTCAATTGTAAACTCATCGAACTTCATTATTCGTAATATATTTTTATTCGCTTCAAGGGTATTAAGGAAATTTGATAGTATGGCTGCTAAATGTACCGACTTCTACCTGACGAATTCAAAAGAGGTTAAAGCACGTATCGAAGATTCATACAATCCAGATCAACCGGTAAAAATTATCAATCCTGCGGCTAAACTGGATAACTTTTATATCTCTAATGAGGTGAAGGATTATCATTTGGTAGTAAGCAGACTGGAAGATTATAAAATGGTAGACCTTGTAGTGAAATCATTTAATGAAATGCCTGATAAAAAGCTGATTATTGTAGGTACTGGTTCGAAAGAGGCAGAACTGAAAGCGCTTGCGAGTGATAACATTACTTTCCTTAAAGCACAATCTGCTGCACAGTTAGCTGATTTATATGCAAACTGTAAAGCATTGGTTTTCCCTCAGCATGAAGATTACGGAATTACGCCACTGGAAGCTGCCGCTTCTGGTCGCCCGGTAATCGCTTTTGGTGTAGGTGGTGTGAAAGAGACAATGGTACCTTATACTAATGACAGTACAAAATGTACTTCGGTATTCTTTGAAGAACAGACTGTTGAATCATTAATTGCTGCAATTCATAAAGCAGAACAATTAGAATTCAATCCTAAGTTTATACGTAATCATGCGAATTTATTCAGCGCACCTAATTTTATTGCTAAATTGTCTGCGTTTGTAAGTAAGATTTATATCCTGAAAACGGAGAAACAATTTTATATGTCGCTCACTGAAAAGATTATGTATGCCCGAAAAGAAGTTGCTTAACATTACCCAATTGTATCTTGCACTGTTACTGTGCATCTCATTCATTGTTTCTATAGTTCTTTATACGAAGGTATCCTTAACGGTACCTTCGTATGTTTTAATATACCTGGGCTGCCCGCTGTTTCTGGCAGTAAGCTATTTGGGAGATAAAGCCCTGATCAAAAACCTGCTGCTCATTGGTGCCGTTTTTTTAGTGCTCAATGTACTTGCACAGGCTCATGTATGGCTTTTCTCCGTTCAATTAGATCCTTCATTAACCTTAACAGATAAAGCCAGTCCTGAAAAAACGTTACTGCGAACTACCTTATTCAGTCAGACGATCTACTTGTTTGCCGGAATCCTATGTTACTTGTATCTGCGCTATTATGCCACAACAAGTCACCTTCGTTATTTATACATTGGACTGAGGGTAATCGTCATCCTAGGATTCCTGGAGATTATTATCTTCCAGCTTACTGGTGTAAACGGCGACCTGCTCACGAACAGGGTTTTTAACAATAAACCCGGGAGCGGAAGCTTGTTCCAGACCATCACGCTGAGTGGATTGCGCATGCAGCGTCTGAAAAGCTTAACTGGCGAACCTTCAATGTTTGCTTTCTCTCTGATACCATTCTGGATTTTAACCATTCCGCTAAAACGTTATCTGGACTTCGCTCTATTCGGCCTGGCATTATTACTCACCTTTTCTACTTCTGCTTATCTGGGGATAATTATCTTAATGTTCGGCGCATGTGTGGCAGATAGAAGGATCGCAAAACAAATGATCTGGATCCTGCCGCTTTTGGTAGCAGTATTAGTGGGACTGTATTTTGTTTCGCCTGCATTGCATAAACTGGTGCACAGTGTATTTATAGATAAGTTCTCGGGTACGAATCAGTCGGGCTCAGAACGTTCGGGTTACTTCCTGCACCAGTTCAATTACTGGAAAGACCAGATGAATTTCGTAGGGAAATTTACAGGTCTTGGATTCGGTTATGTGCGGTCTACCGACTTCTTCTCTACACTTTTAGTAAACAATGGGCTGCTTGGTCTTGTTGTCTTTACGGTGTTCTATTTTAAGCACGCCTTTATAAAGCTTAAAAACTTACAATTTAAAAAATATTATGTCATTGCCCTGTTCGCTGCTTTCATGATCCTGATGTGTTCGGTTCCTGAATTCGCTTACCTGTCTTTATGGATCCTTTTATCATTACCTTTCTGGATAGAGCGCAGCGAAATTGTGGCTGATTAAAACCTGATTCATGATGCGTTTATTCCCTGTCCTCTTTTCTTTTGTCCTGTTCCTTTTTTGCGCCGATACTGTTTTAGCCCAAAATGATATTGTATTTGATGTGAAACAATTTGGTGCTGTCGGCGATGGTAAACATAATGATGCACCAGCGTTCCAGAAAGGAATTGATGCCGCCTCGAAAGAGATGAAGATATTATTGGTGCCTTCTGGTAAATATTATATTCCATCAACAAGTTCCTTAAACATTTCTTCAAATGTAACGATACAGGGAAACGGTAAAGAGAATTCTTTACTGGTGACCGATACTGTTGCAGATGCGGCACATCCTGCCTTAATTAACGTTCAGGGGGAGCATATCACCATCAGGGGATTGGGGCTTTCGGGAGGGCGACCAGTAGCGGGGGATCAAAAATCGAAAACATCAAAGGGGCGTTACAGTATTATGAATATCAGTTTTGATCAGAAAGCTTCGGAGAATATCCTGATAGAAGAATGCCGTTTTAGTGATGCTTACGGCAGAGCATTGTTGTTCAAAGGGAAAGATATTACCATCAGAAACTGCGACTTCTTAAGGTTAGGCAGGTATAACATCAACTTTAAACCTTTGGATGGAGCAATCAGCAATTTTGGTCGTAATGAATGTGCTGATATCAGGATCCTGCACAATACTTTTCAATATATAGGTACGCATGCGATTTCTTCGTACCGCATCAACAGGCTCACTATCGAAGATAACTACCTATCTCAGATTTCGGGAATAGGCCTGGCCAACCACCAGTGTCAGAATCTGCGCATCACACTGAACAGGATAGAATTTACAGGTGATAATGGGATAGATGCGCAGCGATGCAGGCAAACGCTGATTTCTTCTAATCACTTTTATTGCGCGGGCAATAAAAATGCTGGTGATGCAGGCTCTGCAGCAGCCATTTTTTATGGTGATGACTATGCGCAGGGAACAGCGAGAAATACAATTATCAGTGAGAATTTTATCCGCGGAGAGTTCAATTTCGATACCGATACTACTGCTTCACGTTCGCAAAGCTGCGGGATTTATGTGATCGATGCTTTCCACGTAAAAGTCCTGCATAACACGATAAATGGAATTGGAGATAATCAGAACCGTAAAGTGATCAATGGGATTGAAGATGGAAACGGCATCATGGTGGTCAATAGTGCAAAAGGGCAGAGTCGCGATATAGTACTGGATGGAAACTCTGTTTATGACACTAAGAATAACGGAATATTTGTAGGGGGACAAGCGCGGGATCTGAAACTGGTCAACAACCATGTTAATGCTGCTGGAGGACATGGGATTTATTTCAGTGCAGTAGCCACCAATCTTTTTGGTCTGATCAAAGACAACTCGGTAACTGACGGCCGTAACTGGCTGGATAAAAAAGTAGCAGCAGATATTTTAATAGAGGCAAAGGATGGGTGGATCACACAACTGAA
>Ga0247813_10000825_pt1 | contig 25222 bp, 20 predicted proteins | sample UWRJL169409C1_FD_180719 | JGI IMG/M metagenome (GOLD analysis project Ga0247813, IMG submission 180719) | Plant litter microbial communities from Arlington Agricultural Research Station in Wisconsin, United States - UWRJ-L169-409C-1 | ecosystem: Environmental > Terrestrial > Plant litter >...
ATCATGATCGTTCAACTTTTACGGACAGTCGCGGCACTGAGAACGCTCACTTAGACGGCTTCGACCGCCTGCACTTCAGGAATGAAATGGTGCAGCAGGTTCTGCACGCCATGCTTCAACGTCGCCGTCGAGGACGGGCAGCCGGCGCATGCGCCCTTCATGTTGAGGAAAACCGTGCCGTCGCGAAAACCCTTGAAGGTGATGTCGCCACCATCCTGGGCCACGGCCGGACGAACGCGGGATTCCAGCAATTCCTTGATGGTCGCGACAATGGTCTCATCGCCCTCATCGAAGAACTCCCCGTCCTGGTCGCTTTCTTCAGCGCGCGTATGGACTGCCATCACCGGCTGGCCGGACATGAAATGTTCCATGATCGAGCCGAGGATAGCAGGCTTCAGGTGCTGCCATTCCTGCGCTTCCTTGGTGACGGTGATAAAATCATAGCCGAAATAGACGCCGGTGACGCCTGGGATCATAAACAGGCGCGCGGCGAGAGCCGATCCGGCTGCAGCTTCTTCCTCATCGCGGAATTCCGCCGTGCCATTTTCCATCACCACCTTGCCCGGCAGGAATTTCAGTGTGGCGGGGTTCGGCGTGGCTTCGGTCTGGATGAACATGTCTTTGCTCCGCGTCGGCCGGGATCGCGTTCAACCAGCCTGTTTAGAATTATTCAAAAGAATATAAGCCGTTTGAACGGCCGCTTCAAGATGCATGGGCCAGCGTTTCAGCCACCCGAGGATCAATTCCGCTGATCCTGCCACGAAAGGCAGCGCTCAGCTCAGCGCGTCGATTTCCTCGTCGGTGAGCAAATCCGGTATCACCGTCACCGGGATCGGGAATGCAGCGGTTTTGCCGGCGATCGAAGAGACCAGTGGCCCAGGTCCATCCTTGGCAGAACCGGCGGCCAGCACGAGGATCGCGATATCGCGATCTTCCTCGATCAGGCTGTAGATCTGATCCGTTGCGCCACCCTCGCGGATCACCATTTCCGGCTCGATCCCGATCTTTTCGCGCACCGTCTGGGCGATCTTGGCAAGCGTTGCCTCAGCCTCGGCGCGAGCTTCCGCCCGCATGATGCCCTCGACACCCAACCATTGCTGGAAGTCGGCATCGGCAATGACATAGAGCAAAACAAGGCCACCATTGGAGTTTTTGGCGCGCATACCGGCATAGTGGACGGCGCGGCCGCATTCCGGCGTATCGTCGATCACCGCCATGAATTTGCGGCGGTGACCTTCCAGTCTTGAGAGTCGTGTTGAAACCATGAGGCGACTCTTACACCCGATATTTTTGGCTGCAAGGTTTCTTTTGCGGCGAATTATTGCAGAAAGCCGACGATTTCCCGGACCTGTTTCATCGTCACTTCCGCCCGTGCCCGGGCACGCTCGCCGCCATCACGCAGGATGCCGTCGATATGGGTGGTGTCATCCATCAGGCGGCGCATTTCGCCCGAGATCGGGGCAAGAACCGTGACCGCAAGATCGACCAGAGCCGGCTTGAAGACCGAGAACTGCTGGCCGCCGAACTCCTGAAGCACCTCAGCCTTGGTCTTGTCGGACAGGGCGGCATAGATGCCGACGAGATTATCCGCTTCCGCGCGGCCCTTCAGGCCATCGACCTCACTCGGCAAGGCATCCGGATCGGTCTTTGCCTTGCGGATCTTCTTGGAGATCGTCTCGGCGTCGTCCATCAAGTTGATGCGCGACAGGTCGGAGGCATCCGACTTCGACATCTTCTTGGTGCCATCACGCAGCGACATGACGCGCGGCGCCGGACCGCCGATCAGCGGCTCGACCATCGGGAAATAGGCATGCACCGGCTCATCGCCGACCTTGATATCAACACCGTAATCGGTCCGGCGGATATGGTCGCTGAAGTCGATATTGAATTTCTGGGCGATATCGCGGGCAAGCTCCAGATGCTGCTTCTGGTCGTCGCCGACAGGCACATGAGTACCGCGGTAGACGAGGATGTCGGCAGCCATCAGGCTCGGATAGGCCAGCAGGCCGAGCGAGACCTGCTCGGCGTTCTTGCCGCCGGACTTGTCCTTGAACTGGGTCATGCGTTCCATCCAGCCGATGCGGGCGACGCAGTTGAAGATCCAGGCAAGCTCGGCATGCTGCGGCACGGCGGACTGGTTGAAGACGATATGCTTCTTGGGATCAATGCCGGCTGCGATGAAGGCCGCGGCGATCGAGCGGATTTGGTTGCGCAAATCCTCGTGTACGAGCTGGGCAGTGAGCGAGTGCAGATCGACGACGCAATAGATGCAGTCGTTGTTTTCCTGCAGCGCCACGAACTTGCGGATCGCGCCGAGGTAATTGCCGAGGTGGAGATTGCCGGTGGGCTGGACGCCGGAAAAGACGAGCGGTTTGAAGTCTGACATCGTGTCCTCATTCGGGCTTGTGGAGGGCCCGGCCTCTGTTGCTGTTTTCGGGCTTATGCACACTGGCGTAGCGGCGATCAAGAGGGATGCGGCCTGCGCCGCCGGCAAATTCCCTCCAGGGTGGAGGAACGGGCTGCCAAGACATTGAATCCAAAGACCCAAATTGGAATTTTTTCCTCTAATGTTCCATATAAATTAATAAAGAAGGCGGCATTACGGCATAGCTCTTTAGATCTATAAGAAGAAAATTTCATAAAATTGCTTCATTTCGGATGAATTTGCCAATCCGTCACCACAACCAGGTTCTTAGGCCGAGCTCATTCTGCTGTACTGCGCACACCAATGGCGCGGCGAACCGACATTCGCATGATCCCCGGTCCAAAAGGGACGCTAAGCGGGGTCGTGCCAAGGGGATTGTCATGCGTAACTTCTTATCGCTCGCTCTTGCGTGCCTGCTCGCCGTTTCCAATTTCGCCATTGCCGAAGCCAAGGACGAACGTCCGCGTAAAGTGAGGCTTCCCGTCCACAGCAGAACAACAGCTTATGCCGTCCAGACCGTCTCGGTCAGAACCGGCTGCTTTTCACCGCGCCTCGAGGGTATTCTGGCGCATATCGCCGTGAAAACCGGCCGCCGGCCGCTGGTCACCTCCGGCCACCGGCCGCGCTCGCATCGTTCCGGCTCGATGCACCGGTTTTGCCAGGCAGCGGATATCCGCGTATCCGGCATTTCGGATAGCGCAATCATCGCCGCGGCGAAAACAGCACCAGGCATCGGCGGCATCGGCCGCTATTGTAACGGTATCATTCATGTCGATACCGGTCCTAAACGCCAATGGGCCTATTGCGGCAAATCGAAAGGTCATTTCCTCAGCGCCAAGCGCCGTTCAGGAAGGCGCGCCTGAAGCCTGCCGCAGGGCTTCAGGTATCGGTTGGCGGCGGCGTATTGGCAGCACCCTTGCGCTTGATATTACGCCGGATCATCGACAGATCCGCTCCGCCGATCAGGAAGGCGACGGCGAAATAGACGACCATCGAGACGCCGATCAGAATGCCAAGCGCGCCCAGTTTCGTCCAGAACGGCGACCCTGACGCCAGCGACATGGCAAAAACACTGCGCAGATAATAGAGCACGCCGCCCATGATCGCCGCTGCAACGACAAGAAGTGCCGTACGGCGCAGCAGCACCCATTCCCATGTCAGATGACCGCGGCGCAGCAGCGTGACGAAGAGCAGGACCGTGCTGATCCAGCCGGCCGTGGCTTCGGCAACCGCGATACCCGGCGCACCGAGACGAGGAAACAACGTGATCGCCAGGGCGCAGTTAGCGGCCACTGAAACGGCCGAGAACCGCATCGGCGTTTTGGTATCCTCGCGCGCATAGAAACCGGGTTGCAGCGCCTTGATCAGAACGAAGGCGGGAAGGCCGATACCGTAGATGGCAAGGATCGAGCCGACGACGGCGGTGTTCTCGGCATGGAAGGCACCGCGCTCGTAAAGCACACGGATGATCTCATCGGAGAGGATCCACAGCGCAAAGGCCGCCGGAATGGTCAGGAACAGCACGAACTCGATCGACCGGTTCTGCAGGTTTCCGGCCTCGCGCAGGTGGCCACCCTTCAGCGCCCGCGCCAGCTCAGGTAGCAACACGACACCAACGGCAATGCCGACCACGCCGAGCGGCAGCTGGTAGATGCGGTCAGCATATTGCAAGGCAGCGATTGCACCATCCTGGGCCGAGGCGATTGCCTGACCGATCAACTGGTTGATCTGGGTGATGCCGCCGGTAATTGCCGCAGGTACGGCCAGGATCAGCAGGCGCTTGACGTTGGGCGTGAAGCGCGGAAACTTCAGCTTGATGCTCATGCCGGCATGAAGGACGCCGAAATAGACCACGCCGAGCTGCAGCACGCCCGCTACCAGTACGCCCCAGGACAGATACCAGGCGGTCGCTAGGGGATCGGCGCCAGTGTAGAGCGCATAGAAAAGAGCGCCGATCATCACGATATTCAGGAAAATCGGGGCGACGGCGGCGGCAAAGAAGTGGTGCAGCGAATTGAGCATGCCGCTCATCATCGCGGTCAGCGACATGCACATGAGATAGGGGAACATCACCATCGCCATACGCACGGTGAGAGCTGATTTCTCGGCATCATCGGCAAACCCCGGCGCGATGACGAAACGCACCAGAAGCGGCATCGACAGTTCCATCGCGATGGTGATCAGCAGCAGAACCGTGAACAGCACGCCGAACACTTCCTCGGAAAAACGCTTGGCGCCGTCCGTGCCGTTGGCTTCAATCTCCTTGGAAAACAGCGGCACGAAGGCGGCGTTGAAGGCGCCTTCGGCAAACAGGCGGCGGAACAGGTTGGGGAACCGGAACGCCGCATAAAAGACGTCGGCCATCGGGCCGGTCCCAAGTGCCGCCGCCATCAGCATTTCACGCGCAAAACCGAAGATGCGGCTGCCGAGCGTGGCGCCGCCGACGGTCATGAATTTCTTGACGAGGCTCATGATTCTGCCTTGGATTTTTTCGCACCGGTGACGGAGCGCGTGTGCTGCGGCGCGATCATGCCGGAGGGCATTCGGTCACGCATTTCATCCGCCTCGTCCGACATCACGGCCTTCAGCCGTGCGACGATATTGCTCTGCCGGGCTTCATTGGTGATCTTCTGGCCAACAAGATCGGTGACATAGAACGTATCGATGACCTTTTCGCCGAAAGTGGTGATATGCGCCGAGGCGATATCGAGCGACAAATCGGAGAGCACCGCGGTGACTTCAGACAAAAGACCGGTACGATCGAGGCACTCGACCTCGATGACGGTGAACTTGTTCGACAGGCTGTTGCTGATGGTGACGGCAGGGGGCACCGTGAAGGCCTTGTTGCGCTTGCGATGTTTCGTGCGGCTGGCAATCACTTCCGGCAGGCGCTTCTTGCCCGACAGGACGTCCTCGATCATCTTGCCGATATTCGCCGCCCGGCGCATCTCGTCATCATCGACCGGAAACTCGCGGGTGATCAGGATCGTATCCAGCGCCCGGCCGTCCGAGGTGGTGAAAATCTGCGCATCGACGATATTGGCACCGGCGGCGGCACAGGCGCCGGCGATCACCGCAAGCAGGCGCGGATGGTCGGGCGAGAGGATCGTGATCTCGGTGATGGCGTGGAACTGGTGCGTGCGGACCATCGTCGCCAAAGCACGGCCGGCCTTGTCGGCCTCGCGGATGAAGCGGGCGTGGCGCAGCTGGTCTTCGAGCGGCACCGACAGCAGATAGGGCTGGTAATGCAGCTTGGTATAGGTCTTGCGGTCCTTCTGGCTCCAGTCGGACAGAGCCTCGAACAGCACGTCGGCCGCATGCGCCGCACGCTCCTTGCGCGGCAGATCGGAAAAGCCGCCGGATAACAGCAGTTCGGTCTCGTAATAGAGCGTGCGCAGCAGCTGGCCTTTCCAGCCATTCCAGACACCGGGGCCGACGGCGCGGATATCGGCGATGGTGAGGATCAAAAGCATCTTCAGGCGATCGAGCGATTGGACCTTTTCGGTAAAATCGATGATCGTCTTGCGGTCGTTGAGGTCACGCGTCTGTGCGACCATCGACATGGTCAGGTGTTCCTCGATCAGCCATGCTACCGTTTCCGTCTGCTTGGGCGTCATGCCGAAACGCGGGCAGAGCTTTCGGGCAACCTTGGCACCGGCGGTCGAGTGATCTTCCGGGCGGCCCTTGGCGACGTCATGCAGAAGGACGGCAACGAACAACGCAGTGCGATCCTCGACGCCCGGCATCAGCTTGACGGCGAGCGGATGCAGTTCCTCATCGCGGCCCTGATCGATTCGTGACAGCACGTCGACGGCCCGCAGCAGATGCTCGTCGACGGTATAGTGGTGATACATGTTGAACTGCATCAGCGAGACGATCTTGCCGAATTCCGGAATGAAGCGGCCGAGCACGCCGGCCTCGTTCATTCGCCTCAGAATCAGCTCCGGGTCTCGGCGCGAGGTCAGCATCGACATGAACAGGCGGTTGGCTTCTTCATTGTCGCGCACCGCGGGGGTGATAAGGCCAAGCGACCGGGTGACCTGCTTCAAGGCGGCGGGATGGAACTCCAAGCCGTTGATATCAGCCACATGGAAGATGCGGATCAGGTTTATCGGGTCGCGCTTGAAAATGTCAGGGCTTGCCAGTGCGATACGGCCGCCGTCATCGACGAATTCCAGGGTTCCGGCGATCTTGCGGATGCGGTGGGTGAAGCGGCTGAGAGCGGCGGTGAAGCCCGGAAGTTGCTTGGCCTGCTGGTCTTCCAGTGCGGCGCAGAAGATGCGGGTGAGATCGCCGACACTCTTGGCGACCAGGAAATAGTGCTTCATGAAGCGCTCGACGGCGGTCATGCCGGGGTGGTCGTGATAGCCGAGGCTTTCGGCAATCTCGCGCTGAATATCGAAGGACAGCCGCTCTTCCGCCTTGCCGGTCAGGAAGTGCATGTGGCAGCGTACCGCCCAGAGGAAATCGTCGGCCTTCTGGAAGAGCTGGTATTCCTGGCGCGACAGCACGCCGAGCTTGATCAGATCGGCCGAATCCTTCACCCGGTAGAAATATTTGGCGATCCAGAACAGCGTGTGGATGTCGCGCAGGCCGCCCTTGCCTTCCTTGACGTTGGGCTCGACCAGATAACGCGTGTCGCCGGCCTTGCGGTGGCGCTCGTCACGTTCGGCAAGTTTGGCGGCGATGAAATCGGGGCCGGTGTTCTTGACAATCTCGGTATCGAAGCGGGTCTCTAGCTCTTCGGCCAGTTCCTTCGAGCCGCAGATGTAGCGGGTTTCGAGGATCGCCGTGCGGATGGTCATGTCGCCGCGCGAAAGCCGGATGCACTCCTCGATCGTCCGCGTCGCATGGCCAACCTTGAAGCCGAGATCCCACAGGATATAGAGCATGAACTCGATGGCGGGCTCGGCCCAGACCGCCTTCTTCACCGGCAGCAGGAAGAGAAGATCGATATCCGACCCGGGCGCCAGCGTGCCGCGGCCATAACCGCCGACGGCGGTGACGGCGATGCGGGTCCAGGGTTGCGCATTGGCGGCGTTGAAGACCTCGTTGAGAACGAAATCATGCAGGACGGTGATCAGCTGATCCTGCAACCAGGAAATCCGCTCGGCACATTTCAACCCGCTGCCGTCCTTGAGCAACAGTTCATGGGCCTTTTCGCGGCCCGCCACGTTCGCTTGCTTGAAGGCTGCCAAAAGCGCCTGCCGCATCATGTCGCGGTGTTCCGCATGCGCGGAAGCGATGAAACTGCACTTGGCCCTGAGTGCCGCGACATTCAGGATATCGGGAAATGACGTCTCATGTGTGGTCATCAAAGGCCGACCGTCTTCCTGTCCGGCAGGCTCTGCGAGCCGCTGCTTTTGCATGCGCTATAGACCTTTTGTCCGAGAATGGACAGGACTGTAGCGGTCAAGAATTGCCAAGTTGTTTCTTCAGCGCGTAAAGCGCATCCATGGCCTCTCGTGGCGTCATATCATCGGGATTGAGGCTTTTCAAAGCCTCCTCGACCTTCGACGGACCGGCCTTGACGCGTTCCTCGCGGCGAATGGCCACCTGGAACAGCGGCAGGTCGTCGATCAGCTGGCTGGCCGGGTTCTTGCGGTCGGCATCCTCAAGCTTTGCCAGCACATCCTTGGCACGCGCAACGACGGAGGCTGGCAGCCCGGCAAGGCGGGCAACCTGGATACCGTAGGAGCGATCGGCAGCACCGGGTCCGACTTCATGCAGGAAAATGACGTTGCCGTCCCATTCCTTGACGCGCATCGTGGCATTCGACAGACGCTCGAGCTTTTCGGACAGAACCGTCAATTCATGAAAATGCGTGGCGAACAATCCGCGGCAGCGGTTGCCCTCGTGCAGATGCTCGACGGACGCCCAGGCAATCGACAGGCCGTCGAAGGTGGCGGTACCGCGGCCGATTTCGTCGAGGATGACGAGCGAACGATCGGTCGCCTGATTGAGGATCGCCGCCGTCTCGACCATTTCGACCATGAAGGTCGAGCGGCCACGCGCCAGATCGTCGGATGCGCCGACACGGGAAAACAGCCGGTCGACAATGCCGATACAAGCGGATGTTGCTGGCACGAACGAGCCCATCTGCGCCATGATGGCGATCAACGCGTTCTGGCGCAGGAAGGTCGATTTACCGCCCATGTTGGGACCGGTCAAAAGCCAGATCGCCCCATCGCCCTCGCCGTCATGCGGCGACAGATCGCAGGCATTGGCGACAAAGGCTGCACCCGACTGGCGCCGCAGCGCCTGCTCGACGACCGGGTGGCGGCCGCCGTCAATGGCGAACATTTTCGACATATCGACCAGCGGACGGCAATAGGCCTGTTCTTCGGCAAGCGTTGCCAGACCTGCCGACACGTCCACGACGGCCAGCGCAAGCGCTGCCGCCTTGATTGCCTCGGCTTGCGCAACCACCGTGGCCGATAGCCTGTCGAAGGCTTCGAGCTCGATGGTCAGCGCCCGGTCGGCCGCATTGGCGATCTTGGTTTCGAGATCGGAGAGTTCCGTCGTGGTGAAGCGCATCGCATTCGCCATGGTCTGGCGATGGATGTAGCGGGCCTTCGCCTCCGGGCTGTCGGTCATCGGCCCGGCATTGCCCTGGGTCACCTCAATGAAATAACCGAGCACATTGTTGTACTTGATCTTGAGCGACTTGATGCCGGTTTCCTCGGCATAGTCGAGCTGCAGCCCGGCGATCACCCGGCGGGACTGGTCGCGCAGCGCCCGCATCTCGTCGAGTTCGGGGCTCGCGCCATCGCGCAGGAAGCCGCCGTCGCGCTTCAACAAAGGCAGTTCGTCGCCGAGAATGGCCGCCAGTTCCGCGACCATATCCTGCGGCAGCGCGCTGATCGCCTGACGTGCAGCAACCAGCTCCTCCGACAGATCGCCACGGCCGAGCAGGCCCGCAACCTCGACTGCAGACTGACATCCCGCAAGAATACTGCCGAGATCACGCGGACCGCCACGGCCGAGTGACAGGCGCGACAAAGCGCGCGGCATGTCCGGCACGTGTTTCAAGGCGGCGCGCAGGTCGCTGCAGAACGACGGCTGATCGGCAAGAGCCGAGATGGAATCGAGCCGGGCGTTGATCCGCTCCGGATCGGTCAGCGGCGACATCAGCCGTTCGGCAAGCAACCGGGCGCCGCCGCCGGTGACGGTGCGATCCAGCGCCTTCAAAAGCGTGCCGTTGCGATCGCCGGACTGGGTTTTCACCAGTTCGAGATTGGTGCGGGTGGCGGGATCAATGAACAGGGTCGAGGCCGCACTTTCGCGTTCCGGCGCACCCAGCGGCGGACGCTCGGCGAACTGGGTCTTTTCGACATAGGAGATCGCGGCCGATGCGGCGGCGAGTTCAGCGCGTGAAAAGCTGCCAAAACCGTCCAGTGTCTTCACGCCATAATAGCGGGTGACGCGGTTTTCCGCCGTGGCGCTATCGAACAAGACGGCCGGCTGCGGTACAGCGACGCGGCCGAGAATATCGATGACCGGACGCATCTCAGGATCGTGGAAGACCGTGTCTGCCAGGATCAGTTCGCGCGGCTCGATGCGCAGGATATCGGCCAGCAGCCGCGTTTCCGTGGTTTCGGCCAGCCGGAAGACGCCGGTGGAAATATCGATCCAGGCAAGCGCGATAGCCGGCTCACTGCCGCCGCGAATGCGGGCAAGCGCCATCAGATAATTGGATTCGAATGGCGACAGCAATTTGTCTTCGGTGATCGTGCCCGGTGTGACGAGGCGCACGACGTCGCGCTTCACGACCGATTTTCCACCGCGTTTCTTCGCTTCCGCCGGGTCTTCGACCTGTTCGCAGACGGCGACACGGAAGCCGAGACCGATCAGCTTCTGCAGATAATCATCGGCCGCATGAACCGGCACGCCGCACATCGGAATGTCCTGGCCGAGATGCTGGCCACGCCTCGTCAGCGTGATCCCGAGTGCCCGCGACGCTTCGACCGCATCCTGGAAGAACAGCTCGTAGAAATCGCCCATCCGGTAAAACAGGATCGAATCCGGATTATTCGCCTTGATCTCGATGAACTGTTCCATCATCGGCGTGGCCGTGGCGCGGCTTTCCTCCGTCGCCAGTTGGGCGGTGGTGAGAACCTCGGGAGGGCGGGTGATTGGCTCGGTCACAAAAGTCATGGTGGTCCTAAAAAAGTGGTGCCACACTATCCATGCGCGTTTATAGAAGACAACAACAAAGCGGCTGTGGAGAGCCGTCGCCCACAAAAGGTTGGAGGACCCATGGCCGAAAATGAGAAGACCAGTCGCAGCGCAACCAGCGTAACGGACCAGGAAGCTCTCGATTTCCACTCGCAGGGCCGGCCCGGAAAACTGGAGATCTCGCCGACCAAGCCGATGGCGACGCAGCGCGACCTGTCGCTTGCCTATTCGCCGGGTGTCGCCGTGCCGGTCAAGGCGATCGCGGCCGATCCGTCCAAGGCCTATGACTATACGACCCGCGGCAACATGGTGGCCGTCATCTCCAACGGCACCGCCATCCTTGGTCTCGGCAACCTCGGGGCGCTGGCCTCGAAGCCGGTGATGGAGGGCAAGTCCGTGCTCTTCAAGCGCTTCGCCGATGTCGATTCGATCGATCTCGAAGTCGATACGGAAGATGCCGACGAATTCATCAACTGCGTGCGGTTCCTCGGCCCCTCCTTCGGGGGTATCAATCTGGAGGACATCAAGGCGCCGGAATGCTTCATCATCGAACAGAAACTGCGCGAAATCATGGATATCCCCGTCTTCCATGACGACCAGCACGGCACGGCGATCATCGCAACCGCAGGCCTGATCAACGCACTGCAGCTGACAGGCCGCGATCTCAAGACGACGCGACTGGTCTGCAATGGCGCAGGCGCGGCGGCGATTGCCTGCGTCGAACTCATCAAGTCGATGGGTTTTGCGCCTGAAAACATCATCATGTGCGATACGAAGGGTGTGATCTATCAGGGCCGCACCGAAGGCATGAACCAGTGGAAGTCCGCGCATGCTGCCAAGACCGACCGGCGCACGCTCGAGGACGCAATGGATGGCGCCGACGTGGTGCTCGGTCTATCGCAGAAGGGCGCTTTCTCGGAGGCGATGATCCGCTCCATGGCGGAAAAGCCGATCATCTTTGCGATGGCCAATCCCGATCCGGAAATTACGCCTGAGGAGGTGTCTGCCATTCGCGACGACGCGATCATGGCCACCGGCCGGTCCGACTATCCAAACCAAGTCAACAATGTGCTGTGTTTCCCCTACATGTTCCGCGGTGCGCTCGACGTCCATGCCTCGACCATCAACGAAGAGATGAAGATTGCGGCGGCACAGGCCTTGGCCAACCTTGCCAAGGAAGACGTGCCAGATGACGTCGCCGCCGCGTATCAGGGCAACCGGCCCCGTTTTGGCCCGCAATACATCATTCCGGTGCCTTTCGATCCACGCCTGATCTCGTCCATTCCAGTTGCCGTCGCCAAGGCAGCGATGGAAAGTGGCGTTGCCCGCAAGCAGATCCCGGATCTCGCCGCCTATGGCCGGCAGCTGTCGGCCCGCCGCGACCCGATCGCCTCGACGCTGCAGCGCATCTACGAGCGCGTCCGCCGCCAGCCGAAGCGCATCGTCTTTGCCGAAGGCGAAGAGGTGCAGATGATGCGCGCCGCCCTCTCCTATGCCAATCAGGAACTCGGTACAGCCATGCTTCTCGGCCGCGAAGACCGGATGCGCGCGACGGCCGAGCGCGAAGGCATCGATCTCGACCGGCCCGGCATGCAGATCGTCAACGCCCGCATTTCCAAGCGGACCGCCGCCTATACGGACTATCTCTATGCCCGGCTGCAGCGGCAGGGTTACCTGTTTCGCGACGCACAGCGGCTGATCAACAATGACCGCAATCATTTTGCCGCCTGCATGGTGGCGCTGGGCGATGCCGACGGCATGGTGACGGGTATTACCCGCAACTATTCGACAGCACTGGACGACGTGCGCCGCTGCATCGATCCGAAACCCGGCCACCGGGTGATCGGCGTGTCGCTGGCTCTGTGCCGCGGCCGCACGGTTCTGGTTGCCGATACTGCGGTTCACGACATGCCGTCCGCAAACGAACTGGCCGATATCGCCGAGGAGGCCGCAGGACTTGCCCGGCGCCTCGGCTATGTGCCGCGCGTCGCGCTGTTGGCCTATTCGACCTTCGGCCATCCCTCCGGCGAACGTTCGGAGCGGGTGCGCGAGGCCGTCAATATCCTCGACAAACGCCGGGTGGACTTCGAATATGATGGCGAGATGGCCGCTGACGTGGCGCTCAATGCAAAGGTGATGGAACAGTATCCGTTCTGCCGTCTGTCGGGCACCGCCAATGTGCTGGTCATGCCGGCGTTCCACTCGGCATCGATCTCGACCAAGATGCTTCAGGAACTCGGCGGTTCGACCGTGATCGGCCCGATGCTCGTGGGTCTCGACAAGTCGGTCCAGATCGTCTCGATGTCCGCCAAGGATTCCGACATCGTCAACATGGCAGCACTTGCGGCGCATAACGCCAATAGTTGAGTCGTACCGCTAAAACGAAAGAACCCGCCTGGATAAGTCCGAGGCGGGTTCCTTTTTTCGTAATATCAGACTTGATTAAAAATACCCAAGTTCAATACTCGCTGCACAACATTGGAACACTTATCAAAAAGCCTCCATCAATATGTAACGTGTATTAAGTTTAACTAAATCATGTCAAGTTAACTTACTGTAACCTTTGCTTATCAAGCATTCAGCTTGCAAAGCGGCCAGCGTCGGCGCCGTAATAGTTCAGGTAGCGGCCGGAAATATTGGTGATCGGCAAAACGATCAGCACGTCGGTGGTCCGGAAAGCGTGATCGACAACGGCACCGTCACCGACCATGGCACCGAGACGCATATAGCCCTTGATCAGCGGCGGCAAAGCGGCAAGCGCCTTGCGCATGTTGATGGCTTCGACCGGCATCAGGTCCATGGTGCGGTACAGTTCTGGCCGGGCAGACACGTCCCACTCGCCGCTAACGACCATGTTGTGATGCAGGAAGGACAGCGCCAATGCGTGCTCTTCGGGAATGACGCCTGGAAACGAGCCGCAGCCGAACATGGCATCGACGCCGTATTTCAGGGCGTAAGCCCAGTTTCCCTGCCAGAGAAGCTCGACGGTACGCTTGGTGCGGTATTCCGGCAGGACGCAGGAACGGCCGAGTTCCATGAACTTCTTGTCCGGATGACGCTCAAGCAGCGATCCAACCGAAAACTCGGAAGCCGAATAAAAACCACCCGTACGGGCGGCAACGTCCTGGCGAAGCAGGCGATAGGTTCCGACGATCTGGTCTTCCGGATCGCCTTCGATCGACGTGTCGAGCACCAGAAGGTGATCGCAGACCAGATCCCAGGCGTCGGCATCGCGCTTGCGGCGATCGGCGTCCTGCGGGATCTGCGCCTTCATCTCTTCAACGAAAACCCGGTAACGAACAGCCTGCGCGGCATCGATCTCGGAGGCGTTGCGGGCAAGCCGTGTCTCGAGGTTGCCGATGCGGCCGAGTATGCCATGCGCCGGGGCATTGACGCCCCGGACACGGGTCTGCGGCTGTTCAACCGCCACAACCATATCCAGAGTTTCGATTGTCATCGTACGTCATCCTAGTCGCTTTAATCCTATCCGGCTTAAACCATGTTTCTGCGACAGGATAGTGACATCGGGGAGCCAAGAAAACAGTCAAAATCACGGAGCAAGCAGGCGATTGATCTCGGCAGTCAGCGCTTTCGGATCGGCGGGTTTGGACAACACGGCGCTTGCTCCGGCAGCCAGGAGTTTCTGGCGCGTATCGAGTTGCGTATCGGACGTCAGGATGATGACCGGGACGGGTCTCGCGCCGGACTGGCGCTCATGCTGGCGGAGGCGCTCCAGCATCGACAGCCCGTCACCGCCCGGCATATTCAGATCGCTGACGATCAGCTCCGGCGCGATCCGCACGGCGGCCGGCGCATCGAACAAGGTGACGGCAAGCGCTGTGAAATCATCGACGACGCGAACGGTGTGGCCGGCCCGCTCCAGCACGGAACGCACCATCAAAGCATTGATCGGATCATCCTCGGCCAGAAGCACACCGCCTTCGCCCGGCTTGTCACGCAGGGCGGGAACCTCGCGCAGCATCGGGCGGTTGTCGTTGATTGCGTCGCGCACTTCCATTCCTTTCATGCGGCCGCGTAGTACCTCGACCAGGGATTTTTCCCGCAGCGGCCTGATCAGCCAGGCATGATAACCGTCCATTTGGTTGATCTGCCGGCCGTTGCGTTCTTCCGGATTGATCAGATAGGTCTTGCGCAGCTTTTGCTGTTCCAGACCGGGCATCTGCGTCAGCAGCCGGCGGAACTGCGCCGCGTGGCGATGATCGACGATGATGTCGGTCAGCGGCATCCCCTTTGACATTGCCCGCACAGCGGCGGCCTGCGCATCCTCTATCGTTTCGGCACGTTCGCAGAAGCCGCCGAGCGTACGGATCGTTGCAGACAGCGCTTTGGATGCCGGACCGGCCGGTGCCATGACCAGCACGCGGGACATTCCCAGCACATCCTTTCTGGCCAGCGAAGCGTTGGCGAGATCGCAGCCGAGGGCGGGGAAGCGGATTTCAAATGTGCTGCCTGTGCCGGGAACGCTGGAAAGGGTCAGGGAGCCGCCATATTCTTCCATGATCCGGCGCGAGATGGCGAGGCCGAGGCCGGCGCCGCCGGCGCGCTGGGCGCTGGCGCCCGCCTGCTCGAACTCGTCGAATATCCGTGCCTGTTCCTGAGCGTTCATGCCAGGACCGCTGTCATCAATGCTGATGACAACCGTTTCGCGCTCCAGCGAGGCACTGACGAGCACACCGCCGGTATGGGTGAATTTGACCGCATTGCCAATGACGTTGAACAGAACCTGGCGCAGGCGGGCCGCATCGAAATCCATCAGGCCGGGCACATCCGCAGCGATGGTGGCGCCGATCTCGATGCCCTTTTCATGCGCCCGGTGCGACAGCATCTCAACGACGCTCTCGACCGTTTCGCGCAACGGTTCCGGCGTCGGACGCAATTGAAACCGGCCGGCCTCGATCGAGGAGAAATCGAGCAGATCATCGACCAGTTGCACCAGCGCATGACCCGATTCGCGCATGCCAGCGAGATAGTTCTTCTGCTCACTGGTCAGCCTCGTCTGGCTGATCAGATGGCTCATGCCGAGAATGCCCGACAGCGGCGTGCGGATTTCATGACTGACGGTCGCAAGCAGCCGTGACTTCGCCTGGCTCGCATGCTCGGCGCGGCGGCGCGCCTCCTCGCTTTCGCGGGCAATCCGGCTTTCCTCGGTGACGTCGCGGGCGATACTGTGCAGCAAGAAGGCACCGCTTGCCGGCTCGCGGGCGATCACGTCATGCCAGTCGAATATTTTTGCCCCCGCATCGGTCATGATTCGGACGCGGTAGCGATCGGGGGCCGAGGCCGGTTCGAATTCGATCCCGAGCGCCTCGCAGGTCCGGCCTTCCGGCTTCAACCACCCGGTCAGCCGGCAAAACACCGAATTGGCCTGGACGATCTTGCCGCCCGGCTCGCGAATGATGGCGATATCGCCGAGCGCATCATGGATGGTGGAGAGAAGCTGCGACGTCTCACTGCGTTCCCAACGGCTGTCGCTGGCCTTTTCTTCCCGCACACGCCCCTTGGCGGCGGGCCTTATGCTGGCCCCGTACCAGTCCTTGAGCAACAGGGCGGCACCGGTGACGCCGGCAACGGCAAGACCGGCCGAGAGCAAATAGAACCCGGCATCGATGCCCGTACCCAGAATGGCGGCGGAACCCAGAAGCCCGGCACCGGCCAAGGCCGGTTTCAGCGCAGGATACCGCTCTTTTTCTCCACCAAAACCGTCTTCCGGTTCCAACGAATGCGGATCATCGGCCAAAGGCTTATCGGACGCACGCCGGTTGTTCAGCGTCCGCTTTGGCGCGCTGAATTCGGTGGCAATCCGTTTTCTAAGATTTGACAGGTCGCTCATGACGCTTGCCCTAGCATGGCAAGCGTTTTGATTGGCTTCAGCCGGTCTCTAAGATTTTAGCGATCCTGCTTTTTCATATGCAAGAGCTCGTCGAGAATGATCGAACCGGCACCGATCGTGATGAAGCTGTCGGCAAGGTTGAAGACGGCGAAAGACCATGTCGGCAGATGAAACAGCACATAGTCGATGACATAGCCGAAGATTAGGCCATCGATCACATTGCCGATGGCGCCTGCAATGATCAGCGCATAGCCCAGATGCGTCAGGAAACGATCCGACGGCGTCTTGCGCCAGAGCCAGATGACGAATGCCACGACGACAATTCTCAGGCCGATGATGGCCCAGCGCTCGACGCCTGAAAAAAGCGAAAAGGCGACACCGTAATTGTAGACACGGTGCAGCGCCAGGAATGGCAGGACAGCGACGCTTTCACCGTAGGGCAACCAGAGCTCGACGGCGGCCTTGATCCCCTGATCGAGCAGGACGGCGACGACAATCAGGATCGCGACCGGCACCGGGCGCGAAAAAAGGGCAGTTTTTTGCATCAGGTTCTATCGTCCAGCGTCAGCAGGTGGCGGCGGGCCTCGAACAGCATGATGCCGGTGGCGATGGCCAGGTTGAGTGAATCGGCCCGGCCCTGCTGCGGAATACGGGCAAGCGCCGTCGCTTCGCGGGCAAGCTCCTCCGGCAACCCGGCCTGTTCATTGCCCATCAACAGCACGACCGGTTTCTTGCGATAATCGATGGTGCGGTAATCGACGGCACCGGCCAGGTGGGTGGCGGCAAGCTGCACACCGGCGGCCTTCTGCCATTTGACGAACTCGGCGACAGTGGCGCGCATGAGCGGCATGGCGAACACCGAGCCCATGGTGGCGCGCACCGTTTCCAGCGAAAACGGATCGGTGGTCTCGCCGATAAGGATGACCCCGGAAGCACCCGCCGCATCCGCGGTGCGGATGATGGTACCGAGATTGCCTGGGTCACGGACACGATCGAGAGCCACATAGGTTTCGCCCAGCGCCGGCTTCACGTCGCGCAGATTGGCGTAGCGCTGTTCGAAGACGCCAATGACCATCTGCGGATTGTCGCGGCGGGTGATCGCGGAGAGTACCTTCTCGCTGACCTCGAGGACGAGCCCGCCGGTGGCGACCGTTTTCAGCGCGACCTGCTCGACCTGCGTCTTGCCCTTGGCCGCCTTGGCATAGACCAGCGTCTTGATGGTCCAGCCGAGGTCTAGCGCATCGATGACCAGCTTCAGGCCTTCGGCGATGAAGGAACGGGTTTCGTCGCGTTCCTTCTTGTTGGCGAGCGCCTTGATATCCTTGATGATCGGGTTGGCAAGGCTGGTGACTTCCTTCACCTGGCCAACACGCCGGGGTCCCTGATTATAGTCGTTCATTTCGGCACCCAACGGGAAAAGAGAGAGGTGGACAGCGCGCGGCCCGGCTCGCTGCCGTCAAGACCGCCTTCGCGCAGGATCAGTTCGCCCGATTCCACCGCGCCGCCGCGCCCGCGCATCGTCTCGCGCATCAGCTCGTGGATGGAATAGAAGCTCGCGCGGATCGAATAGGCCGTCAGCACCAGCCCCTTGGCATCCGGCGACAGGATTTCGCGGCAGATGTCGAGCATCAAAGCGAGGTGATCGAAGAGCTGCCAGACTTCGCCATTGGGGCCACGGCCGAATTTCGGCGGATCGGTGAGGATGATGTCGTAGCGGCTGCCGCGGCGCTCCTCGCGCTGGATGAATTTCATCGCATCTTCGCAGATCCAGCGGATCGGCAGATGGTCGACCCGGCCAAGGGCCTGGTTTTCGCGTGCCCAGCCGATCGCCTTCTTGGAGGCATCGACATGGGTGACCTCGGCGCCGGCCTTGGCGGCGATCAGCGAGGCAACACCGGTATAGCCGAACAGATTGAGCACCTTCAGCGGCCGGCCTGCGGTTTCGATCTGCTCCTTCATCCAGCTCCAGTGCGCCAGCTGTTCCGGAAAGACGCCGACATGGCGAAACGCGGTGAAGCGGCCGTAGAATTCGGCATCAAGGATCTGCATCGGCCAGGTCTCGCCAAGCGCCTGCCGCGGGAAGCGCCAGCGCCCCATGCCGTCTTCATCGGTATCGCCGGTGAAAATCGAATCGGCGTTCTCCCAGACATGCGCGGGCAGCGTCTTTGGCCAGAGCGCCTGCGCTTCGGGGCGTGCGATCCGATAAGGGCCATATTGTTCAAGCTTCAGGCCGTCACCACTATCGATTAGGTGATAATCGCGCGCACCCTTGGTCTCCAGAATGATCGGGATGCGCTCGTCCGGCTTGGCGCCGGTGCGGATGCGCACCTCGGCGCGCGGCGGAGCCTCAGACGACGCGGCTGCTTTCGGCGATGTTTTTTCCAGGGCGGGTTTAGCCGGAGAGCCGCCGGCTCGTGGAGCTTGATGCTTGGGTTGCGGCGTCCGGCTAACCGGCGCCTGTACAGCGCGGCCCTGCACGCCGCGCGACGACGTTGCCGGTGCGGCTTTGCCCTTTGGCCGTCTATCTTTATCTTTCACGCGGTTTCGTCCGTCAGCTGTAATGGTTCAGAGGCTGCAAATAGCACCGCTCTTTCTGTTGGCAAAGCTGTTTCCTATCTGAGATACAATCGTGCGGCGGCGGCAAGGAGAGAATGCTGGTGGAAATGAAGGGCGAAGAACGTATCGCAGCACCCCGCGACCTCGTCTGGGCGGCGCTCAACGATCCTGATGTTCTTAAAGGTTGCATCCCCGGCTGCACGGCGATCGACCGCCTATCGGCGACAGACTTCACCGCAACACTCAAGGTCAGGATCGGACCGATCCCGATGACCTTTTCCGGCAATATGACGCTGTCGAATGTCGATGCGCCGCACAGTTACACGCTGAGCGGAGAAAGTGCCGGCGGTATCGCCGGGCTTGCAAGAGGCCGCGCCGATGTAACGCTCACCGCTGACGGGGAAGAGACCATCCTTGCCTATGACGCCAGTGCGGAAATCGGCGGCAAGCTCGCGCACCTGGGATCGCGCCTTGTCGGCTCGAGCGCAAACAAACTTGCGGCGAAGTTTTTCTCGGATTTCAGCAAGGCGGCGCTAGCCCAAGCGACACGTTAGGCCTGGGCAGCGATTTATGTCAGCACTTTTATTTGGAAGAGGCTGGAAGCAGCGTCTGCGAGGCGATGGTTTCGGCGCGGGTGCGGTGCTTTTCGGCTTCCGCATGCCATTTCACCGCTTCATGCGCCTCGTTGCGGGCCCGCTTGCGGTATTTGCCCTGCGTAAACCAGGTGGTCAGCGAACCGACGACCATGCCGAAGATCACCGCGAGAAACAGGAAGACGAAGAACGGTGCCGAGGCCGACAGGACGCTGTCGGTGGGATTGAACGGGTTGAGTGCCAGCGTCACCATCTGCCGGTTGGCGACCGACAGCACGATCAGGATGATGGCGACCGGAACCAGCACCACGATATTCAACAGCTTCTTCATCATCATTCCGTGTCTCCGTCATGCCGCCTGCCCGACGCATTCAAGCACCGGGCAGATCACCACGTCTCATTCATCATCTTCGTCATCGGCGCCAGGATTAAGGCGCTCGCGCAATTCCTTGCCGGTTTTGAAGAAGGGAACCCATTTTTCCTCGACGAACACACTGTCGCCGGTGCGCGGGTTGCGGCCGGATCGCGAAGGCCGGTTTTTCACCGAAAACGCGCCGAAACCACGTAACTCGACCCGGTTTCCGCCCGCCAGGGCATCTGTGATCTCATCGAGAACCGCATTGACGATATTTTCGACGTCACGGTGATAGAGATGCGGGTTGCGCGCCGCAACAATCTGCACCAGTTCTGACTTGATCACTGTCGCCCCCTGTTGTGAATTTCCGTGTGATCTTAAAGCGTTAAGCCCATCGGACGTCCTTGTCCACCTCTTGTGAAGGCTTGCATGCCATTTTCAAGCTATCAAAATCGGCATGCAAAAGGCCGTCGCGTCTTTTCAGTTGCCGCCAACCTGCCAAACGGAAACCAGACCGTCAAGAAACAACTTGTCCCGGCCCAAATTTTCGAGCGCGCCAAAACCCGGAAAAGCGTCATATCCCAAGGATTTGACCAGAGCGGAGGCGGCCGATCCGAGCCCGAACGGCAAGGACGAACTTGGTGCTTTCCACTCTATAACGTCCAGTTCCTTGCCAACCTTGCGGCTATCGAGGAAGGCGCGGATTTCGTCATCGCCACCCAGTTCATCGATAAGGTTGAGCTTGAGCGCCTGGCGGCCGGTAAAGATGCGGCCGTCGGCCAGCTTCAGCGCCTCCTCACGCGGCATTTTCCGACGGTCGGCCACCAGATCGACGAACCAGCCAAAGCTGTCATCGATCATCGCCTGGATCACGGCCTTGGCGTCTTCGCTCGGCGGATGGAACGGCGACGGCTCTGCCTTCAGCGGTGCGGATTTGATCTCCTCCAGCGACACGCCGATCTTGTCCATCAGCTTCTTGAACTGCGGATACTGGAAGATCACCCCGATGGAACCGGTGATCGAGCTATCCCCAGCCACGATGCGGTCGCCGGCAAGCGCAATCATGTAGCCCGCCGAGGCGGCCAGGGTCCGCACGTCGGAAACCACCGGCTTCTTCGCCGCGACCTTGCGGATGGCCTTGAACAGCACTTCCCCGCCATAAGTGGTGCCGCCCGGCGAGGAAATGGTGACGACCAGCGCCTTGACCGCGTCGGTCTCGGCAATGGTGTTCAGCCGGTCCAGCAGTTCGCGGTCATCCTGGATGATGCCGGAAATATTGACACGGGCGATATGCGGCTGGCTAAGGCCACCCATCCCGCCCGCACCGGAATAGACATAGGCGGCAATGCCCGCGCAGAGCACGAGAGCGATGGACACAAGCCGCCAGAAACCGAGCTTTCGCCGAAGGTGGCGCCGGTCGGCGATGGCAAGCTGATCCATGATCTTTCCTCCTGTACAGGGGCATAGGGGCACACCGCCCCTTCAACAAAACGCATAATTCAATAGCGTCAGCGCGGCCGCGTTGTAACCCGTTTTGAACAAAATTCGCGTCTCCATTGTCGCGGAACAAAAAAATCTCCATATTCGCGCTCACTCACATCACCTGGAACGCACGGCGCACGCGCCTTTGCGCGGCGATGTATTTTGAATAACGGATTTATTTCATGCTGAATGAAGTGCAGTTTTCCGGCGCTCTGCCGCATTCGGGGCCGACCCTCGCCGACGCCTATTCGGTCGCGGCGCGCCATTCACGCCGGGTCAAGCGGCTGAAGATCATCCTGCCTCTCGTCGCTGTTTTGATCGGCGGTGTTTTCGTGGCCGTTTCCGTAGTGCGCGCTTTCCTGCCGGAAAACCTGACGATCGAGAACGCGACGATCGAGAACGGCAAGATCGTCATGCAGAACCCGGCGATTTCCGGGCGTAACAAGCAGGACATCAGCTATTCGATGAAGGCGAAACGGGCGCTGCAGGATATCGCCAATCCGGACATCATCACCCTTGAGACGATCCATGCGGAAATGCCCGTCAACGACACCCTGATCGCCACCGTCGAGGCGATCAGCGGCATTTATGACCGCGGCCGCAACACGCTGGATATGAACGCTCCCTTCAGCATTATCATGAATAATGGCGTGGTCGCCGATTTCGAGGCGGCCTATCTCGATGTCAATGCCGGCGAGATGGAAACCAAGAAGCCGATTGCAATCACCATGAACGGCGGTTCCATTGTTGCACAGTCGCTGAGAATGACGGATAAGGGACGCATTGTTACATTTGAAGGCATGGTGAAGGTCATCGTTGACCCCAAAACCATCCGTAAAACCGCCAACTAGAAAACCGGGGCACATATGTCGGCCACTTCAGCCTTTTCCTTTCGGCTTGCCGGAACAGTTATTCTCTTGAGCCTTTTTGCCAGCGCTTCTCTTTCTCCCGCCGCCGCCCAGGCGACGACGAGCAAGATGAAAGGCATGCAGCTTTCCAACGATGAACCGATCCAGATCGAAAGCGACAAGCTTGAAATCAAGGACGCGGAAAGCAAGGCCATGTTTACCGGCAACGTGAAGGTCGTTCAGGGAACGACGACCCTGCAGGCCGGCAAGATGGTGGTTTTCTACAAGAAGGGCGGCGGCTCGATTTCCGGTGGCAATGCCGAGATCGATCGTATTGAAGTCGACCAGAAGGTATTCCTGCAATCGGGAACCCAGCAGGCGACCGCAGATACCGGCGAATTCAACATGACGGCGCAGACGCTGGTTCTGAAGGGCAAGCAGGTCGTTCTGTCGGAAGGCAAGAACGTCTTTAGCGGTTGCCAGTTGAACGTCCAGATGGATACGGGCGAGGCACAGCTCGAGGCCTGCGGCGGCCGCGTCCAGATTCAGCTCGACCCGAAGTCCCAGAAAACGAATTGATGCAGACGCCCACGTGAACATTCCCTTTTTTCACAGACACAAACGGGGCGCCAAACCTGAAGCCGCCGCGCCTGCGCGCGCCGTCGATAAGGCGCGCTATGAGGGCACGTTGATCGCGCGTGGCTTGACGAAGGCCTATCGCGGGCGCCGGGTCGTGGACGGCGTGTCGCTTGTGGTGCGCCGCGGCGAAGCTGTCGGCCTGCTTGGACCCAACGGCGCCGGCAAGACCACCTGTTTCTACATGATCACCGGTCTTGTGCCGGTTGATGAAGGCTCGATCGAGATCAACGGCAATGATGTCACGTCAATGCCGATGTATCGCCGCGCCCGCCTCGGCGTCGGCTATCTGCCGCAGGAAGCGTCGATCTTTCGCGGCCTGACCGTCGAAGACAACATTCGCGCTGTCCTTGAGGTGCACGACAAGAACCGCGAGCGGCGCGAAAGCAAGCTCAATGAACTCCTCAACGAGTTCAACATTTCCCACCTGCGCAAATCGCCGGCTGTCGCGCTTTCCGGCGGCGAGCGGCGGCGGCTGGAAATTGCCCGCGCGCTGGCAACCGACCCCACCTTCATGCTGCTCGACGAACCCTTTGCCGGCGTCGATCCGATTTCGGTTGCCGATATCCAGGCACTGGTGCGGCATCTGACCTCGCGTGGTATCGGCGTGCTGATCACCGACCACAATGTTCGTGAAACACTCGGCCTGATCGACCGTGCCTATATCATCCATGCCGGCGAAGTGCTGACACATGGGCGGGCCAACGATATCGTCACCAACCCGGATGTGCGCCGCCTCTATCTCGGCGACAATTTCAGCCTTTAACCACCCCTACCCGGCCACATGGTAAACGATACCGGCGGCGGCAAGCAAAAATCTGCCGCTTCTGGGACAGGTTTCTCTTGACCACCAAACGGAATTGCGCAAATTTTGCCTAGTCGGAAATGCTGCGATGCGGCATTTTTTCGAGCGGTAGATGATCTTTTGCAGTCCGCGGTGGAGAGCCTTAGATCGAGGCTGATTCTGCGCAGCTCGCTCATATTAGACGATCATTGCACATAAAATGCGCTGCGCTTTCGATATTCACCTTATTTCCCGTTGTCGCTTGACCAAACCCCATTAATAAGCAATTTTTGGGCCAGTTGACGAACCGGCATTTTCACCCCCCAAAAGATGAGAGCCGGCTCTGATCATCAAGGGGAGTTTTGCGTCAGAATGGCACTTTCAGCCAGCCTCTTCCTGCGTCAAAGCCAGACTCTGGCCATGACGCCGCAACTGATGCAGTCGATACAGCTGCTGCAGATGACGCATTTCGAACTGAACCAGTTCATCGAGCTGGAAGTCGAGAAAAACCCCCTCCTGGAATTCGCGGCCAATGATGACGCGCCCACCGGTGCGGACCGGCACGGCAAGGACGACCTGCATATCACCCAGGACGAACGCAGCGACCGGGACAACGCAGAGGCCGCGACATTCGATCCGCTGGGCGACGTATACGACAGCGCGACGTCTGCGACCGGCGAACGGATGAGCGAACAGCTCGACGCCAATTTCGAAAATGTCTTTCCCGACGACACGGCACCGCAGCGCGCCGATGCGCCGGAATTGCTCAGCCAGTGGAAATCCATGCCCGGCGGCGGCGGGGAGAACAGCGACGGTTACGACCTCGATGATTTCGTCGCCAACCGCGTGACGCTGCGCGATTTTCTCAACGAGCAGGTCCCTTTCAGTGTGCATGGCGCAGCCGACCTTTTGATCGCCCAGCACCTGATCGATCAGCTTGACGAAGCCGGCTACCTGCACGCCGACATCGCGGAAATGGCCGAACGTCTTGGCTGTGCAACAGGAGATGTGGCGCGGGTACTCGACAGCCTGCAGCAGCTTGATCCGCCGGGCGTCTTTGCCCGCACGCTCAGCGAATGCCTGGCGATCCAGCTCAGGGGCCGCAACAGGCTCGACCCGGCGATGGCGGCACTGCTCGACAATCTGGAACTGCTGGCGCGGCGTGACTTTACCAGCCTCAAGCGGATCTGCGGCGTCGATGAGGAAGACCTTCTCGACATGCTTGCCGAAATCCGCAAGCTCGACCCCAAGCCCGGCACCGGTTTCGAGGCAAGCCCTTCGGAAGCGATCGTGCCGGATATCGTCGTGCGTCCCGCGCCGGACGGCAGCTGGGCGGTGGAACTCAATCCCGACGCTCTACCGCGCGTTCTCGTCAACCAGACCTATTACGCCACGGTCTCGCGTCATGCGCCGAAGAACAGCGCTGACCATGCCTTCCTGACCGATTGCCTGCAGACGGCCAACTGGCTGACCCGCAGCCTAGACCAGCGCGCCAAGACGATCATGAAGGTGGC
>Ga0247813_10000827_pt1 | contig 25110 bp, 22 predicted proteins | sample UWRJL169409C1_FD_180719 | JGI IMG/M metagenome (GOLD analysis project Ga0247813, IMG submission 180719) | Plant litter microbial communities from Arlington Agricultural Research Station in Wisconsin, United States - UWRJ-L169-409C-1 | ecosystem: Environmental > Terrestrial > Plant litter >...
CTTCCAGACCGTCGTCTCCGACCTCACGGGGCTCGAGGTCGCCAACGCGTCGCTGCTCGACGAGGCGACCGCCGTCGCCGAGGCCGTCGCCCTCATGTGGCGCGCCGCCAAGAGGCCCGCGACCGCCGGGCCGGGTGTCGTCGTGCTCGACGCAGACCTCTTCCCGCAGACCCTCGCGGTGACCCGCGGACGCGCCGAGGCGATCGGGCTCCCCGTGGTCGTCGCCGACCTCGACGCCGGCTACCAGACCGGCGTCGACGCCGCGCTCGCAGCCGCGGGCCTCGAGGGCTCCGTTGTCGTCGGCCTCGTCGTCCAGCAGCTCGGCGCGAGCGGCCAGGCCCGCGCGCTCGAGCCCCTCGTCACCGCGGCGAAGGAGGCCGGCGCTCTCGTCACCGTCGCGACCGACCTGCTCGCCCTCACGCTCTTCACGGCTCCCGGAGACGTCGGCGCGGACATCGCCGTCGGCTCCGCGCAGCGTCTCGGCGTCCCGCTGTTCTTCGGTGGACCGCACGCCGCCTTCATGGCCGTGCGCAAGGGGATCGAGCGCATGCTGCCCGGGCGCCTCGTCGGCGTGAGCGTCGATGCGGACGGTGACGTCGCCTACCGCCTCGCTCTCCAGACCCGCGAGCAGCACATCCGCCGCGAGAAGGCCACGAGCAACATCTGCACGGCGCAGGCGCTGCTCGCGATCGTCGCGTCCATGTACGCCGTCTACCACGGCCCCGCCGGGCTCCGGGCGATCGCGGAGCGCGTGCACTCCCACGCGCTCGCGCTCGCAGACCGCCTGCGCGGCGCCGAGCTCGACGTCGAGCACGCGGTCTTCTTCGACACCGTCCGCATCGCCGTCCCGGGTGCCGCCGCCGAGGTCGTCGCACGCGCCGACGCCGCAGGGATCAACCTCTGGGCTCCCGACGCCGACCACGTCCAGGTCGCCTGCGACGAGACCACGACCGAGGCGCACCTCGACGCCGTCGTCGAGGCCTTCGTCCCCGGCTCGAGCGCCTCGGGGTACTTCGTCTCGGTCGGCGACCTCCCTGCCGAGCACCGCCGCAGCTCGGACTACCTCACGCACCCGGTGTTCCACACGCACCGCTCCGAGACGCAGATGATGCGCTACCTGCGCACCCTCGCCGACAAGGACCTCGCGCTCGACCGCACGATGATCCCGCTCGGCTCGTGCACCATGAAGCTCAACGCCGCGATCCAGATGGAGCCGATCTCCTGGCCCGAGTACGCGGGGATCCACCCCTTCGCGCCGGCCGCGCAGACCGGCGGCTACGCCGAGCTCATCAGCACGCTCGAGGCGAACCTCGCCGAGATCACCGGGTACGCGGCGGTCTCCGTGCAGCCGAACGCGGGCTCGCAGGGCGAGTTCGCGGGGCTCCTCGCGATCCGCAACTACCACCGCTCCCGCGACGAGGCCGGCCGCGACATCTGCCTCATCCCGGCCTCGGCGCACGGCACCAACGCTGCCTCGGCCGCGATGGCGGGCATGCGCGTCGTGGTCGTCGCGACCGCCGACGACGGCGAGATCCTGCTCGAGGACCTGCGCGCCAAGCTCGAGCAGCACGGCCCGCAGGTCGCGGCGATCATGATCACCTACCCCTCGACCCACGGCGTCTACGAAGACACGGTCCGCGAGGTCTGCGACCTCGTCCACGCCGCGGGCGGTCAGGTGTACATCGACGGGGCGAACCTCAACGCCCTCGTCGGCCTCGCGAAGCCCGGCCAGTTCGGCGGCGACGTCTCGCACCTCAACCTGCACAAGACCTTCTGCATCCCGCACGGCGGCGGCGGCCCGGGTGTCGGCCCCGTCGGTGTCGCAGAGCACCTCGTGCCCTTCCTGCCCGGAGCCGGCTCGGCGCCTGTCTCGGCAGCGCCGGCCGGCTCGGCCGGGATCCTCCCGATCCCCTACGCCTACGTCGCGCTCATGGGGCCGGACGGGCTGCGCCGCGCGACCGAGATCGCGGTCGTGTCGGCGAACTACCTCGCTGTCCGGCTGCGGGACGCCTTCCCCGTGCTGTTCACGGGACCGGGCGGTCTCGTGGCCCACGAGTGCATCCTCGACCTGCGTCCCCTCACGGCCCAGACCGGTGTGACCGCCGAAGACGTGGCCAAGCGCCTCATGGACTACGGCTTCCACGCCCCGACCCTGTCGTTCCCGGTGCCCGGGACCCTCATGGTCGAGCCGACCGAGAGCGAAGACCTCACCGAGATCGACCGCTTCGTCGACGCGATGCTCGCGATCCGCGCGGAGATCGACCAGGTCGCCGACGGCACCTGGGCGCTCGCCGAGTCCCCGCTGCGCAACGCACCGCACAGCGCGGCCTCCGTGGTCTCTGACGCGTGGGACAAGCCGTACTCCCGCGAGACCGCCGCCTACCCGGTGGCCGCGCTGCGCGCCGCCAAGTACTGGCCGCCGGTCCGCCGCATCGACGGCGCGAAGGGCGACCGCAACCTCGTGTGCTCCTGCCCGCCGATCGAGGCCTACGCCGACGACGTCGCCGAGCCGACCGAGACCACCCTCGCGCCCGCCGCGGCGGGCGCATGACCCCGCAGCCTGGCCTGAGCGACCGCCCGACCACCCGCACGGCAGACGAGGACGACGCATGAGCACCGCACGCTCCACCCCCCTGCACGACGAGCACGTGGCGCTCGGCGCCTCGATGACCGAGTTCGGCGGCTGGATGATGCCGCTGCGCTACGGCTCGGACATCGCCGAGCACACAGCCGTGCGGACAACCGCGGGCCTGTTCGACCTCTCCCACATGGGCGAGATCGAGGTGTCGGGCCCCGGCGCCGGTGCGGCGCTCGACCACGCCCTCGTCGGCTGGCTCAGCACCCTTGAGGTCGGACGAGCCCGGTACTCGATGATCGCCCAGCACGACGGCGCCGTCGTCGACGACCTCGTCGTGTACCGCACAGCTGACGAGACCTTCTTGGTCGTCGCGAACGCGGGCAACGCCGAGGTCGTCCTCGCCGCGCTCGAGGAGCGGGTGGCCGGCTTCGACGCCCAGGTGACCTTCACGTCCCCCGAGGTCGCGCTCGTCGCGGTCCAGGGACCGCGGGCCGCCGAGATCCTGCTCTCGCTGACCGAGGCCGGCGATGCCGACGCGGTCTCGGGCCTGCGGTACTACGCGATCACCCCGGCGACCGTCGCGGGGACACCGCTGCTGGTGGCGCGGACCGGCTATACCGGTGAAGACGGCTTCGAGCTCTTCGTCGAGAACGGCGCGGCCGTCGCGCTCTGGCGGGCGCTGCTCGCCGCGGGGGAGCCGCTCGGGCTCGTCCCGGCGGGTCTCTCCGCTCGGGACAGCCTGCGTCTCGAAGCGGGCATGCCGCTCTACGGCCACGAGCTCGACCTCACGACGACCCCCTTCGAGGCTGGTCTGGGTCGCGTCGTCCGCCTCGACAAGACCGATGCCGACGGCGCTCTTGTCGACTTCGTCGGGCGTGCGGCGCTCGAGTCCCGCAAGGGCTCGCAGCCCGCACGCGTGCTCGTCGGTCTCAAGGTGCTCGGCCGCAGGCCGGCCCGTGCCGGGTACCCGGTCGTGGTCGACGCCTCGAAGCTCGACGTCGTCGTCGGTACCGTGACCTCGGGTGCGCCGTCGCCCACCCTCGGTTACCCCGTGGCCCTCGCCTACGTCACCCCGGAGTTCTCGGCCGTCGGCACCGTGCTCGCTGTCGACGTCCGTGGCCGGGGCGAGGCCGTGGAGGTCGTCGAGACCCCGTTCTACAGGCGCCCGCGCGCCTGACCCTCAGTCCTGACCTTCTCGTCCCCAGTCTTCTCGCGCCAGACCACCCCCAGGAGAACCCCGTGTCGAACATCCCCGCAGACCTCACCTACACCGCCGAGCACGAGTGGCTCACGGCCGACAGCCCGGCAACCGTCGGCATCACGTGGAACGCCCAGGACGCCCTCGGCGACATCGTCTACCTCGAGCTCCCGGCCGTCGGCACGCAGATCGAGGCCGGCTCCGTGATCGGCGAGGTCGAGTCGACCAAGTCGGTCTCCGAGCTGTTCTCCCCCGTGAGCGGGACCGTCGTCGAGGTCAACGACGAGGCTGTCGCCAACCCGGAGATCGTCAACTCCGACCCCTATGGGGCAGGATGGCTCGTGAAGGTCGACATCACGGCCACGGGCCCGGTCCTCACCGCTGAGGAGTACGCCGCGCAGGTCGCTTCGTAGGCTTTGGCAGCAACTTGCCACATGTCACCCCTTGTCGGTTCGGTGGATGATGTGTTGGATGACCTCAGGAGCGGATGAAAACACGCTCCCGAGGTGACATAGTGATCTTCGTCACAGCAGCGGTTCCATGGTATGGGTACTGAATGGCGATCTCCGTTCGATGTAGTTGATCACTGCACCGAACAGCCCGTCGGTCAGGACCATGCCGTGTCGGTGTCGACTCGGCTCGTCCGAGCCGGCGAGTGGTAGGGGGCGACCACGTGGCACCAGCTGTTCTTCACGCCTCGACCAGAAGTCGAAGTACCCGGGCACATGATCCAGAGTCGCTGGACCGCCGGGAAATGTTGGAGGAAGAATGACGACGACGGAGATCTCGGGATCCGCCAAGGTAGCGACCGGTTCGCTCACGCGACGTGAGCGTGTGGTGCTCTCCAACCTCACCGAAGAAGTGACCCTCGAGCAGATCGCCTCGAAGCTGTACGTCACGCGCAACACCGTGAAGTCGCAGGTCCGCAGCGTCTACCGCAAGCTCGGTGTCTCGACGCGCGCCGAAGCCGTCGAGTGGGCTCGCGCCGCAGGTCTGTACTCGACCGAAGACTGACTGGTCGCCCTCCGGGGCACCAGCCGTCTGCACGGTGGGTGTTCGCCAGGTGCGGACGCGTCACCCGCCGGACACACAGACCTGAGAAACTTGTCTGCATGCACAGACCTGTCCTCGTCGTCGCCGCAGTGATCGTCGACGACCTCGCGCGCCCGACGGTATTCCTCGGCGCGCGACGGTCTCGGCCGGCCCACCTCGTGGGCCGCTGGGAGTTCCCCGGCGGCAAGGTCGACCCTGGCGAGACCCCCGAGCAGGGGCTGCACCGCGAGATCTGCGAAGAGCTGGGCGTGACCGTCGAGCTGGGCGACGAGGTCGTCGGACCCGACTCCGGCGGCTGGGTCATCACCGACAGGCACGTCATGCGGCTGTGGTTCGCACGGGTCGTCGACGGTGACCCCGCACCCCTGGTCGAGCACGACGAGCTCCGGTGGCTGAGCCCCGACGAGTTCTTCGACGTCCCGTGGCTCGACGGCGACGTGCGGATCGTCGAGCACATCACGGGGTCCTTCGAGCCAGGTGCTGCCCAGCAGGAGACCGCCTAGCGGGAGCGCGGCTGTCCACCGTCGTGGACGGGCGAGGCTCCGCGGGGCGTCCTGCCCTGGGCGTGAGGGCTACCAGGCGGAGGGCTTGTAGTCCTTGAGGAAGCAGCCGAAGACGTCTTCGCCGAGCTCACCGCGCACGATCGGGTCGTAGACCCGAGCCGCACCGTCCACGAGGTCGAGGGGGGCGTGGAAGCCCTCTTCGGCCAGGCGCACCTTGGTGGTGTGCGGACGCTCGTCGGTGATCCAGCCCGTGTCGACGCTCGTCATGAGGATCTGGTCTGTCTCGAACATCTCGCGCGCGCTGGTGCGGGTGAGCATGTTGACGGCGGCCTTCGCCATGTTCGTGTGCGGGTGACCCGGACCCTTGTAGCCGCGGGAGAACTGCCCCTCCATCGCCGAGACGTTGACGATGTACGTGCGGTCGGCCTCCGCCTGGCGCATCGACTCACGCAGCCGGCTGATGAGGATGAACGGCGCCGTGCTGTTGCACAGCTGGACCTCGAGCAGCTCGAGCGCGTCGACGTCCTCGACGTTCTGCACCCACGAGTTCGTCGAGACGAGGTCGGGGACCAGGCCGCCGGCGTCGATCGCCGTGGCGTTGGCGACGCGCTCCATCGAGGCTGAGCCTGCCGTGAGCGCCAGCTTGGTCAGCAGGTCGGCCGAGGTGACCGACGAGTGCGCGACGGCTGTGGACTCGGCCGGGACGCTGCCCTCGAGGGACGCGGGGTGCGTGTCGTGGCTGCGACCGAAGGAGATGGTCTCGGGGAGGTAGCCCGAGGGGAGCTCGGAGTCCTCTGCTGCGGCGAGCGGCGCGTAGGCACCGGGGGAGCGGCGGACGGTCTGCGCGGCGTTGTTTATGAGGATGTCGAGAGGCCCCTGCGACGCGACGTCGTCAGCCAGCGCGACGACCTGGGCGGGGTCGCGCAGGTCGATCCCGATGATGCGCAGGCGGTGGATCCAGTCCGCCGAGTCCTCCATGGCCTTGAACCTGCGGATGGCGTCGTTCGGGAACCGCGTGGTGATCGTGGTGTGCGCACCGTCGCGCAGCAGGCGCAGCGCGATGTACATGCCGATCTTGGCGCGACCGCCGGTCAGCAGCGCGCGCTTCCCGGTGAGGTCCGTGCGCGCGTCGCGGCGCGACCTGTTGAGGGCTGCGCACTCGGGGCAGAGCTGGTGGTAGAACACGTCGACGTCGTGGTACTGCTGCTTGCAGACGTAGCAGGCCTGCGACTTGATGAGGCGTCCGGCGGAGTGACCTGTCGCGACGGGCAGCAGCTCGAGGCCCTGGGTCTCGTCGTCGATGCGGGTGGGGGCGCCTGTCGCGGTCGCAGAGATGACGGCGTTGTCCGCTGAGCGGATCGCGTTCTTCGCGGTGTCGCGCCGCTGCTTCTTGACCGTCTTGTACAGACGGGCTGTCGCGCGCTGGAGCGCGATCTTGTCGGGGTGCTCCGGCTCGAGCTCGTCGGCGGCCTCGAGCACCCGGATGGCAGCAGCGAGCTCGGCAGGATCGATAGGCATGTGGACGATTATCTCCCGTCAGGCGGGGATCGGTGGCATCGCGCTGGTCACAGCGGTCCGGGCGCTGCGAGGCGTCTCCGCCGCGTCCTCCCGGTGTCGGTGACCCGGAGAGCCGAAGGCCCTGGGCGACGGCGCCCTGCCTCCCGAGCAGCTCGGGGAGCAGGGCGCACACTGTGCTCGCAGGTCAGGACCGCGGGGCCCCGCCCGTCGGGGGCTCGGCGTCCTCGTCCGCGCGGACGGTCTCGCCGGCGAGCAGGAGGTAGAGCTCGCGGCGGGCGCGATCGAGGGCGCGGACGGCCTGGGCGGCCTGGTCCTCGGTCCCGGTACGGGCGATCTGGTGGGCGGCGCCGCCGAGTGCCTCCATCGCCTCGCGGAGGGCGCGGGCGGGGTGGGCGGTCTGGCCTGTGGCGCGGTCCCACGGGGCGACGAGGTGCTCGCGGTGCTCTTCGACGTACACCGTCCCCTCGGGGGTCAGGCTCGCGAGCTTGCGGCCCGAGTCGGCGGTGATGGTGATGAGACCTTCGTCTTCGAGCAGGTTGAGCGCGGGGTAGATCGCGCCAGGGCTGGGCGACCAGCGGCCGCCGGAGCGCTCGGTGATCTCCTGGATGAGCTGGTAGCCGTGCATCGGCTGCTCGCTGAGCAGCATGAGGACGGCACCGCGGATGTCACCGCGACCGGCTCGGGAGCCGGGGCCGCGGCGCGGCCCGCGCGGTCCGCCGTGGCCGCCTCGACCGCCGAAGCCACCTCGGCCGCCACGGCCGTCGTGGTCGTCGTCGGCCCCGCCGCCGCGCGGTCCGCCGAAGCCAGGGCCGGACCCGCCCGGGGTGTCGCCCCGGTCTCTGCCGCCGGCACGGGCGAACCCGCCGCGGTGGCCCGGGAAGGGGGTGCCCCGACCGTCAGGGCGGGCGTGACCGCTCGGGTGGCCGTGGTGGCTGCGGTGGTGGTGCTGGTCGTGCTGGCCCTCGTCGGGCCTCTCGTGACCGTCGGGGCGGTCTGTCCGGTCGCGGCCCCACGGGGCGCGGTCGCCGGTCGTGGGGCGCTGTCCGCGCCAGGTGCGAGTGATGTCGGGACGCATGGAGGGTCTCCTCGGGTTCAGCCGTGATGAAGGTGGGGGAGCGCGGTGCCGCGCTCGGTGCGGTCTCTGTGTCGCGATGACTGCAGGAGGACCGGGAGGGGGGCCGGGGTGGATCGCCGGCTCGACCGATGGGTCAAAGATATATCGACGATATATCTTTGACAAGGGTGCTGATGTGGAGATCGCGTGGATGCCGACGCGCCGGCGCGTCGGTCGGGCGCAGGTCCCCGAGGTGAGACGAGTGCAGCCCACGGAGGTGCTCTCGCTCGTGCTCATGGCATCCGCTCCTGCACTCACTGTCACGAACCAGCCACCTGGATGCGACACCACCCCGGTCGGTGTTCCACGTCGACCCCTCGTGGGCCAGCGGAGCGGGAGGTCGTCAGCGATCTCCTGAGGGCGTGACGTGACGCCTCCCGGCGTCGTGCTCGAGCCTGCGTGAGCATCTCGAGGGCTCTTCGTCACTCCAACCAACCGGTCGGTTGTCTATCGACGGATCTAGGCCTACGCTCGGCAGCATGACTGTCGACCACGGACCCACGCCGGTCCCCGCACCAGCTCCCCCGACGATCACGCGGCACCCGAGCCTGACGGTGCCAGGGATATCGAGCTCCACCCGGGTCCGTGCGGGCGACCTGGTGTTCCTGTCCGGTCAGACAGCGTCGCTGCCGGTCCCTGACTCCTTCAGAGACGAGCTCGCGTCAGCCTTCTCCGCGCTCGGTGCGGCACTGAGCCAGGCCGGCGCCTCCCGCGAGAACCTCGCACGGATCACGCTCTACGTCGTCGACCTGCCGTCCAGGTCGCTCGTCGACATCCGCGAGGTACGAGACGCGTGGCTCGTCGAGGACTGCCTGCCGGCGAGCTCGTTCGTCGGGGTGGCCGCCCTCGCGCTGCCCGGTCTCCGTGCTGAGATCGAGGCGGTCGCGGTCGTCTGACGGTGGTGGGGGCCAGACGGCGAGGGCTCGGGCGCTCGGAGCGAGCGGCCTGTACGACCGGTCGTGTCTCGTGCGCGACCGGTCGGCACTCGCGCCGACGCAGCGACCGGCGCGCGACCGACCCGGGGGTCCGGTCGCGCGCCGGAGGTCGTCAGCCCCAGGACAGCGGCTGGTTGAAGTACGCGTTGTCGGCGGAGGCGATGATCGACGTGTACGTCTCGCCGTTGTACTTGGCGGTCGTGACGGGCAGGTCCTTGCTGAGGCCGATGATGCAGGAGACGAGCGTCTTGGTCTCCTCGTCGTACTCGGGCAGCTGGAGGCCGCAGGAGTTGGTGGCCGCGCCGAAGCCGAACTGACCGGTGAGGTACTCGGCGTCGGAGCCGTCTTCCTTGATCGGGAAGAGGTCCAGCGTCGTCGGGTCGTACTCGGCGGGGACGTCGTAGAACCACTGCTGCTGGAAGGTGATCGCGTACGGGGTGTACCCAGCGAAGTCTTCGGCGTTGCTGTACTGGTCGAAGATCGACGCCTCGAGAGCACGCACGTCCAGCACGCTCACGGCCGTCGGTCCGGTGAGCTCCTGCTCGCCGTAGGTCGCCGTCTGGTTGAGCCACGCAGGCTGCCCCTTGGTCAGCGGGGTGCCGGGGCCGGTGACCGCGCCGGGCGCACCGAAGTCGACGGCGGCGACGTCGTAGTCGACGGCCAGCTCGGTCGGGGTCGGGTCCTCGGTCGGCTCCTCCTCGACGACGTCCTCGGTCGCCTCGTCCTCGGTGGTCGCCTCGCCGCCGTCCGTGGTGGCGTCGGCTGCGGAGAAGGACGGTGTGGTCGACTCGTCGTCACCTCCGCTGCACGCGGTGAGCGTGAGGACCGCTGCGAGCGACAGGGCCGCGAGGGTGGTGGGGCGCGTGATCGGTCGCATCAGGTCTCCAGCGAGCTCGGGGGGTCCGCCGTCTGACGGTGGTCCCACCCTAGGTGGAGAGCAGCCCGGGAACGGCCTGGACGCTAGGGAAGAAGTACCCATGCACCAGTCCCCGTGCTCGTCCTGAGCCCGTCGTCGACGGGCTCCTACCAGGCGTCGCTGGGGCGGTGGTGCGTCGGGGGCCTGTCCACGAGGGTGGTGACGTCGTGGGCCAGGTGCGTGCGGGCGAAGGCGAGCGAGGCGGCGACGTCGTCACGTCGCTCGGTCGCGGTGCGTGCCTTGCGGGTCCCGATCTCGACGACGACGTCGCCCTCCCAGCCTGTCCGTGCCAGGTGGGTGAGCAGCTCCTGGCAGGGCTGCGTGCCCCGTCCCGGCACCAGGTGCTCGTCCTTGCCCGAGCCGCTCCCGTCGGCCAAGTGGACGTGGCGCAGCCTGTCGCCGAAGACCTTGGCCATCTCGAGGCTGTCCTGACGGGCTGTCGCAGCGTGCGAGAGGTCGAGGGTCACCGCGTCGTAGGAGTGCTCGGAGGGGTCCCAGCCCGGCAGGTACGCGCCGTACTCGCGGTTCTTCGACCGCCACGGGTACATGTTCTCGACGGCGAGGGTCAGCCCAGACTCCTCGGAGAGCTGGCGGACCTGCTCGACGAACTGCCGAGCGTAGCTGCGCTGCCACGCGAAGGGCGGGTGCACCACGACTGTGCCGGCTCCGAGGGACTGCGCCATGTCGACGGCCTTCGCGAGCTTGGGCGCTGGACGCCCGCCCCACACGTTCTGGCTGACGAGCAGCGTCGGGGCGTGGATGCTGCGGATCTCGACGCCGTGCTGCTGCGACAGGTGCGCGAGGGCGTTGTCGTCCTGCGTGACCGAGTCGCCCCACACCATGATCTCGATGCCGTCGTACCCGAGCTCGGCGGCGAGCTCGAAGGCGTAGGCCACCTTGCGGGGGTACACCGAGGCGCTCGACAGAGTGACCTTGATCGGGGAGGTGCGGTCGTTCGTGGCAGACGTACCGTCTGCCGTGGGGGAGGACATGGAGTCCACAGTAGTGCGACATCCTCGGCGCGCGATGTGAGACCAGGAGGAGCGCAGGTCACGTGCCTGCGGACCTGCAGGTCTCTGGTCTTGTCTCTGCCACGGTGTCAGGGTGTGTGGTGTGGACATGGATCGACCAGACGACGGGCTGCTGCGCATCGGGGTGTTCTCGACGCTGTCGAGGATCAGCGTGCGCATGCTGCGGCACTACCAGGAGCACGGTCTCCTGGCGCCAGTCGTGGTGGAGCCGTTCTCCGGCTACCGCTACTACGCACCCGCCCAGCTCGACGAGGCGCGACGGGTCGTGCTGCTGCGCGACGCGGGCTTCTCGATCGAGGCGACCGCGAGGCTGCTCGACGTCGCCGGCGATCCTTCGAGGGTCGAGGCCGCGATCGCCGCCCGCCGCCTGGAGCTCCAGGCGGACCGGGACCAGGTGGACGCGCGGTTCCTCGCCCTCGACCGTGTAGGTCCCGCACTGGAGGAGATGGTCAGCATGACCGAGGACATCGAGGTACGCACGACCCACCTGCCCGAGACGACGCTCGCGACGCTGCGACGCCGGCTCCCCACCTACGCGGACGAAGGGGTGCTGTGGCAGGAGATCATGCCGCTCGTCGGCCGCTCAGGGGCAGGCTTCGCCCCCGGCGGTGCTGCCGGTGCGACGTTCTACGACGAGGGCTTCCGCGAGAGCGACGTCGACGTCGAGGTGTGGGTCGAGGTCGACGGCCCCTTCGACCCCGTGGCGCCGCTCGGCTGCAGGGTCCAGCCGGCCCGTGACGTCGTCACCGCGACGCTGCTGGGCGGCTACGAGCAGATGACAGGCGTCATGGGAGTGCTCGGCGCGTTCGTGGCCGAGCACGGGCTGACGACAGGGGAGATGTTCAACATCTACAGGGTCGGTCCGGCGCAGGACCCTGACCCGAGCGCCTGGGTGACCGAGGTCTGCCTGGCGGTCGTCCCGTCCTGACGAGGTGCCGCTCTGGCGGAGGGCCCGTCTGACGACGGGCCCCTCGCTGGCTGGCTGCAGGAGGATCCCTTCCTGCAGCCAGCCGCTCCTGCGGTCAGCCCGCCGACGCTCATGCTGTCAGCCGGCTGACCGCTGCTGCCATCAGCCCAGCTGGTTGCGTACCGCGACAGCCGCGCCCACGAGGTGCTCGAGCGACGGGGTCGTCTCGGCGTAGCCGCGGGTCTTGAGCCCGCAGTCCGGGTTGACCCAGAGCAGGGCCGGGTCGACGGACTTCACGGCGAGCTCGAGGAGCTCGGTGACCTCCTCCTGCGACGGGACGCGCGGCGAGTGGATGTCGTATACACCCGGACCGACCCCGCGGGAGAACCCGGAGGCCTGGAGATCGGGCAGGATCTCCATCCGTGAGCGGGCCGCCTCGATCGACGTGACGTCGGCGTCGAGGGCGTCGATCGCGCCGATGACCTCGCCGAACTCCGAGTAGCACAGGTGCGTGTGGATCTGGGTGTCCGGGCGGACTCCCGCGGTCGACAGCGTGAAGGACCCGACCGACCAGTCGAGGTACGCCGGCTGGTCGGCGCGGCGCAGCGGCAGCAGCTCGCGCAGCGCGGGCTCGTCGACCTGGATGATCGCGATGCCCGCAGCCTCGAGGTCGGCGATCTCGTCGCGCAGCGCCAGACCGATCTGGTTGGCGGTCTCGCCGAGCGGGATGTCGTCGCGGACGAAGGACCAGGCCATGATCGTCACCGGCCCGGTGAGCATGCCCTTGACGGGCTTGGAGGTCAGCGACTGCGTGTACTCGGTCCAGCGGACGGTCATCGGCGCCGGGCGCGACACGTCGCCCCACAAGATCGACGGTCGTGTGCAGCGGGATCCGTAGGACTGGACCCAGCCGTTCTGCGTCACGGCGAAGCCGTCGAGCAGCTCGGCGAAGTACTGCACCATGTCGTTGCGCTCGGCCTCGCCGTGCACCAGCACGTCGATGCCGATCCGCTCCTGCAGCTCGACGACCTGCTGGATCTCGGCGCGCATCGCGTCTTCGTAAGCCTCGAGGGACAGCTCACCCTTGGCGTGCGCGGCACGGGCCTTGCGGATCTCGACGGTCTGCGGGAACGAGCCGATCGTGGTCGACGGCAGCAGCGGCAGGTTCAGGCGCTCCTGCTGGGCGTCGCGACGCTCCTGGGCCGGGCCGCGGTGGAAGTCGCCCTCGGTCAGCGCGGCTGTGCGCTCGCGGACCGCGGCCACGGCCACGCCGGCGGCGGTGGCGCGCGAGGCCACGGCCTCGCTCGCGGCGAGCAGGTCGGCGTGCACGGCCTCGCGGCCCTCGCGCAGGCCCTCGGCGAGAGTGACGACCTCGGCGACCTTCTGGTCGGCGAAGGCGAGCCACGTCGCGAGGGTCGGGTCGAGCGCGGGCTCGTCGGCCACGTCGTGCGGGACGTGCTGGAGGGACGTCGACGTGCCGACGGCGACTGCCCCGGCGCCGAGGCCCTCGAGGGCCTCGAGCACCTCCAGCCTCGCGGAGAGGTCGGCGCGCCAGATGTTGTGGCCGTCGACGACCCCGGCGACGAGGGTCTTGGTCTCGAGGCCCCGGACGGGCGAGGTGGGCGCAGATCCCTTGACGAGGTCGACCGCGAGGGCCTCGACGTCGGTCCCGGCGACGACGGGCAGCGCCTCCTGGAGGTCGCCGAAGGGTGCGGCGAGCAGGATCGCCGGGCGCTCCGGTCGGGCGAGGTCGGTCGAGAGCACCCTGTACGCCTCGGTGACCGCGGTCAGGACGTCGCCGAGCGGCACGTCGATCGTGTCGGTCACGAGGCCCGGCTCGTCGAGCTGGACCCAGGTCGCGCCGGCCGCAGCGAGCGCGCGGAGCAGCTCGACGTAGACGGGGAGCAGGTCTGCGAGGCGCGAGAGCGGCTCGAAGCCCGCGGGGGCGTCGTCGGCGGCCTTGCTCAGCAGCAGGAAGGTCACCGGTCCCACGAGGACGGGCCGGGTCGTCACGCCGTCGGCCAGCGCCTCGGTGAGCTGGCGGACCACGCGGTCGGAGGCGAGGTGGAAGGCCGTCGACGGTCCGATCTCGGGGACGAGGTAGTGGTAGTTGGTGTCGAACCACTTGGTCATCTCGAGCGGGGCGTCGTCGCCCTCGCCGCGTGCCGCGCGGAAGTACCCGGCGAGGTCGAGGTCGCCGTCGGCCGTCGCGAAACGGGGCGGGACGGCCCCGACGGTCACGGCGGTGTCGAGCACCTGGTCGTAGTACGAGAAGGTCTCGGGAACGGCGCCGTCGGTCGCGGAGAGGCCGAGCGCCACGAGACGGTCCCGGGTCGCCTTGCGCAGGGCAGCTGCCGTCTCCTCGAGCTGGTCGGCGTCGATGCGGCCGGCCCAGAAGGACTCGACGGCCTTCTTGAGCTCGCGGCGCGGCCCGATGCGGGGGTAGCCGAGGATGGTCGCCGCCGGGAATGTGGCAAAGGTCGGGTTCTGCTGGTCAGAGCTGAGCTCAGTACGTGTCGTCATGGGTCATCCCTCTAGATCAGTGCTGCGGTTGGTTGGGATGCGCCGACCCACGGCCCGCTGGCCAGGTCGGGACCAGCGTCGGCAGGTGCCGGGTGCGCTGGTCCGCCGCCGAGGTGTACGCCCTCGAGCAGGTCTAGTGCGGCTTCGTGCTTGTTGAAGGTGTAGACGTGCAGGCCCGGGGCTCCGGCTGCGAGGACGGCCTCGGCCAGCTCGACCGACGCCCGGATGCCGCGGGCGTGCCGTGCGGCGGGGTCGGCGAGGGACTCGAGGTCGCGGACGAGGGCCCTCGGGGCGGGGACGCCCGTGAGGGTCTCGACCCGGGCGAGACGCGCCGGGTCGGTCATGGGGAGCAGGCCGGCGAGGATCGGGAGGGTGACTCCCGCGCGCCGGGCCTCGTCCACGAAGCCGACATAGCTGTCGGCCTCGTAGAACAGCTGGGTGATCGCGAAGTCGGCGCCGGCCTGCTGCTTCTCGAGCAGCCGCTGCACCTCCTGCGACCGCGTGGTGCCGGCCGCCGCGTTGCCGTCGAGGAAGGTCGCGACGGCGATGGTCAGCGGACGGGCGGCCGAGCGCAGGGCGGACGAGGGGTCGTCCGCGCAGCGCTGGGCCTCGACCTCGCGGAGCAGCGCCACGAGCTCGTCGCTCGAGTTGATGCCCTGCGGGTGCGGGCGCCAGTCGGGCTGGTCGCGCGGGGGGTCGCCGCGGAGCGCGAGGAAGCTGCGGACACCCTCGGCGAGGAACTCGTCGATCACCTCGGCGACGTTGTCGCGGGAGGCGCCGACGCAGGTGAGGTGCGCGATCGGCAGCACGGGGGCGTGCTCGAGGATGCGCCTCACGACGGTCTGCGCGGTGGTCCGGTCTCCGCCTGCTGCGCCGTAGGTGACCGACACGAAGTCGGGCCTGGCGGCGATCAGGTGGTCGACGGTGCTCCAGAACTTCGGCGCCGCGGCAGGGTTGCGGGGCGGCATGAGCTCGAAGGAGATCGTGGGGCGCTGCCGTGCCGGGCGCGCTGCTGGCCGCCCCGGCGGGGCGGTCGCGGAGCCGCCCCCGGCGGGGGTCGGTGGGACGTCGGAAGCCGTCATGAGTTCACTCCATCGGACCTGGCGTTAGCACCCGCACCCATCAGGAGGCTTCCATAGTGGGGGGTTGCTGCGGTGTCGTCGAGCCAGGACTCTCAACCGCTCTGGATGGTGTCCCTGAATCTAGACGGCATCCATCAGGCGGTCCAGGTTCTGCCCGAGGGGTGAGACGAGCGTCTCGTCAGCGGAGACGGCGTCGTGGCTCGCGGGGCGGGAACTCGCCGTCGTCCGAGCCGTCGTCGGCCGAGAAGAGCAGGTCGTGGAGGACCACCTGGACCTGCTCGACCCGCGGGACGTCGTGCAGCGTGACCCCAGCCTTGTCCGTCGCGTCCGAGATGACGAGCGTGCCGCAGCCGAGCAGGCGGTCGGTGAGGCTCTTCTCGTAGGACACGTCGTTGATGCGGTAGAGCGGGATGTCACGACCCGCGCGCGTGAGGATGCCGCTGCGGGTGATGAGCCGACGGTTGGTCACCGTGTAGCGCGAGGTCACCCACCGCAGGAAGGGCAGCAGCACCCAGCCGACGAGGACCACGAGCAGCACCACACCACCCGCGAGCAGGATCCAGCCGCGCGCGGAGCTCTCCGGGAGCAGCACGACGAGGGCGACCGCGGCCGCGAGGAGCACGACGAAGAGCGCGATCGCCCCGAACAGCGCCTTGACGTGGGTGCGGAGGTTGAGGACGACGTGCTCGCCCTCGGCGAGAGTGCTCTGGATTCCCATGCCGGAATCTTCGCACCGCTCGCCCCCCGGCACTATCCCCGGTCGGGAGCGGGATCGAGCATCCGGTCGGGTGGCGCCGCGACGGCCGGCTCGGGTGTGACGGTCTGCTCGGGTGTGACGGCCGGTCCGGGTGTGACGGCCAGTTGCGGTGCGACAGCCCGCTCAGGTGCGGCGGGGAGCTGGCGGGCTGTCGAGATCCTGTGCGTCCAGCGCTCCCACGGCGGGCTGACGGCCCAGTTCACCTCGAGGGTGCGCCGGGCCCAGCGGAACCGGCGGGCCAGGCTCGCCGGCGACTGGAAGGTCCGGCCGGAGACCCCGACGGTCAGCGCGCGGTCGTACCTGACGCGCGCCGAGCTGCCGAGCTGGAAGCTCAGGTCGGTGTCGTCGTGCACCTGCGGGTCGTCCCTGTGCACCAGGTGCCGCACGCCGTGCCACGCGGAGACGCGCAGCGCCATGTTCGAGCCCCACAGCGGCACGTTCGCGACGGCTGCGCGCATCCCCCAGAAGTACCCGCGCATGTAGAAGACGCGCGCGAGGTGGCCGCGCACGGGCGGGAGGTCGTAGAAGGTCCCGGCGCCCGTCACCGCGCTGAGCGTCGGGTCGGCGTCGAAGGCCGACGCGATCCGCGCGAGCCAGTCGCCCGGGGGCAGGCTGTCCGCGTCGCACCGCGCGATGATCCCGCCCTCGACGGCGTCGTAGCCCCGGGACGCCGCGGCCGGGATGCCGACGCTGTCCTCACGGACGACGCGAGCCCCGGCAGCCCGGGCGACCTCGGCTGTCGCGTCGGTCGAGGCGTTGTCGACGACGACCACCTCGAAGGGCGGGTGCGACTGGCGTGCGAGTGCGTCGAGGCACCGCGCGAGGTGCGCCGCGTCGTCCCGCGCGGGGACCACGACGGTGATGTCCGCAGCACCGGGCCGGCGGGTCACGAGCGCCTCGCGAGGACGAGGCCTGCGACGAGGGCCCCGAGGGTGCCGACGGCGAGGTCGGAGACGGTGTCCGTGTAGCCGACGTTGATCGAGCCGTCGACGTAGGTCGCGCCGGCCCACTCGCCGATCTCCCACAGCAGCGCCAGCAGGGAGCCGAGCCCCGTCACCGAGACGACGACGCCGAGCCTGGGGCGGCGCAGCGACGCCTCGCCGGGGCCGGAGACAGCGCCTGTGCGGCGCAGGACGAGCCAGACGAGCGCCGCGAGGGCCGCGGTGGCGACCAGGTGCATCACGAGGTCGAGCCACGGCACCGCCTCGTAGAGGTCGAGGAGCCCGGACCATGCAGCAGCCGAGAGCACCAGGCCGAGAGCCGGGTCGCCGTAGCCGTGCAGGCCGAGGGCGCGCGGGACGACCGAGCCCAGCAGGACGAGGGACAGCAGCGCCGCGCCGACAGGGCCGTAGAGGACAGTGCCGACGACGATGCTCACGGCGACGAGCGCACGGACCACGTCCCCCGCGATGACGGCGGGGGAGGTCCGCGGGGGCGCGTCGGCTGGGGTCACGCGGACGACTCTAGGCAGCGGGACCGTCCCGCGCCGGGTGAGACGTGTGGACGCTGCTGGCGGGAGGCCTCGATGACGCCCGGTCCGCGTGCCTGAGGAGCGGAGCGGTCGGCCGGGCTGAGCGTGCCGGCCGGGGTGAGGGTGTCAGTCGGGCTGAGCGTGCCAGCCGCCTGAGCGTGTCAGTCGAGCTGTGCGTCTCGGTCGAGCAGGCCGGCCTGCGCGGCCCGCGCACCGGCCTGGAACCGGCTGCCCGACTCGAGCAGCTCCATGAGCGAGGAGATGTGCCGGCGCGCCGTGCGGACCGAGCACCCGAGCCGACGGGCGACGACCTCGTCCTTGTGGCCGTCTGCGAGCAGCGCGAGCACGGTCCGTGCGGTCTGGTCGATCTCGACGGGGCGTCCCTCGGCGTCGACCAGTGCCGGGAAGTCCTGCGCGAGCGCCCACTCGGCGTCGTACCCGCGCTCCAGGTACGCGACGAGCCCCGGTTCGTGGATCACGAGGGCACCGGCCGAGCGTCCGTCGACGAAGCGTGTCGCCATCGCGACGACGCCGTCGAAGATCAGGGTGCGCGCGGGGATCATCGGGACCGTGCGGATCAGCACCCCGGCGGGGAGGGCGAGCGCGGCGTAGCTCTGCGTGGCGGTCTGGGTGCGGGTGCTGTGCTGGAGCATCGTGCGGACCTCGACGTCGCGGCCGGCCATCTCGGACACCGGCCCCCACCACGTGTCGATGTGGTCTGCGCCGAAGCCGGCGCCGGGGTGCGCGCCCCACAGGCTGGTGGTCGAGGTCGCGATGAGCTCGGAGAGCAGGTCGAGGATGGTCTGGGTCGCCGTGAGGGTCTCGACGCCGGACCCTGAGAAGGTCGACCCGGGGGGACCGTCGAGAGTCGGGACCACACCGGTCGGCGGTGGGACGCCGTCGGGTGAGGACAGTGGATCGTGTCCCGGTGACACGGTTGTCCCCCCTCCGCCGACGCAGTCTCTGGACCGAGGGTATCCCACACCTCAGCGGCTCTCAGCGGCTCAGGAGAACGGGTCGAGGGCCCTCGGCGGGCACCCGGTCCTGGCAGCGGGGACGTGCGGTGTCGCTAGGGTGAGGGCATGTCGAGCGCCCCCGCCCCAGCCGTCCCCGGTGCACAGTCCCCGACCGTGTACTCGGCCGCCTCTCTCCGCACCGGGCGCAGGACCCTGAGCCCCGGCTGGATGGTCGTCGACCAGGGTGTCGTCGTCGCCGTCGGCGAGGGCGAGCCGGACGCCGCGTGGGCCTCGGCCGAGCAGTTCGACCTCGGTGCGGCGACGCTCGTCCCCGGCTTCGTCGACGTCCACTGCCACGGGGGCGGAGGTGCGTCCTTCGGGGACGGACCGGACCTCCTCGCGAGCGCCCGGACCGTCGCCGCGACGCACAGGGCCCACGGCACCACGACGATCGTCGCGAGCCTGGTCACAGCGCCCCTGCCGGCCCTCCGCGACGCGATCGTCGGACTGGCCCCCCTCGTCGAGAGCGGCGAGATCGCCGGGGTCCACCTCGAGGGCCCGTGGCTGAGCCCCCTGCACAAGGGCGCCCACGAGCCGACCCTCCTGCGTGAGCCCGCGCTCGCGGACGTCGACTCTCTGCTCGGCGCCCGGCCCGGGGTCGTCAAGGTCGTGACGATCGCGCCCGAGCTCCCGGGCGGTCTCGACGCCGTCCGCAGGATCGTCGAGGCCGGGGCCGTGGCGGCCATCGGTCACACCGACGCCGACGCCGCGACGGCGACGGCTGCCGTCGACGCCGGGGTCACGCTCGCGACCCACCTGTTCAACGCGATGCTGCCCGTGCACCACAGGGTTCCCGGGCCTGTCCTCGCGCTGCTCGAAGACCCGCGCGTGGCGGTCGAGCTCATCGCCGACGGCGTGCACCTGCACCCGCTCACGGTCCAGCACGCGGCACGCTCAGCAGGGGTGGGCCGGACCGTCCTGGTCACCGACGCGATGTCGGCGACCGGGGTGGCCGACGGCGAGTACCTGCTCGGGTCGCTCGTCGTCGACGTGGTCGAGGGGGTGGCCCGTCTGCGCGAGGGCGGGTCGATCGCCGGCAGCACCCTCACCCTCGACGTCGCGCTCCGCGGTGCGGTCGCCGCGGGGGTCCCCCTCGACGACGCGCTCGCGGCGCTCACGACGACGCCGGCCCGGGTCCTGGGCCGGACCGACGTCGGTCATCTGGAGCCCGGGGCCCGCGCCGACGCCGTCGTCCTCGACGGGTCGCTCACCGTGGTGGCCGTGCTGCACGGCGGACGGCGCGAGCCTGGCCAGTCGTCAGGTCCAGTCGACCTGCTCTGAGCGGTAGAAGACGAGACCGTCGGCGTCCCACCAGCGCCCGTGCTGGGCGAGGGCCGACGCGAAGGCCGGGTAGTCCTTGGGAGAGCCCCAGGCCACCGAGGCGACCGCTGGCAGGCGCGGCAGGACGAGCATGGTGAGGTCGTCGAAGGACCGCGGGGTCTCGGTCCACAGGCAGGCCTCGACGCCGACGACCGACTCCGCGGGGACACCGGGGAGCTCGGCGACAGGGTCCCAGTCGTAGGCCTCGCGCACGTCGACGATCGCCGCCCAGGTGAGACCGAGCGGGAAGTCGGCCGTGTACTTCTGGTCCAGGTAGGCCCGGGTCGCCGGGGAGGCGATGAAGGTGACGTCGTGGTCGCGGGCGACCTGCGCGATGTGGTCGGTCTCGATCTGCGAGGTCCAGTACTGCAGGCGCGTCCCCGGGGGGAGCGCGGCGCCGGCCGCCTCCTGCCAGAAGACGGCCTTGGTGCCGTGCTTCTCGGCGACAGCCCCGAGGCGCTCCATGTACGTGACGTACTGCTCGCGCGTGAGGGTCAGCGACTCGTCGCCGCCGAGGTGGACGTACTCGCCGAGGGTGTGCTCGGCGAGGGTCGCGACGATGTCGTCGACGAAGTCCCACGCCTCGTCCGACGTGAGGTGCAACGAGCTGAAGCCCACCTCTGTGCCGATGTAGGGCTCGCGCTCGGCCCCGTCGGGTGAGATCTCGGGGTAGGCCACCTGCGCGGCGTGGGTGTGCCCGGGCAGGTCGACCTCGGGCACGATCACCACGTGGCGGTCGAGGGCGTAGCGCTGGAGCTGCTCGTAGTCCTCGAGCGTGAGGTAGCCGCCCTGACCGCCCGCGACGTCCTGGGCCGCGGACATCTTCGTCAGCAGCGGGCGGCTCGGGATCTCCAGGCGCCAGCCCTGGTCGTCGCTGAGGTGCAGGTGCAGCTGGTTGAGCCTGTACGAGGCCGCGAGGTCGATCACGCGGCGGATGTCGTCCGGGCCGAAGTAGAAGCGGGCGATGTCGAGCATCATGCCGCGGACCGGGTAGGCGGGGGCGTCGGAGACCTGCAGGTCGGGGACAGCGCCGTCCCGGAGAAGCTGGGCGAGCGACTGGACCGCCCAGAAAGCCCCGGCCTCGTCGGCCGCGGTGAGGGCCCAGGAGCCGGCCGCGAGGTCGAGCGTGTAGCCCTCGGCGGCGAGGGACGGGTCCTGGGTCGCGGTGACGGTCACCTCGGCCGGAGGAGCGGTCGTGCTCACGAGGTCTGCGAGGGTCCGCCGCGCGGCGGCTGCGGCGCGCGGGGCCCAGGGGGAGAGGGCGTCGGCGAGGGCGTCGACGTGCGACGCTGTGAGCGGTTCGCCGGGTCCGGCCCGGAGGGTGGAGGACTGCGGAGCAGGGATGAGAGGAAGGGTCACGATGTCACCTCAGGACGTCGAGAGGGCTGGTGGACCAGTCGCCGGCGAGCGATTGACAGCGACTAAGTATGTAAGGTGTACTTAGTATTATGGCACGCAACCCCGCATCCGCCGAGACCCGCCGCCCGACGGCGAGGTCGGGCTCGGCGCCCGGCAAGCTCCTGCCGTCTGACGCCCGCAAGCACCACAGGTCTCTGATCCTCCAGCACCTCTTCGAGGACGGCTCCTACAGCCGCGCGGACCTCGCACGGATGACCGGGCTCGCGCGCGTGACCGTCTCCGACGTGGTGAGCGACCTCCTCGAGGCCGGTCTCGTCCTCGAGCTCGGTGTCCGCCCCGGTACCCACATGGGCAAGCCCGCGACCCTCGTCGGCGTCAACGTCGCCGGGGGCTACGCCGTGTGCCTGGACCTCTCCGACGACACCGTCCTGCGCGGCGCCCTCGTCGACCTCGCCGGGACCCGCGTCAAGACGACCGAGGTCGACCTCGACGGCGCCGTGGGCCAGGCAGCCGTCGACAAGACGATCGCGCTCGCCCGTCGCCTCGTCGAGACCGCACCCGGTCGTGTGCTCGGCATCGGCGTCGGCACACCGGGGGTCGTCGACCTCGACGGGGTCGTCCGGCGCGCGCCCAACCTCGGCTGGACCAACCTCGACCTGCGGACCGAGATCGAAGAGGCGCTCGGCCACCCCACCTACGTCGCGAACGACGCCGACACCGCGGCGCTCGCGGAGGACACCTTCGGCGAGGGGTCGGGCGACGGGCTGCTGCTGGTCGAGATCGGCCACGGTGTCGGTGCAGGGATCCTCGTCGACGGTGCGCTGCTGCGCGGACCCGACGGCACGGCGGGCGAGATCGGGCACGTCAACGTGCTCGCCGACGGCCCGGAGTGCTCGTGCGGACGCCGCGGCTGCCTCGAGGCTCTCGTCTCCGCACCCCGGCTGCGGGCGCGCATCGACGGGCTCAGCGAGGCCGAGGCCGCCGGGGTCCTGGCGGCTGCCGGTCGTCAGCTCGGCAAGATCCTCGCGCCCGTCACCCAGGCCCTCGGTCTGCGTGACGTCGTGCTCTCCGGCCCGGACGAGCTGCTCAACGGCCCGCTGCTCCAGGCCGCCGAGTCCACGGTCCTCGCGCTGACGCGGCCCTTCGGCGACCAGCACGTGCGGCTGCGGATGTCGGCCCTCGGCCACGACGGCGTGCTCGCCGGCGCCGCGGCCCACGTGCTCGGCCGAGAGCTCGGGCTGTCCTAGCCCCCACAGACACCCCCCACCGACCGCGACGCCGACGCGCCGCACCGATGCACGACGGAAGGACCCTTCATGGAGATCGTCATCCAGAAGAGCGCAGACGAGATCGCCACGGTGGTGGGCGACGCGATCGAGGACCTGCTGCGCACCCACGAGGCACCCGTCCTCGGACTGGCGACAGGCTCGTCACCCCTGCCCGTGTACCGCGAGATCGTCCGGCGGCACACCGAGGAGGGGCTGAGCCTCGCGCACGCCCGGGCGTTCCTGCTCGACGAGTACGTGGGTCTGCCGCACGGCCACCCCGAGTCCTACCGCGAGGTGATCCGGCGCGAGCTCACAGGGCTCGTCGACATCGACGAGTCCCGCGTGCAGGGCCCGGACGGCGGTTCTGACGACATCGCCTCGGCCGGTCGGCGCTACGACGAGGCGATCCGTGAGGCTGGCGGTGTCGACCTCCAGCTGCTCGGGATCGGGTCGGACGGGCACATCGCCTTCAACGAGCCGGGCTCGTCGCTCGCCTCGCGCACCCGTCTCAAGACCCTCACGGAGCAGACCCGGCAGGACAACGCGCGGTTCTTCGACCACGTCGACGACGTGCCGTACCACGTGCTGACCCAGGGCCTCGGGACGATCATGGAGGCCCGCCACCTCGTGCTCGTCGCGACGGGCGCAGGCAAGGCCGAGGCCGTCGCCGCGATGGTCGAGGGTCCCGTCAGCCAGCTCTGCCCGGGGTCCGTGACCCAGATGCACCCCCACGTCACGGTCCTGCTCGACGAGGACGCGGCCGCCGGGCTGCGCCTCGCGGACTACTACCGTCACGCCTACGCGCACAAGCCTGCCTGGCAGGGTCTGTGAACCAGGGGCTCGTCCTCGCGCTCGACATCGGGGGGACGAACGCGCGGGGTGAGGTGCTCGACGCGCGCCTGGGGGCGCCGCTCGTGCGCGCCGACCTCCCGACGCCCGAGCGCGACGGCGAGGCGACGATCGCGACCATCGCCTCGCTGTGCAGGCTGCTGCTGGCCGGGCTGTCGGACGTCGACAGGTCGCGGGTGTGCGCCGTGGGCCTCGCGGTCCCCGGGATCATCGAGGGCCCGACGGGTGTCGTGCGGCTGGCGAGCAACCTCGGGTGGTCCGACGAGCCTGTCGCCGCGAGGCTCTCGGCGCTGCTCGGGCTCGACGTGGTCCTGCACCACGACGTCACGGCCGCGGGCGTCGCCGAGCACAGGCTCGGCGCTGGCGCCGGCGCCTCTGACCTGCTCGCCGTCTTCATCGGCACGGGCATGGCCGCGCTCGTCGTCGCCGGTGGTGAGGTCGTCTCCGGCGGTCTGCACCAGGCCGGGGAGATCGGCCACATCCCTGTCGAGCAGGGCGGCCGTCCCTGCCCCTGCGGGCAGACGGGCTGCCTCGAGATGTACGCCTCGGCACGGGCGATCGGGCGGGCCTACGGTGCGCTCACCGGGGACCCTGACGCGACGTCGCTCGACGTCGTCACGGCTCTCGGCTCCGACCCGCGGGCCGACAGCGTGTGGGCTGAGGCGATGGACTGGCTCGCGCACGGGCTGCTCGGCCCGATCACGCTGCTCTCGCCCGCGCGGGTCGTGCTCGGCGGTGGGCTCTCGGCGTCGGGGGCCGTGCTGGTCGACGCGTTGAGGTCGCGGCTCGACGTCCTGTCGCACGTCGCCGCTGTGCCGGAGATCGTCACGGCCTCGCTCGGTCAGCGTGCCGGGGTGCTGGGGTCTGGGCTGGCGACCTTCGACGCGATCGAGCGTCGACAGCTGGTCTGAGGGGGCGGATGGGGCCGGTTCTCTCCGAGGACCTGCCCGGTCCGCCCGGCCGTGCGGGGAGCGTCCTGCCGTGGCTCGCGCTCAGGTGCGGCTGAGGACTGGGAGCCCGGCGAGGGCCTCGACGAGCGGGGCGACCTCGGGGGTCTTCTGGGCGGTCTCGAGGGCCTCGGCGAGGGCTGCGTCGTGGGTCGGGCGCGCCTGCCGCAGGAGCGCCTCGCCTGCCGGGGTGAGCTCTGTGTAGATGCCTCGACGGTCGTCCTGGCAGAGGATGCGCGTGAGCAGGCCGCGCTCTTCGAGCCTGTTGACCAGGCGCGTGGTCGCACTCGCGCTGAGCGCAGCCGCGCGGGCCAGCTGCTGCATACGCATGTGCCACCCGTGCTGGCGGGAGAGCGCGTCGAGGACCGTGTACTCGACGACCGAGATGCGGTGCTCCTCAGCCAGGGCGCGCTCGAGCCTGGACTCGATGATCCCGTGCAGGGCGGCGAGCGTGCGCCAGCCCTCGGCGCGGATCTCGACGGCGTCGTCGGCGATTCCCATGGCGTCTCCTCGATCGGGGGTGGGCGACCTCTCCAGTCTAAGGCTTGTGTCGAATGTGCGCGCGTGCAACTATCTAGAACGCGTCTGCAACTAGTGCGGACGCGGGGTATCGCCGCACGCACCGTCGGACGGACCCCTTCTCGTCCTCGTCTGAAGGAGGGGCCCTGTGCCTCTAGGTCTGCTGGCACTCGCCGTCGGAGGGTTCGGCATCGGGCTCACCGAGTTCGTCATCATGGGGCTGCTGCCCGAGGTCGCCGCGGACTT
>Ga0247813_10000828_pt1 | contig 25103 bp, 8 predicted proteins | sample UWRJL169409C1_FD_180719 | JGI IMG/M metagenome (GOLD analysis project Ga0247813, IMG submission 180719) | Plant litter microbial communities from Arlington Agricultural Research Station in Wisconsin, United States - UWRJ-L169-409C-1 | ecosystem: Environmental > Terrestrial > Plant litter >...
GGAGCGCCACGTCGGCGCCCAGGCGCTGGCGCTCAGCCTCCGATGCGCGCGCGATCTTCAGCAGCTCGTCGTAGGCGTTGCGGTACTGGCCCACCTGGGCGCTGGCCTTGTCGGTCGCCGCCTGGGCCTGGGCGCGCAGCTGCTGGCTGCTTTCGCCGGCCTGCACGCGCCCCTGGCGCTCGGCGCTCAGCTGCGACTGAGCACGTGCGAGCGCCTGGCGCAACTCGGCGACATCGGCCGCTGGCGCCGCCGGTGCCGCAGCCGCGGCCGGCTTGACCGGCATGGTGCCGGCCTTGAGCACGGCGAGCTCGTTCTGCGCCTGCTGCAGTTGCGTGGTCGTGATGCGCAGCTGCGCGCGCAGCCGCTCTTCCATGCTCTGGGCCGGCTGCGCCAGCGCAGCGGCCGAACCGACGCTCAGCACGGCGCCGAGCACCAGCGGGGTCCAGCCAAGGGTGCGCGTGCGTTGGAGCGCCGCGAACCCGGTTCGAGGGGTAGTGGTCAAGGGGTGCTCCTCAGAAGCGCGCATTGAATTCGAGCTGCAGCGTGTCGATCGCCAGCGGCGGCCCGAAGACCTCCTTGGTCGCCGACCAGCGGCCGGTGAACCAGGCGTTCTTGTCGACCGCGTACGACGCGCCGAGGAAGTAGCCCTTGGCGTTGGTGCCGCCCTGGTGGAAAGTCGAGTCGTTGAAGCCGTCGGGCAGCGCATCGGGTTCGATGCGCTTGTAGCCGGCCAGCACGTTCCAGTCGCCGCGTGCCGACGGGCTCGGCTTGCCGAATGTCGCCTGCAGGCTGTAGGCGTTGCCGCCGCTGCGGAACTCGCTCTGCGTCGTGCTGCCGCCGGAGCCGAAATTGTTGACGATGCCGCCACGTGCGCGCGCGAACATCTCGCTCTCGTTGTAGGCCATATTGCGGATGTAGTTGGCGTCCAGGCGCAGGCCGTAGCCGGCGACCTTGGTGTCCCAGCGGAAGTTCAGGTCTACCAGTTGGAACTGCGAGGCCATGCCCACGTACTGCGGTTGCGGCGTGTTCGCCGGGTCCAGCGGATCGAGCGCGATGTTGCGCAGCAACATGAGCGTGTTGCCCTTCTGCATAAATGCCGGGCGCGACCAGTCGGTGCTGCAGGCCTCGGCGCCAGCGTACAGCGCGCAGGGTGAAGAAACCTGGCCCTCGGTGTTGCGGAAGTCGTAGTACGAGAGCGCACCACGAAGGCTGTTATCGGTGTTGAGCTTCCAGTCGGCGCCGACCTGCGCACCCAGCAGCCACTTGTTCTCGCTCTTCATCTTCTCCTGGCTGCGGCTGGGGAAGTTGTCCGAGGAGTACTCGAGCGGGATCAGGCCCAGCGTGCCGAACACCGTCACGTCCTTATTGCCAAGGCTCTTGGCGAATTGCGCCGAGATACCGTCGAAGTTCAGGTCGTTGGAGAACAGCAGGTCGCTCGAAATGAAGGGGTTGCCGAAGCGCCCCCCGGTGAGCGTGAGCCATTCGACAGGCTGGTGCGACAGCCACATCTGGTCGAGCCAGACTTCCTTCTTGCCGAGCCCGCCGCCCAGTGTCTGGGTGGTGGAGACCGGGCTGTCGTCGCTGCCCGACGCGAGGCGGATACCGGCTTTGGTCTGATCGGTGATGTCGGCGAACACGCCCAGCCGTGCCCGCGCGCGAAACAGATTGCGACGGTCCTGGCGGCTGTTAAGCAGCGAGGGCAGCGCGAGGTTGGTGTTGGGGTTGACGTCGTAGCCGCTGCCGTCGTTGAGCGCGGCCCAGTTGATCTCGATGTTGCTGTTGCCGCCCGAGTAGCTGCGCGATTCGTTACGCGCGCGAACGTCGCCTTCGACCCGGATGCGCTTGCTCCATTCAGGGGTTTCGTTGGGCGAGGCCCAGCCTTCGGACTTGGCCTGCGCCATGACCTGGCCCTTGACCTGGTCGCGGATCTGGTCGCGCACGGTCTGCGAGACGTAGGGCACGCGCACGTCGCCCGGCTCCACGCGCAGGCCACCGGCGACGGCGCTCGCGCCCGGCGCACGCTGCGCCTGCTGGGCCACCATGGCCTCGGTCTGGGCCTGGGCCAGCAAGGCCTCGCCCACGTCCTTGGCCAGCGTGCCACTCTGGATGAGGCCGCGGATCAGCCGCACCATCGCGCTGTCGCCCGGGGGCGCCGTCGGTTGGGCATGGGCGCTGCCCATGGCGCCCAGAAGCGCGATCGCGGAGGCCGCTGCAAGCGACTGGGCACTGCGTGCCAACGCCCGCTTGGCAAACGCCGGGCGTGCAGGGGTATGAGATTGAATCATCGGTTCACTCGAATAAATGGGATGGGATGGACGGGGTTCGGCGCTTCTCAGGGCCGGCGCCCCTTCATGGACACGCGCATCGGAAAGCGCACCGACGCGGGCGGGCTCTCGTCGATGCGATCGAGATCGCGCACCATGGCGAGCACAGCTTCGTCGGCCTGGGCATTGCCGGTGGTCTTCACCAGTTGCACGCGAGCGGTCTTGCCGCGGGCATCGAGCCAAAGGTCGAGCTGGATGTCCTCGAAGGTCAGCTGGCGGGTGCGCGGGTCGCGCCCGAGTGCCTGTTGCAGCGCGTTGGCGACGTAGCGACCGTATGAGCCTCCGCCGAGGCCGCCGCCACCGGTGCCAGTCCCAGTCGTGCCGCCACCGCGGCCTGCTGCGATGCCGAAGGCGTCGGTGCCGGCCTGGGCCGGGCCGTCGATGGTGACCGGGTCGCCGAGGTCTTTCGACGGGCTGGGCGGCGCGTCGTCCTTCGGCGCCTCGGGCGTTTCGGGCGACTCGACCGGTGCGGGCTTCGGCTCGACCAGCTCGGGCTTGACCTTCTCGGGCTCCGGCTCGGGCAACTTCTCGGGCTCCGGCGGCGGCGGCGGCGGTGGGGGCGGCAGCATCAGCATGGGTGCATCGGCCACCTGACGCTTCTGGCTCGCCGTGTCGGTCAGCAGATGCCAGACCAGCGCCGCCAGCAGGGCCAGCACCGCCACGCCGATGGCGACGCCACCCCAGCGTCGCCACAAGCGGGCGGCGCCATGCGACGCGGGCCGCGGGGGAGAGGGATGGGCAAGGTTCACTTCGGCGCCCTCAGGTCGGCTTGCCGGTCACCAGACCGACCTGGTTCAGGTCGATGCGGCGCAGCAGGTCGAGCACCTCGACCACCCGGGCGTACTGCACGGCCGAGTCGCCGCGCACGATCACCGGAAAGTCGGGCGAGAGTGCCTTCTCGGTACGCAGCCGCTCCTCGAGTTCGGGCAGCGTCACCGGGAAGGCGTCGAGGAACACCTGACCGGCGTTGTCGATGGTGATGGCCTTGGTCTTGGGCTTCTCGAGCGCCACGGAAGAGCTAGCCTTCGGCAGGTCGACCTTGAGGCCCGGGATACTGGCGTTGCTGGTGAGGATAAAGATCACCAGCACGACCAGCAGCACATCGACGAAGGGCGTGATGTTGATGCCGCCGGTACGCTTCTTGGTACCGAACTTGGCGTGGTTTGCCATGGTTGTCCCGCCTCAGGCCGGTACGTGTGCGGGCGCGCTGACCCAGCCACCGGCGTCGCCGCCCGGGACACGGCTGCCGGCTCGCACGGATGCACCTTGGGGCAGCGTGCGGCCTTCGCCCTGCTCTTCGGCCAGACGCGTGACGAACTCGTCAACGAACACCGCCATGTCGGCGCCGATGGCGTCCGACCGCGAGGCCAGCCAGTTGTAGCCGAACAGCGCGGGGATCGCCACACCCAGACCGGCGGCAGTGCACAGCAGCGCCGCGGCCATGCCCGGGGCTACCGAGTTGATGTCGACCGCACCGGCCATCGCCGCCACCACGAACACCAGCATGATGCCGATCACGGTGCCGAACAGGCCGACGTAGGGTGCGCCTTCGATCGTGGTCGAGAGCCAGTTCATGCGCTTGGACATGCGCTCGTTCTCGCGCACCATCACGCCGTCCATCGCGGCGCGGATGGCGCCGATGGTGGACGCCGACACGGCGCTCAGGTCGTAGCCGCGGTCGTGGCGGCGACGCATTTCGTCGACCGCGACTTCGTACAGGCGCCACAGCGAGGAGTCTGCTTTGACCTCGGGCGACACATTGTTGCTCATGGCCAGGCGGTCGAGCGGTGCGCCGGCGGTTTCACGGAACAGGCGGATGAAGGTGGCATTGGCGCGCGAGGCGGCGCCGTAGCTGCGGCCCTTGCCGATCATGATGGCCCACGACAGCACCATCATCAGGCCAAGCAGTGCCACCACCACCCAGGCGTCCAGCGGCATCGCCGCAAGGATGAAGCCGAAGTGGCTCTTGCCCGCCTGCTGCTCGTCGGCCCCGAAGACTGCGAGGCGCGATTCGGCGCCTTGCGAGACGGCGTCGGCCAGCAGCAGGGCATCGGGGCGCGCGACCTTCGAGAAGCGCAGTTCGTCGATGGCACCGGTGAAGGCCGCCAGCGTCGGGGCCACCGCCGTTTGACCGGCCGCGGCAACAGCGGCCACATCGGCACCGATCGCAGCGGCGCTGTTGAGCGCAGGCATCGTGGCGGCCAGCGAGACCGTCGGACGGCCACCGACATACAGCGCGACGCTGCGGCCGTCGGACTTGAGCGCGAGGTGCGACCACTGGCCGGCCTGCACCGGCTGGCCCGGCGTGCTGCGCTGGCCGTTGACCTGCACGAAGGGCACGCCCTGGTCCAGACCAATCACCAGTTCGCTGTTGCCGTCGCGGCGCACGTAGATCGCCTGCTGAGGGCCGAGCTGGTCGGGCTTGATCCAGGCCGAGAAGGTCAACGCGGCGCCGGCCTGCTGCTGCAGCGACGGCGAGGCCGGAAGCATCAGTGCTTCGCGGCCGAGCTGCGCGCCCTTGCCGACCACCGTGCCGTCGAGGCTCACGACCGAGGTCTGCGCGTGGTTGCCGTAGGCGGTGGTATCGCGTGGCGGCACGCTGGCCTCGGCGAAGTGGTAGACCAGGGTGTAGTCCGGGTCGAAGGTGCGTTGGCCGTTACCCGAGGCCGGGGCCTTGGGGTTGCCGTAGTACATCCACAGCTTCTGCGGCGTGGCGGCGCCCACGGCATGCACATCGACCCACACCAACGCCATGCCCAGCAGCGGATCGAACTGTTCGATCTGGTGGTTGAGCACGGTCTTATCGTCACCGGCGACGAACCGCAGGTCGGCACCGGTCTCGCTCACGCCCTGAAAGTTGAAGTTGCCCGTGTGCAGGCGCACCAGCACCGGCGCGCGGCCGGCCTCGCCACCGATGGCGCCGGCCTGCGGCCCGCCGTCGATGGTGATCGGCTTGCGGAAGGCCCAGTCGGGCTGCCACCAAGCATGGGCCAGCCCCGGCAGGAGCGTGCTCAACAGCGTGAGCAGGACAAATAGATTGCGTCGCATGACAGTGTTCTCCGGAACTCGAAAGGAATGAGAAGAAATGAGGGAGGAATGCGCGACGGTCAGTAGCTGGCCGTCAGGCTGAAGTTCAGGCGGGTGTCGTGTTTCTCGGTGCGCGCGCCCGCCTTGAGCGGGTAGCCCACGTCCACGCGTCCGCTGAGTTGCTGGCCGATGCGAAAGCTGGTGCCGAAGCCGACCGAGGCCAGCGTGAAGCCCGCCTGCTGTTCGGGCAGCGGGTCTTTCAAGCGCACGCGGCCGGCATCGGCGAAGGTGTAGACGCGCCAGTTCTCCACCGTGTCGCCCAGCAAGCTCAGCGGCTTGGTGCGCCACTCGACCGAGCCGACCAGGCCGTAGTCGCCGGTCGATTCGGCCGACAGGTAGCCGCGCACAGAGTTCATCCCGCCAGCGGCCATTTGCTCGCTTGAAACCAGCGCCGAGTCAGAGAGCTGGCCCGACAGCCGGAAGCCCAGTTGCGCGTCGCCCTCGAAGGTGTGGGTGCCGTTCACGTCGCCCTTGAGCACCATGAAACTCGGCGAAGCCTTGTAGCGCTTGTAGTCGAAGGCCTGCCAGTCGCTGCCATAGCCGAAGGCGCTGCGCGTGCCGGTCACCACCGACAGGCCGAGGCCCAACTGGCTGCGCTCGGCCTGCAGGAAGCCGTTGTACCCGAGCGTGATCGGCGCGTACTTGAGCGGCACGCTATCGCCAGTCCCGCCCATCGTCAGCGCTTCGTCGTTGTCCTTGAAGTCGATGCCCACGCTCAGCGTATGCCACCAGTTGCCGGTGTCGGGCACGGTGTAGGTGGCCTTCAGGCCGATCGCGTGGCCCTTCCCGAGCACGTCGGTACCGCCCACCGTAGCGACCTCGCTGTCGGACTTGAAGGCCGAGGCTTCGAGCGCCCAGTTGGTGCCGATGATCGGCGCCGTGTACGAGGCTGAGATTACCTGCGTCTGGTTCAGGTCCTGCGGCGCCCCGAAGAAACTGAGCGACGCGCTGTGACCCATCTGCCAGAGGTTGTCGTGGCCGAGCGAGGCACTGGCGCGCAGTTTGCGCGTATCGGCGCTGTAGTCGTTGTTGAGGCCGACGCTGGCACGCCACGGGCTCGCGTCCTCGACCTTCAGATCAACGTCCATGGTGCCGGGCATCGCGCCCTGCTTGACCAGCGGCATCACCTGGCGCTTGGGCCCACGATTGAGCGCGGCGAGCTCGGCCTGGGCCTGGGTGAAGTCGGGCACCTGGCCCTCACGCAGCGCCGGCACCTGATCGCGTACGTCCACCGGCGAGGTGTATTCGGCGCCGACCACGCGCACGCGGCCGACCCGGGTTTCGTTGACCTGCAGGAACACGATGCCTTCGGTCACCTGCTGCTCGGGCAAGTCGACATACACCGACTGGAAGCCCTTGGCCTGATAGACAGCCAATAGCGCATCGCGCGCCGCCTCGATGTCCTTCATCGTGCGACGTGGCCCGAGGAAAGGGGTGACTGCGCGCTCGATGTCGCGCAAGTCGAGCACGGTGTTGCCGCGCACGATGTACTCGTCGACGTTGACCTCGCGCGTGTCGGCCGCCGCCGTTTCTGCTGTAGGGACGGTGGGCGTCTGCGCCAAGGCGCCGACCTGTGCGCTCAGCCCCAGCACGGCCAGGCCGACCGCCTTCCAGCCTCCCGACGGTCCGCTCTTCTTCAGGTGATGCATGTGTCCAACTCTGGTGTTCGGTGTGAAATCCGGGCAACGGGCGGCTTCATGATGGAGAGCCTTCATGTCGCTGTTGCGTACGAATACTTAGACGCCAGCCACGCGCGGCAACTGTCGTTTGTCACAAAAACTTCATCAAAGAAATCGGGGTCGCTGCGCTCCGGCGACGTGAGGCTCGGAACCCATGCATGCAACACACCTCTGCTTCACGCACGTGACACTCATACGTCGTAGGCTTGGGCGGCGCATGTGCGCTTTCGCTTGGAGACGACGATGTCAAGTTGGCGGTACGGATGCGCGTTGTTGTGGACCGCAGGTGCCTGCGCGACCGGACCGGTTGCGCAGGCGCAAATGCCAGCTGCTGCGGAGGAACCCGCAAACTGCATCGAGGTGCGAGTCGACGGCGTGCGGGCGCCGTCGTACAGCTGCCTGAGCCAGCAACTCCGCCCGGCCACGCCCCACGGAAGCGCGCCGTCGCCCGGGATGGTCGCCGAGGGCATCGCGCAACGCCCCGCCAACCAGTTAGGGTTGTTCAACCGCGCCGCTACTTCGCACCGCATGGGCAACCAGTTCGGCCATTCGGTGTATCCGCAGCGGCCGCCACCGCCCGTGGTGGCAACGCCGAGAATTCCCCAGCTTCCACAAACAGGCCGTTAGGTCACGGTCAAGTCATCTCGCAAAGGCAAGATTTCGGGCACTACCAAAGGATGATGATGGACATCGAAAGAACGGTTGCGGCACGACAGGCTTGCCTCGACGCGATACTGAGTTGCGTACGCGAAGGTCGGGCCTATTCCACCCTCTTCTTCCGACGCTTGTCCGCCGGTGGCTAGCGTTTCAACACGTGCGCAAAGGGTTTCATCCGCCGATGACGAACGCGACGTCAACGCCGAGGACAACCGCCCAGGCCAGCTCCTGTCGGTGGCGCTGACCGTCGACCTGCTCGACGGCGGCGAGTTTCACTGGGTAATCATCGAGTCCTTCGATCACTCGATGGAGTTCGAGTCGCTCGCGGCTTCCGTGATCGGCTACGAAACCTATATCGAGGCGCTAGAAGCCGGCTTCGAGGTACTCAGAGGGATGTCACCGGATCCGCGGCTCGGCCCGCGGGACAGCGACGAGGACAGCGGCGCCCGCTGAGGCTCCGTCGGTCGCAACCCGGCGGGCCGCGCGTTTTAGCGAACCAACCCGCGCCTCTCGCCCGGCGTCAGCGCCTGCTGCTGCGCCGTGGTGAGCACGCCCGCACCAAGCACCTGCACCACGCCGTCGGGGTTGTAGCCCACCCGCTCGCGCGCATCGCCTTCGCGGCTTTGCGGCGCGGTGAGTGGCTCGTTGCCGAAGCCCAGCACCCGCACGGTGAACACCGAGGGCAGGTTCTGTCGTGCCGCGCTGCGTTCGCGCTGCATCACGTCCTGCGCCGCCGTCGCGGCCTGCGACGCCGCCGCGCTGGCATTGCTCAGCGCACCGACGTTCACCGAGGCGATCACCGGCATCCCGATCGCCTCGCCCTGTACCTGGATGTTCTCGGCGTTCACCACGTGCAGCGCGGCCAGGTTGACGTTGCCCGAGACACGAATACCCGCCTCGCCCGCGTCGATGGTGCCCAGCGGTGCGATCAGGTCGATGTCGCCCGGCGGAATTTCCGGGATCGGGTTCAGCGTTGCGATGCCCGCCCCCGTGTTGGGCGTGTTCGGCGACAGGGCCACGTTGCCGACGTCGTCGTAGACCCGCCGCTGCGGCGTGTAGACGACCGTGGTCTTGCTGCCCCGACCGGCATTGATGTCGCCCTCGGCCGACCACGCCAGGATGTTCCCGCCGAAGGTGGTGAAGATGCGGCTCTGGCCCAGCAACAGGCTGCCTTTCGCATAGATGTTGATGTCGCCTTCGCCCTGCGTGAGCAGGCCCGAGCCTTCGCCCGGTGTGAAGCCGCCGTCGACGCCCACCAGTGCGCGCCCGCCCGGCACCATCAGGCTGATGTCGCCACCGAAGTCGGTGTGCATGCCGGCGTCGAGCACCTTGTAGAAGGGAACGCCGTAGCCCGGGCTGCCCTGCGCGACCCACTCGTCCTCGCGGATGTAGTTCACGCCGCGTTCCGGACGTCGCAAAGGGGCCTGTTCGCTGACGAACTGCTGGTAGTACAGCGCGCTGCTGAACATGGTGAGGTCGCCCTGGTAGCGCAGCGCGTTGCCGTCGGCGTCCTGTGTCGGGAACAGCGTGGCGATGGCTTCGCGACCGCGCAGGTAGCTGCCCGCACGCTTGCCGTCCACGTCGTTGTACTCGCGGCCCGCGGCCTTGAGTTCGGCGTAGTAGACATTGCGCAGGAAGGCGCTCTGCTGCGCCTTGGGCAGGGTCGAGAAGAAGGCGCGCGCATCCATGGTCGCGGCGTCGAAACGCAGCCCCATGCCGTTGGCACCGCCGAAGCGATCACTCAGCCAGTTGACCAGATGCAGACCGCTCTCGCCCTTGAACTCGCTCGCCAGGTTGCGGTTGGATGCCGTGCCGCCCGCGGCCAGCGCCTGCTGACGTGCAGCGTCCAGCGCCGCCTGTTGCGTGGCCAGAAAGGCCTGCGCACCGGCGTCGTCGCCGCCGTAGCCGAATTCGCGGCCGAGCCACTGCGCGAGCGTCAACCCGCCGCTGTAGACCTTGAGCGCCTTGCCCGGCTGGTCGGCGAAGGCCGACGTCAGGTCGGCCTGGTTGGCCGGGTCGAGGTAACGCGCGGCGAACGCGGCCCAGTCGGGTCCGTACCCGCCGACGCCCGCCGTCACGGCGATGCCGGCACCACTGCCTCGATCGCCCGGCGTCACATGGGCCACCGGCCCGATGCTGCGCAGCTCGGCCTTGTCGGCCATGTAGATATTGCGTCCGGCCGTGATGTCCAGCAGGCCAGGGCCCGCGATGTTGAAGGTGCTGGTGAGGATGTCGCGCCCGGCCTGCACTACCGACACGTCGTCCGGGCTGTTGTGCACGATCAGGTTGCCGCGGCCCGTGCCGGTCATCAGGTTGTCCGGCTTCTGAGGTAAACCGAGGTCGTTCCGGTTCACCGTCGTGGTCCAACCCAGCGCACCCGGCTCGAAACCGTAGGTGCTGCCCAGGTTGTCGTAGCTGCCCAGCGTGGTGCCGGCATTCACGATGTCGCGCCCGGCACGGATCGCCACCGGTCCGCCGCCGTCATACCAGTTGGCGTAGCTGCCGGGCTGACCGGTGTGGGTTCCGCGGTAGACGATGGAGCCGGTGCGCAGGCCGACGATGTCGCCCTCCAGCGCGTAGTAGCGCGCCGGTGCCTGCCCCACGTGCACGTAGCCGGAGGCCGTCGGCGGGGTGAAGGAAAAGAGCGGGTAGGCGCCACCGCCGCCGCCGCCCCAGTTGCCGACGTTGAGCAGCATCGACGGCGCCAGGGCGTCGTTGCTCACGTTGTGCACCTTGCGGTCGCCATACCAGATGGCTTCGGCATCGCCCACGAAGCCCGGGTTGAAGGGGCTGGGCAATGCCGTCGGGTCGGCGCCCGACATCGAGAACCCGAAGCCCCCGGCATAGATGGAGCCTGCGGCCAGCAGCTCGAGCTGGCCGGTGCCCTTGGCCGCGAAATGCGAATCCACCGGCGACGGCGCCAGCACGACATGCTGGCGCGTGATGGTGTTGTCGACGTTGGCGGCCTTGTAGCCATAGTAGAGGCTGCCGCTGGCGGCCGCCGCACGGAAGATCGACGGATAGATGTTCGCGCCGTCGGAGGCCCGGGAATCGCCGTCTGCGTTGCTCAGCCAGGCCTGGGTGGGCGCCAGGTTCCCGCCCGCCGACAGCAGGTCGACGGCCGTGGACGGCGTCCACAGCGAGAACCAGCTGAAGCCGCCGCCGTCGTGCTGCACACCCTCGGCATGGAACGGCGTGCCGGCGTTGAACTGCGGCACCCGACCGGGGTCGACCACGTTGGCGATCACCAGGTCGCCCCGTGCGTCGATGCGCACGCCGGCGTCGCCCGGGACCAGCACCGGACCGCCGCTGGCCGTGGCGGAACTGGCCGTGGCCAGGTCGTAAGCGCGCGATTCCTTGCTGTCCTGCCGGCTGTAAAGCAGCTCGACACCGCCGACGCTGCCGGCTTCGAGCCGCAGGGCACCCCGCAGGTTGACCAGCGTGCCGTTGAGGTCGAGGCGGTGCCTGTCGCCCCTGTAGACCGTGTCGGCCACTTGCCCGGTATTGAGGCCGGAGAAGCTGCGCAGCGCCGGGTCGGCGTTGAGGCCGCCACCGATGCGAACATCCAGGTCGCCGCCCCCGGTGAGCACCAGCCCGCCGTCCGACGCCATGCGGCCGGTGCTGGCCACGGCCAGGTTCAGGCCCTGGCTGCGATTGACGTACACCCCGCCCCAATGGCCACGGCCGGTCAGCATGCCGGCGTCGCCGCCGGCTTCCAGCACCAGATTGCCGCCGCCCAAGGTGCCGAAGCCGGTGAAACCGACCAGGCGCGGCATCGCTTCGAAGCGTGCGTCGCTGCTGTCCATGAAGGACGGCACGTAGCTGCCGAAGTTGATCCACCACGCGGTGGGCACGGCTTCGGGGCCGCTCTCCACGCTGCCGGTGCCCTGGCGCCACAGCCAGGTGCCCACCGACGCGCTGCCGGTGAGCGGCGCCACCGTGTAGCCGATCGCTTCTTCGCGCCGCATTTCGCCGCCGCCGCGCTGACCGAGGCTGTCGCCCATCACTTCGCCCTGCGCGCGCAGCAGCAGATTGCCGCCGGCTTCGGGGTACCAAGCCGAATACAAGCTCTGGCTGCCACCGTCGACCAGCGATTCCCACGATGCGCCCTGCGCGCCCAGCCGCGTGTCGTCGTAGATGACGCTGCGTGGCTGGTCATGGCGATCGGGTTGGCCCGCCGCCGCCAGCGATGCGGAGGGCGTGCCGGCGGTGTAGACGCCATAGAGCGACGTGGTGAGGATGTCCGCGCCCGAAACGATGCGCAGGTCGCCGGTGCCGGTACGCAGCACGCTGAAGAGTTCTTCGCGCGCCGGCCGCGACACCACTTGCGTGTCGGGCGGCGTGGCAGGGCTTGCTTCGCCCACCGCGTTGCCGATGCCCCAGTCGTTCAGCTCCAGCGGCGATGCGCCGATGAAGCCGATGTCGAACAGCAATTGAAGGGCCTCGGCTGTCATCATTTCGCCGGGCACGATGGTTCCTGGCGGCAGTCCCATTTCCTCCCACAGGGGGACGTCCACATCCGCCGCCCAGCGGTAGGTCGCCGGCGTGCCGGTGCCGGGGATCTCTACTTGCTCCTGGCCCAGGCCGTAGTGCAGGTCGGACAGGCGCACCCCGCCCTTGGCGCCGCGCGCCACCGTCAGGCGGTCGGCCGCGCCCAGTTCGGCGCCGCCCACCAGCGTGATGTCCCACGACTGCGAGCCCGAGGGCAGCATCGGCGCCACCGCCCAGTTGCGGCCCTGATTGCCGTCGGCATCGCGCGGACGCAGGTCGACCATCTCCACGTCGCCGGGCAGCTTGACCACGGTGTCGCTCGGAATCAGCGCGCCCTTGCGCAGCGTCAGGTCCTGCGCCAGCTGCACGCCGTTGGGCGTGCTCCACGAATTGTTCTGGTCGTTGACCGCGCCCATCGGGAACGGCAATGCCACGCCGCGCGGCCAGGTCATGGCGGCGACCCGCGCGCCGACCGGCAGACGCAGGCCTGCGCCCAGTTGCGCGCCCGTCGGCAGCGTGGTCGCCTGCTGCAGCACCGTTCCCGCTGCATGCAACAGATTGCCCGCGGCATCGAACACCGCGCTCGACAGCACCGTGCCGGCCGTCAGGCCGAGCGGCGCGCTCAGCGTGGCCGCCGTCGGCAGCACCGTGTTGGCAGCCAAGCTCATCGCCTTCATGGGCAGGTCGTAGTTCAGGACCTTGCCGGACTGGAAGAAGGTGTCGGGAGCGAGCGTGACCAGGCCCCCCACCGGCACCACAACGTCGGCGCCCCAGGGCTGGTGTCCCTTGATCAGCACCCAGCCGTTGTCGTCCGCCGTCGTGTGCAGGCGCGAGCTGTCGAAGCCGTCGCTGAGGCTGCCGAACACGTCGACATTGCCCGCCGCGCGCATCACCAGCGCGCCGGCCTCGCCCGAGCCGTAGGCACCGGTCTTTTGCGTGGCCGGGTTCACGCTGGCGTAGCGGTACTTCGACAGGTCGATGTCGCCGTCGACATGCAGGTCGCCATCGGTGTTGGCCGCGTTGCTGACGATTTCCAGGCCGGGGCGCAGATGGAATTGCGACGTGTAGCCGCGCAGGCCCGCGAGCTTGCCGTTCATCAGGGCGCCGTTGGCCAGCGCGTTGTCGATGAACGCCACGCTGTCGGCGTGGCGATCGTCCAGCCATGCCTGGTCGATGCGCTGATAGCTGCGGCCGTCGGCCGTCACGTCGGTGCCCGCGGGGGCACTGCTGTCGGTGATGAAGGCGTTGACGGTGATGGCCTTCGCGCCGTCGATGACGATGCTGCCGGCCGCGTCGATGTCCACGTCGTTGCCGCGCGCACCGCCGATGCGGGGCGCGTTGAGCGTGACCGTGCCCTGGTTGCGGCTCGCACCGGCCACCCGCAGGTCCATGCGCGCGCCGCTGGCCAGGGTCAGACGACCGTCGCCCGAATCGATCTCGATGACCGCGCGGTTCGGCGCATCGATGGCCTGGCCGTAGCTGTCCACGCGCTGCATGCTCGCGTGCGCGTCGAGCACCGCCGCGCCGGTGAGCGTGACGCCCTGCTTGCCGGCCAGGCGAATGCTGCCGACCTGCTCGCCGCTGGCGTCGATGGTGCCGGCGACGGTGAGGTGGCCGCCGTCGACCGACACGTTGACCTCGCGTGCCTTGACCTCGCTGCCGATCACCAGGTCGCCCTGCTTCAGCTGGAAGCTGCGGCCGCCGACGACGCCGCCGTCTGTCAGGCGTTGGTTCAGGCCTGCGAAGTCGGCGATGTGCTGGCCGCGCACGTCGATGGCGCCAGCGGCGAAGGGCACGTCGGTGCCGCCCGCGTCGTAGTGGCCGGTGCTGCCGCCCTCGATGGCACCCGCGAGCGCCACGGTGCCGGCCGCCTGGCCGAGCGCAATCGCGCTGAGCTTGCCGGCGCGGTTGTTCTGCGCCGACAGGTCGATGATGGAAGCGGCCGATTGCGAAACGTTGCCGCCTCGGCTCTCGATCACGACGTCGCCGCCCCAGCTGTACTTGGCGGTGTCGAAGAAGGCGATGCGCCGGCCGGCCAGGTCGAGCTGCGCGCCGTCGGCGAGCAGCACGTCGCCCTGCGCGACGAGGCCGAGCTTGCCGCTCGGCAACAGCACGGCCGTGTCCAGCACCAGGTTGCCGGCCTTGCTGTCGAGCGCCAGTTCGGCGCCCAGCGCGCTCGCCAGCGCGGCGTTGTCGAGTTGGGCCGCCGTCGTGCCGGCAAGGCCGCTCACGCGGATGTCGCCGCCCGCGAGGAGCTTGTTGACGGAGCCGGCATGGCCGGTCATCAGCGGGGTGCTGATGTTCAGGCTGCCACCGACGAGGTCGAAGGCTTTGCTGCTGTCGTTCCACGCGCCTTGCGATTGATAGACCGACAGCGTGCCCTTGTGGTTGGCCGTGATGCGTTCGCCCGCGTTCAGGTTCACCGACGCAAAGCCCAGCGCCAGCCGGTCGTGCGTGCGCACCGAGTCGACGCGAATGCCGGGGCCGAAGCCGAACTCGATCTCGCGTGCGTCGATGTTCAACTGCCCGCTACCCGTGCCCGCGCCGCCGGCCACGACGCCGCCGGCCGGGTCGAGCGAACCGGTCCAGACCAGCCGGTCGGTCTGAATACGTGCCGCGTCGCCTGCGTTGCCATGGCCGTAGATGGCGGGCGTGCCGAGCACCAGACGGTCCAGCGCCGAGCGGCCAGTGGCCGGGTCGATCGTCGACAGCGTCACGTTGCCGAAGAAGTTGACCGAATCGCGCGCGGTCAGCACCAGGTTCTCGAGCGCCGGCGCACCGACGCTGGTGTCGCCCAGCAACAGGCGGCCCAGCACGTCCTGGTTCAGCGTCAGGCCGGCCTTGAGCACGCCGCGCGCTGCGGCGTCGTCCAGCGCCGCAGCGCTGCCCACGTTGATGCCGCCCACGGCGAGCACGAGATTGCGCGTGCCGTAGCGCACCGCATCGCCCAGCACGAAGCGGTTGTCGGTGGCCGCGGTGATGGTGCCTTCGGAATACAGCCGCGTGACGCCGCTGCAGACTGCGGCGACGGCGCAGGCGCCGATCTCGATGGCGCCTGCGCCGTTGCCTTCCGTGTCGGCGGCTGTCGGCGCCAGCATGTGAAGCACGCCGTTGGACACCGCGAGCATCGAACCGCGCCCCGGGTTGTAGGCATAGCCCTGGCTGGCGTCGTACGAGGCCGCACCGCGGCCCAGCGTGTTGATGGTCGCACCCTGCTCCAGCACGATGCCGCCGTCGACACGGCCGGTCAGCAGGAACACCTCGGCCGCGTTCAGCTCGGCCCCCGCGCGCATCACGATATCGCGGGCGCCCCCGCCGGTCACGTTGATGATGTTCGCGCTCTGGTGCGAGCCGGTCCGGGCGTCGGTGTATTCCGACGTCAATTGCCCGCCGATGACCAGGCGCGAAGCGCCGAGCGCATCGAGGCTGCCGGCATGCAGCGACACACCGTTGAAGCCGCTGGTGGGCGCGGCACCGTCGGCGAGCAGCTCGTAGCGCGACGCGTTCGAGACGACGGCGGTCGTGCCATGACCGTCTTTGCCCGCCGCGCCCAGCAGCGTGCCGTTGAAGCGCAGCGCGGGCGCATCGCCGAGCGAGCCGGCATGGCTGGGTGCCAGGAAATTGAAATGCACGGCCTTCGCATCGCGCTCCAGCACCGGGCGCGGCACGCCCTCGCGCGCAGCCAGCGCGGTCGCGAAGTCGGCGTAACTGGTCTCGTTGTATTGCGCGTAGCTGCGCAGCGTGTCGGCCGGCGTGAGCACGACCTGGGTCGGCAGCACGTCCTGCGCGCCGGTATGGGCCACGCCCAGGCGCGCCGAGGTGCTCCACGAACCGTTGCGCATCGCGCTGCCGGTGCCGAAGGCGCTGGCACTCTCGGCCAGGCCGTTGAGTTCGACGCGGAAGGCGCCCGGCAACAGCGCATAGGTCGAAGGCAGCAGCGTGTAGGTGCCTGCAGGCAAGCCCGGCACGCCCTGGCCGATGGTGATCTGGCGGCCGATCGCCGGGTCGCCAGCGCCCTTCTCGGCTGCCACGGGTGCCTGGCTCGCCTGCACGCCGGGCACGATCGCGTAGACCGGGTTGCTGGCCAGGCCCGGGAGCACGAAGCCGCGCCCATCGGTGGCACGCTGCATCAACGGATGCAGGCGCGCGTCGGTGGAGCCGCCGCGCCCGCTCAAAAAGGCCGCGCCCGTCAGCTCGCCGCCGCCGGACAGGTCGAGCACCGCACCGCCCTGCACGTCGACGGCGTGGGCGTTGAACAGCACCTTGGGCTCGTGGCCCACGCCGCCATAGTTGACGTCGGCGTCGTCGTAGAAGTAGCTCAACCCGTCGACCGTGCCGCCGTAGGGCATGACCAGGCCGTTGGCGCTGACCGACGTGACGCTGCCCGGCAGCAGATTGACCTGGCCGGTGTAGCCGCTGCCATCGGCGCGGCCCAGCGTGATGCTGCCCAGCGGTGCGCGCAGCACGCCGCCCTGGTTGACGGTCGCGGCGGCGAAGCTCATCGCGCCGAACGCACTGTACGGCATGGCCGGCAGCAGGTCGCCGACGCGTTCGATGTTCAGGCTGCGTGCCGGGTCGAACGAGAGGGCCATGGTGCCCCACTCGTTGAAGCTGCTGACCAAGCCCACCACCACCGCGCCGCTACCGTAGATCTGGCTGGCCGCCATCACCATGTCGCCGGGCGAGAACAGCGACGCGCTGCGCAGGCGCAGGTCGCCGCGGCTGCGCAGTTGCAGCTCGCCGAAGGCGTCGCGCTCGACCTTCAAGGGCGTGCCGCTGTTGTGCACGATGTCGCCACGGGCGCCCATGCCGACCTGGCCGACGACGTCGATCAGGCCCGCCTCGAGCAGCAACCCGGCGTCTTCTGCGATCCACGGCGTGCCCAGGGTGCCGCTGCCGGCGCCCGCGTTCTTGGAGCCGAACACCGGGTTGGGCATGAGGGTGTTGTCGCTCTGCCGCCGCGCGCTGCCCGCCAACCGCAGGTAGGGCGCCGACAGGCGCACCTGGCTGTCACGTGGCGCGGCCTCGCTCAGACCGAGCGCGCTCGCCGTCAGGTAGAGCCCATTGCCCATCCGCAGATCGACGTTCCCGTCGAAGCTGAGCAGGCCGTTGGCATACAGCGACAGCGTGTCGAAGCCGCCGGCATGGACCGCGTCCACACCGTAGCGGGCCTTGCCGTAGGCCAGGCTCGCGTCGGCCTGGCCCACCGCCAGGCCAGCGTCTAGGCCGCTGCTGCCGTAGGTCTGCGCCAGCACGAGCTCGCGCGGTACACGCACCGCATCGCTGACGGCGTCACCGAGATAACTGAAGCGGTCGACGCCGCGGTAGACGGGCGTCTCGAGGTTGAGCGCCAGGGTGCCGCCGGACGCGCCCGCGCCACCGGCTGCCGCGCGCAGCGTGCCGTCGATGAACAGCCCGTTGCCCGAACTCAGCGCGATCGCGCCGCCATCGCTGGCGATCAGCACCTCGCCCAGGCCCGGCAGGTCGAGCGTGGCGGATGCGCCCGATGCGTCCAGCCGCGCGCCCTTGCGCACCACGACGAAGCTGTCGATCGCACCGATGTTCTGCGACGTCAGGTCGTGCTCGGCACCGACTTCGATGACGCCGCCGCCGAACACCTGCCCATAGCGCCGTCCCTGCGCGTCCACGCCGACATAGGCCTGCCCCGACACGTCGAGCACGGCCTGCTCGCCGATCCAGAGCGAGCGCGCATTGGACTCCCCCTGCGGCGCGCCGGCCAGGTTGCCGGTGCCGAACACACCCGGCAGCACGGCGATGCGGCCACCCTGCGCCTGCAGTTCGCCTTCGATGGTGATCTGCGCGTTGCCGGTGAGCGTGAGCGTTTCGCCCGGGTCTACCGCGACACGTGCACCCTTCCCCACGATCAGCTCGCCTTCGGATTGCGGCGAACCCGCCACCAACGACAAGCTGGCGCCGTCGCGAAGGCTCATCCGCGCCTTTGCCGGGTCGCCCTGCATCAAGGGCGGCAGCCAGGTCTCGAGCGCGAGGGCCGGGTCTTCGCCGCTGGCGAGTTCGCGCGCCTTCGCCGGGTCGGCGCGCAGGACGGGCATGACCACGGAAAGCTGGGCGCCGTCGACGACCACGAGGCCATCCTGGCCGGTGACCTTGTAGTCGCGAAAGCCCGTCTGGAACAAGGCGGTGTCGAGCGCGAGAAAGGACTTGACCGCCACCGTCTCGGGCCAGAGGCTGCCCGCCGGAATCCGAGTGCCTGCCGGCACGACCAATGCGGTCGCTGCCACACTGCCGGCCTGGTAGCTGCTGACGAACGAGGTGATCGGCAGGCCGCTGGGAAACACGTCTGCGGGCAAGAGATAGCCGGCGTTGAGTTCGGTGATGGTGGTCAGCACCGTGCCGGCAGGCAGGGTCGTGCCGGCGTAGACGTACTGGCCGCCCTGGGTGAGCACGGTGACCGGCAGCAGCCACGGCGCCTGCAAGGTCACGGGGTTGCTGGCTTCGATCAACGGACGAATGGTGAGCGGCACCGGCTGGCCCGGCATCAGACGCGAGACCGTGACCGAGAAATTGATCGGGATGACCTGGCCGGGCTGGACGACGTAGTCGTTCGACAGTCGCAGCGGCAGCGTGCTGGCCTGGCCTGCCACCAGCTGCTCGATGGCTTGGGGCAGGTCGCCACCGATGCTGACGAGGGTGCCGTGCTCGATGTCGAGCTGGCCACCGCCCTGGACCCCGTACCCGCGCAACGTGCCGTCCATCTCGAGAACGCCGGAGCCCGCGTAGAGACCGGCCGCCAGGCCGACGTTGCCGCCCTTGCCGCCCTTGAGCGAGCCGTCGGCCATCATGGCCGCACCGGAGGACACGTCGATCACGCTGCCCTTCTCGATGATCACGCTGCCGCTGCTGCGGATCGTGACGTTGCCGCCATCGACGAAAGGCAGGCCGGCGATGCGGGTCGGATCCTGCTGCAGGTTGCTCCATACGCCGCGGGTGTCCAGTGTCACGCCTTCGGCCACCACCGTCTGCAGCGTGTGTTGGGTCGGCAAGGTGCCGTTGATCGGCTGCTCGAGCCATTCGCCGCCTGCCGACGGGCCACGCCGCACGACCATGTCGCCCAACGCAATGTCGCCACCGCGTGCGGTCAGGTCGGCATTGACGGTCACCTGGGTCGCGTGCAGCGCGATGCGGCCGCCCATCTCCACGCCGACTGCCGCGTCGACATCCACGGCGCCCCGGGCATACACCTCGAGCGCGCCGAGCGCTTGCGCGTTGAGCCAGGCGGCGTCGAGCGCGATGCGCCCCTTCTCCGGCGCGGCACCCTCGGCGACGTGGCCGATGACCACGCTATCGACCACCGCGTCCGGGCTGTGGCTCAGTCCACCGGTTGCCTTGTCGTAGACCGGTGCATGGCTGCCGACGACGAGCTGCGCGCCGCGGGCGACGGCGGTCTGCGCCTGCTGGTAGCCGTCCATGCCTACATCGCGTCCGCGCGTCTGACGGTCGCCCTGGAAGGTCGCGCCTTGCACGCCGCCTTCGAGCACCGCCGCCTGCGTGGCGACCACCAGCTTGCCGGCGTCGCGGCCCACGGTGTAGCCGTTCTCGAGCCTTCGCTGCGGGCCGATCAGGGGGTTGTAGTAGTAGCTGGTGGCCTTGTCGCCCCAGCGCGTATGCACGTCCTCGAAGCCCTTGTAGACACCGGCATAGAGCAGGTCTCCTGGTGCCCGGGATGCGTTGTACAGCCGGCCATCGGTGCCCTTGAGCCACGACTGGCTGATGAAGCCGGTCTGCACGTCCAGCGTGCCGCCCGAGAGGTTGATGCTCGAGCCCGATCGCGTGACGACTTCGCCGCCACCGAACTGCACGGTGCCGCCCTGCGCCGACCATTCGCCGATGCCGTGGCCGGTCACGCCCAGGTAGCCGCCCACTTCGAGCAGGCCGCCCGCGGTGTACCAGCGGTCGGTCTCGCTGCCGTTGGTGCCGGCCGGCACCAGCACCAGGTCACGCCGGTCGAGCCAGAGGTTGCTGTTGTTCAGGTTCTTCGAATCGCGGTTGCCGGGTGCATCGCGTTGCTCGTTGCCCTGCACGTTGACGCGCACGTTGTTCGCTTCCATCGCCACGACCACCCCGACGGCGCCCGAGACGTCGATGGCCGCACCGGCCTGCAGCGTGCTGCGGCCCCGCGCGTCCACCATCACCTGGCCGCTGGTGGCCAGCGCGAGCGAGTTGCCGGTGAAGTCGACGTTGCCGCCGCTGTCGATCTGGACCAGCGACTGATCGCGCCGATGCGCCACGCCGTCGCCGGCCTTGTCCGAGTCCTTGATCAGCGTCTCGCGCTGCACGTCGAGCGCCGTGGTGGCAGAGGCGTCGAGCAGCACCGCCGTGAGGCTGCCGTCGCCCAGCGCGACCTGGCTCGCCGAATCGGCCTTGTCCGCCAGCAGATGGACCGTGCCGCGCGTGTGCACCGAAGTGGTGGCGACCAACGCGCCCTGCTGGCGCACGTCCTTGCCGACCAGCGTGATGTCGCCGGTCGTGGCTTGCACCAGGCCGGTGTTGACCACGGCACCGGCTTCGCTACCGTTGCTGCGCAGTGTGTTCACCACGTTGCCGCGCGTGGTGGAGGTCTGGTTCGAATCGGTGGCCAGGCCCTTGCGGATGACGAAGGCATCGCCGGCGCCGAGCACGGTCTGGCCCGAAGGCGTAGCGATCGCGCCCGCGTTGTGTACCTCGCGGCCTAGCAGCATCACGTAGCCGCCACCCTCCGTCACCGACCGCGGCGCGTGCGTGGCGATGCGCGCACCGGCTTCGACGGACACGCCGGCGGTCGCCGTTCCATGGGCGAAGCTGCTGGCACTGGTGGTCAGGTCGTTGGCAAATGTCGGGATGAAGGCCGAACCCTGGGCCGCGCTGAACAACCCCTTGGCGAACTGTGCATCGCTCAGGTTCACCGCCGCTGCGGCGAGATTGCGCGTGTCGACCTGGCTGCTGCCGCTGAACACGATGCCATTGCGGTTGACGACCAGCACCGTGCCGTCGCCCTTGATCTGGCCTTGGATCTGGCTCGGGCGCGCGTTCGGATCATTGACCCGGTTGAGCACCGCCCAGTCGGCCTGCTGCTTGAATTCGACGGTGGTCTGCTTGCCGACGTTGAAGGTCTCCCAGTTGAGGATCGCCTTGTCAGCGGTCTGCTGGATCGCGACCTGAGTCTTGTCGCCGGCCTTGGTCTGCACCGGCGCCTGGGCGTTGACCCAGCCTGCCGTGAGGCTGTTCGTGTCCACCGCCAGGCCGCCAGCGGCCAGGCCGTCGGGTACGTCGCTGCCCGCCGCCAGCGCGGCCGCCCGTGCGGCGACCTGGGCCGCTTGCTGCGCGGCGATGCCGCGCGCAGCCAGGTTCAGGTTGTGGATCGAGTGCTGCAGTTGCGCGTTCGCCTTTTGCTGCTGCGCCAGCGGGTTGGCGAGCGTCGAGGCCAACTGCCCGTTGGGAAGCCGCCCCGTGGCGGCGGCCGTGGCCTGCGTCAGATTCTTCTGCGCCATCCAGGCCGGGCTGAAGGCGCGTTGCGCCTGCGCGGGGCCGGCAGCCCCGATCGCCGCGCCCGCGGTCAGCAGCGCCGCCACCGCCCGCATCATCGGCGTGAGCCGCGCGCGCCGAAGGCGCTGCAAAGCGCTGGATCGGCCCGCAAAAGAGGCCGAGTTGGAGGATGCGTTTCCGTTGCGCTTGACCGCCGTTTTGCGTTGCATGGATGACCTGTTCGTGTTCAATGGCTCGACCGCGCCACGACGTGCTGACGCCGCTTCGGGCATGCCGGCGGTGAGGGGTCGTCGTGACCTACGGGAGCTATGACAGAACAGCGGAAACGCGACTGCAGCATGTCACGAAAGTTTCACAGTCGGCGCCGCGGCGGATGGCTTGATTGTTCTGTGCCACGTGACCTGGGCATGACATTCGCGCCGCGACACGCGGGGTGTTGCAGCCACGCACGATGGCCCTGCATCGTGTGCGGCTCCGGGCGGCATGACGCACGTCCGTGCGATGCTCGACCAACCTTTCGACTACTTTTCCTTCCCAGCGAACCGTTGGCGCTGCACGCGCCCTGCCACCGAATGACCCCGTCCGACAGCATGCTGGAGCGCCTCCGGCGCAACGGTGCCCTCTACCCCGTTTTCCAGCCCATCGTGGACCTGCGCAAGGGCAGCATCTTCGGGCACGAGGCCCTGATCCGCGGCCCCATCGGCACGCCTTTCCACTCGCCTGCCGCGTTGCTCGCACGGGCCGCCGACGAGGGCAGCCTCACCGCTTTCGAGCTGGACTGCGTCGACGTCATCCTCGCGCACTGGGGTCGGCTGGAAGCGCCGGGGCGGCTCTTTCTCAACATGAGCGCGGATGCGCTGGCCACCGCCATGGCCGGGCCTGCACCGACCTGGTTCGAACGCACGCTGGCGCAACACCACATCGCCGCGCGCTCGGTCACCGTCGAGATCACCGAAGAGCGGCCATCGAGCGACATGGGGGTGCTGCGCATGGCCGTCAAAAGCCTGCACGCCACCGGCGCACAGGTCGCGCTCGACGACTTCGGCGAGGGCCAGTCGAACCTGCGGCTGTGGAGCGAACTCCGGCCCGACTTCGTGAAGATCGACAAGTTCTTCACCCACGGCATCGCCAACTCGCCGCAGAACCTCGAACTCGTGCGCACCATCGTCGGCTTCGGTCACACGCTGGGCACGACGCTGGTGGCCGAAGGTGTCGAAGACACGAAGGACCTGCGCGTGCTGCGCGACCTCGGCATCGACCACGGGCAAGGCTATCTGTTCGGCAGCCCGACCCGGACCCTGCAGGCGACCGCTCCCACGCAGATCGCCGAGGCGATCCATGACAGCCGCATCGCCGTGATGCCGCATGCCACGCAGCAGGCGCAGCCCGCCGTGCTGCGCAGCCTGCCGCTGATCCAGGCACCGGCGCTCGACCCCGCCACGCCCAACGACGAGGTGTCCACGCTGTTCCAGAGCCACCCCGAGCTGCACGCGCTGGCGGTGGTCGACCAGGGGCGCCCGGTGGCGCTGATCAAGCGGCAATCGTTCATGAACGACTATGCGCGGCTCTACTTTCGCGAGGTGCACGGACGACGGGCCTGCCTGGGCTACGCCGACCGGACCCCACGCATCGTCGAGCTGGAAGACAACGTGGAGCAGCTGGTCGCCATCCTGATGTCGGAAGACCAGCGCTACCTGAACGACGGCTTCATCGTCACCGAGAACAAGCGCTACGTCGGCCTGGGCCGAGGCGAGCAGTTGGTGCGCGCGGTGACCGAAGCGCGCGTCGAGGCGGCGCGCCACGCGAACCCGCTGACCTTCCTGCCGGGCAACATGCCCATCAGCCTGCACATCGAGCGCCTGCTGGCCGGCCATGCGGGCTTCGTGGCCTGCTATGCCGATCTCAACGACTTCAAGGCGTTCAACGACCACTACGGCTACTGGCGCGGCGACGAGATGATCCGCTTGCTGGCCCGGCTTGCCGTCAAGCATGCCGACCCGCACCACGACTTCGTCGGCCACATAGGGGGGGACGATTTCCTGATCCTGTTCCAGAGCCTGGATTGGCAGTTTCGGTGCATGCGCATGATCGAGGACTTCAATCTGGAGGCGCGCGCACTCTACGACGATGCCGCCCGCGCCGCCGGCGGCATCCGGGGCGAGGACCGGCAAGGCAACCCGCACTTCTTCGCCTTCACCTCGTTGTCGATCGGCGCGGTGCGCATCGCCTCGGGCATGTTCAGACACGCCGAAGACGTGGCGGCCGAAGCGGCGATCGCCAAGCACGAAGCGAAGACCTCGGGCGCCGGCCTCACGGTGCGCGATCCGGCACCTGCGCGTCCTGCGATGCCGACGCTGCCTCAGGCCGCGTCGCCGCCGCCCAGCAGCACGATGCCGCCAGGCAGGCGCGTGACATCGAGCCCGTAGACGTCGCGCACCAACGCGACGACGTCGTCGAGCCGGTCGATCGAGAAGCTGGCCTGCACCCGCTGGCGGCCGACCTCGGCATTGGTGAGGATCAGCTTGCCTGGGCGGTAGCGGTTGACTTCGTCCACCACCTCGGCCAGCGGGGTTCGCTCGAAGACCAGCTGGCGGCGGCGCCAGGCGCTGACGGCGCCGGCATTGGCGGGGCGTGCGACGGCCGCGGCGGCGTCGGCGTAGGCCAGCTGGCGATCGGCCTCGATGGTGCTGCGTGCGTTGCCGCGCTGCACGTCGACGCGGCCTGCCAGACAGGTGACGCACACCTCGCCGCCGATCAGCCGCACGTTGAAGCGCGCGCGCTCGGCGGTGATGACGCCGTCGCCCGCTGTCACCTGCACCGCCGATGCGGCCGCGCCGCCGTCGGTCCGGATCTCGGCCTCGCCCTCGATCAACTCGAGCATCGGCACGCCGCCTTCGGTGCGGCCCAGGTCAATCCGCGTGCGCGTGTTCAGTTGTACCACCACGCCATCCGGGGTGATCAGCTCGCGCTGTTCGCCGATGCCGGTCCGCACGTCGGCGCCCAGCTCGCCCAGTGCAGGCCACAGCCCGAGCGGCGGCCGAACCACCAACCACGCAGCCGATGCGGCCACGGCGGTGCCCAGAAAGGCGCGCCGTCCCGGACGGCCCGCCGTGCGTTGCGCCGCGTGCGCCGCCTCCTTGCGCTGCACCCGCTGCGCAGCCGGACGCAGGTCTTGCCAGACCGCGCGCGCCTGCGCGAAGGCCGTGGCATGCGCGCGGCTGCAAGCGCACCAGCGCTTGAAAGCTTCGGCGTCGTCGGTGGTCGCTCCTTTCGAAGACAGTCGCACGACCCAGGCCTGCGCCTCGTGCCGGATCGCCGCGCTGTCTTCTCGGGGGGGGGGTGGGAACTCAGTCATGCGATTTAG
>Ga0247813_10000835_pt1 | contig 25023 bp, 23 predicted proteins | sample UWRJL169409C1_FD_180719 | JGI IMG/M metagenome (GOLD analysis project Ga0247813, IMG submission 180719) | Plant litter microbial communities from Arlington Agricultural Research Station in Wisconsin, United States - UWRJ-L169-409C-1 | ecosystem: Environmental > Terrestrial > Plant litter >...
AATAATTTTTCCGTCTTTGATGCTGGTTTGCGAAACCATCCAGTCTGAAAACAGATCTGTTTGGGTACTTTCTACAACCAATCTTATTTGTCCGCCTTTGGTTTTGTTGGCCGGTTTTCCGTTGTTGTCCACATTTTGCGTGAAAGTCACATCAAATTCTAAAACATTAAAAACTTCATTGTCTAATTCTAATTTTGCTAAAAAACTCATTTATCTTATATTTAATTACATGTACAGGTATTCCTCATCAAATAGTATGATCTCTAAAGATTTTTATCCTATTGTTAATTTGATAGTATGATGTGGTGTAGTAAATTAAAAATAAGCTTACCGAGAAGATGCCTTGAAAAGTTATATAAACAATAATATAGGACATTGTTATTGTAATTAGAACAGCTTTTATAAAGTATCTGCCTATAAAGTATCTGCATAAAAAAAACCTCCCATTTCTGAGAGGTTTCCATAAAATAAAATCTAAAAAGATCCTACATATTCCTTCTATACTGCCCACCCACTTCAAACAAAGCCGAAGTAATCTGCCCTAAAGAACAAACCTTTGTAGCTTCCATTAAATGATCGAATAAATTTTTGTTTTTAATAGCTGCTTCTTGTAGTTTGTTGAGATGCTCGTTTACTTTTGCTTCATGAAACTGGTGTAAATTATCCAACATTGTAATTTGATATTGTTTTTCTTCTTCTGTGGCGCGAATTACTTCTGCCGGAATTACCGTTGGAGAACCTTTTGAACTCAAAAACGTGTTTACACCCACAATTGGGAAATCTCCGTTGTGTTTTAAGGTTTCATAATACAAACTTTCTTCCTGAATTTTAGAACGTTGGTACATGGTTTCCATTGCACCCAAAACTCCTCCTCTTTCTGTAATTCGGTCGAACTCCTGTAAAACGGCTGCTTCTACCAAATCAGTTAATTCTTCAATGATAAACGATCCCTGAATTGGGTTTTCGTTTTTGGCCAAACCTAATTCTTTATTAATAATCAACTGAATCGCCATTGCTCTACGAACCGATTCTTCTGTTGGCGTTGTAATGGCTTCATCATACGCATTGGTGTGCAATGAATTACAGTTGTCGTAAATCGCATACAAAGCTTGTAAAGTCGTTCTGATATCATTAAAGTCAATTTCCTGTGCGTGTAAAGAACGTCCGGAAGTTTGAATATGATATTTTAGCATTTGCGCTCTTTCGTTGGCTCCGTATTTGTTTTTCATGGCTTTCGCCCAAATTTTACGTGCTACACGGCCGATAACTGAATATTCCGGATCTACTCCGTTTGAGAAGAAGAATGATAAATTTGGTCCAAAATCGTTGATGCTCATGCCACGGCTCAAATAATATTCCACGTAAGTGAAACCATTTGAAAGCGTGAAGGCCAACTGTGTAATTGGGTTCGCTCCTGCTTCTGCAATATGATATCCTGAAATTGAAACCGAATAAAAATTACGAACGTTTTTGGTAATAAAATATTCCTGAACGTCACCCATTAATCGCAACGCAAATTCGGTTGAGAAAATACAGGTATTTTGTGCCTGATCTTCTTTCAAAATATCAGCCTGAACTGTTCCACGAACTTGTGATAATGTTCTGGCTTTAATTTCATTGTAAACTTCTAAAGGTAAAACCTGATCTCCGGTAACACCCAAAAGCATTAATCCTAAACCATTGTTTCCTTCCGGTAAATCGCCCTGGTATTTTGGGCGTTCTAATCCGCTTTCTTTGTATATTTTGTTGATTTTGTCCTCAACTTCTTTTACTAAATCGTTCTCCTTAATATAATACTCGCATTGTTGATCAATGGCGGCATTCATAAAAAAGCCCAGTAACATTGGCGCTGGTCCGTTGATTGTCATGCTCACCGAAGTTAAAGCATGAAGCAAATCAAAACCGGAATACAGTTTTTTTGCATCATCTAAACAACAGATTGAAACTCCTGCATTTCCAATTTTTCCGTAAATATCGGGACGAATATCGGGATCGTTTCCGTATAAAGTTACACTGTCAAAAGCGGTCGAAAGTCGTTTTGCCGGCAATCCTGCGCTTACATAATGAAAACGTTTGTTGGTTCTTTCCGGTCCGCCCTCGCCGGCAAACATTCTTGACGGATCTTCGCCTTCACGTTTAAACGGATACAATCCTGAAGCAAAAGGAAATTCTCCGGGAACATTTTCCTGTAAATTCCAACGTAAAATATCCCCCCAGGCTTCGTATTTAGGCAAAGCAATTTTCGGAATCTGAATGTGCGATAAACTTTCTGTATGTGTCGCGATTTTAATTTCTTTATCACGAACTTTAAACGTGTATACCGGATTTTTGTATTTGTTTACTTTCTCGTCCCAATTCAGGATAATTTCCCAATTGTACGGATCTAAATCCATTTTTACTTTATCAAACTGATTTAGTAAAAGGTTTAAGAAAATTCTGTTTTCGTTATTTGCTTCGACTGCGCTTGGCAAAACAGTTACATCATCAATTCCGGCTTTCGTAATTTGTGGAATTTTCCCAGAAACCGATTCTATCGTTTTGAAGATTCCGTATAATTTCTGTGCCACTTTTTGCTGCGAAAGCGCGCTTTCATCATAACTTCTGTTGTTCTCTGCAATTTCAGATAAATAACGCGTTCTGTGTGGCGGAATCACAAAGATTTTCTCGCTCATTTCTCGCGTGATTTCAAAAGTCGAAACTAGATTTGAATCTGTTTTTTCGACGATTTTATCCATAATCGCCTTGTAAAGCGTATTCATTCCAGGATCGTTAAACTGCGAAGCAATCGTTCCGAAAACCGGCATTTCGTCCGGATTTTTATCCCAAAGATTATGATTGCGTTGGTATTGTTTCTTAACGTCACGAATCGCATCAAGTGCGCCTCTTTTGTCGAATTTATTCAAAGCCACTAAATCAGCAAAATCAAGCATGTCGATTTTCTCCAATTGTGTTGCAGCTCCAAACTCTGGTGTCATTACATATAAGGATACATCAGAATGGTCCATAATCTCGGTATCTGATTGCCCGATTCCTGAAGTTTCCAGAATAATCAAATCGTATTTTGCTGCTTTTAAAACATGAATTGCTTCGGCTACATATTTAGACAAAGCCAAATTCGACTGACGCGTTGCCAGTGAACGCATATAAACTCGTGGATTGTTAATGGCATTCATACGGATTCTGTCTCCTAAAAGCGCTCCTCCAGTTTTTCTTTTAGAAGGATCGACAGAAACCAATCCGATTGTTTTTTCAGGAAAATCAATTAAAAAACGACGAACCAATTCATCAACCAAAGATGATTTTCCGGCTCCGCCCGTTCCTGTAATTCCCAAAACAGGAATTTTAGAATTGGCATTATTTTCGTGAATTTGATCAAAAACTGGTTTTGCAATTTCAGGGAAATTCTCTGCTGCCGAAATTAATCTCGCAATTGCGGTGGGGATTTTATTTTCGATATGATCGATTTCTCCGTTTAGTTTATCTCCAATTGGGTAATCGGACTGTTCTACCAAATCGTTAATCATTCCCTGCAGCCCTAAAGAGCGACCATCATCAGGAGAATAAATTCTGGTAATACCATATTCGTGCAATTCTGAAATTTCACTTGGCAGAATTACGCCGCCCCCGCCTCCAAAAATTTTAATATGTCCCGCACCTTTTTCATGAAGCAAGTCATACATATATTTAAAGTATTCATTGTGCCCGCCTTGATACGATGTCATGGCAATCGCATTTGCGTCTTCCTGAATCGCAGTATTAACTACCTCCTCAACACTTCGGTCATGGCCTAAATGAATTACTTCAACTCCGGTTGACTGAATAATGCGTCGCATGATATTAATCGCCGCATCGTGTCCGTCAAAAAGTGATGCCGCGGTAACAATTCTTACTTTATTTTTAGGAATATATGGTATTTGTTGTTCCATTTTATGAATATGATAATTTTAAGGGAGCAATTTACAAAATATTTTAATATTTGTTTATACTTGAAGCTTTATGTTAATAAAAAAAAAACAGATTTAAATTTTCGCCTTTCGAATAAAGCTTTTGTTTTCATATTCACCTCGCACAATGCGCTCAAAAGGTTAACAATTTCGAATAAGTATCCAATTTATCTTATTTCAGTCTTATAAAAATGTTAATAACATGGCAATTTTGAAAGATTTAAATTAAATACAACAATCTGTTTTACAGCACACTGAAGTAATTTAGCAATGTAGAAAAGCCCCCAAATTTTTACCAAAAACTTTTACACTTAGTAGTAAACGTAAAAATTTAAACACAATGAAAACATTATTTCCACTCACACTAATTTTAAGCTTGAGTTTTTTTGTATCTTCTTTTAATAGTACAGAAAACGACATTCACACCTATAAAAAAGCTTCGACTATTGCAGCCGTTTATAACACTTCAGATTCTGATAATCTTGAAGAGATTTCAAACGGATTCTTCAAAAGATATTCAGATTTAAAAAAATATAAATCTGACGTCATGTCTTTATACAAAAACAGAACTTTGGGAACTATTTGGTTTGATGAAGATGCTATCAACGAATTTGGTTCTGTATTATATGAAAAAGCAAAAAAAACAAATGATCTGATTATTCCTTACCAAAAAGAAATTGACGAACTTTTTTCTTCATCTGAAACAACGCTATCCAAAACAGATGCTGATATGCTTTTAAGTTCTTTATATATTATTTATACTAAAAAGAGCAATTCAGAAAGTAAGAAAAAAGTACACTATGATGAGACGTTAAAAGATTTCCTTAACTATAGTACTATCGAACAAGCGAATGGCTTAGCAACTGCAGATGCTAATGCTAAAGTAGAATATGACCAATATTACAAACTACAGGACGTTCTGAAAAAATATAAAAAATTAGACCGATCAAATAAATGGAAACCTATTGTTCCGGAAGAAGTTCCATATAAAGATTTACGTCCGGATGCTGTTTCCAGTACTATCGCACAGGTGAGAACTCGTTTATATTTGTTAGGAGATTTAAAAAATGATTCTAAAAGTGATTTTTATGACCGTGAATTGATGGATGCCGTGATGAAATACAAAGTTCGCAACGGATTTAAACCTAATTATATTTTGTCAGAAGATCATATTAAAGAAATGAATATTCCGCTTGCTGATAAAGTGGAAACGTTAAAACTTAATATGGAAAGATGTCGTGCTATTTCGGCTCAAATTGCCAGTAGTGATGAATATATTTTAGTAAATATACCTTCATATGAATTGGTTTATGTTAAAAACGGAAAAGTAGAATTGACCTCTAATGTATTTGTTGGTGCGCCATTAACTAAAACTACTATTTTTAACAGTGAAATTGACCGAATCGTTTTTAGCCCCTACTGGACAGTTCCGCAAAGCATTGTGAACAATGAATTGAAAAGTAAAATTGCTTCGGATAAAAATTATTTAGCTGAAAAAAATATGGAAATAGTAAACGGTCAGGTAAGACAAAAACCAGGGCCTGATAACTCTTTAGGATTGGTTAAATTCATGTTTCCAAATCCGGATGATATCTATTTGCATGATACACCATCTAAAACTTTATTCGATTTTGAAAAAAGAACCTTTAGCCATGGTTGTATAAACGTACAAAAGGCAAAAGAATTAGCCGTTGCAATGCTTAAAGATTATCCTGAATGGACTCAGGCCAAAATTGACAAAGCTATGGATGGACAAAAAGAAAACAGTTTTAAATTATCTAAAAAAGTTCCAATCTACATTAGTTATTTTACTTCATTAGTAAATGAAAATGGTGAAATAGGCTTCTTCCAGGATGTTTATGAAAAAGATGCTGAATATAATTTATCTACATCACAATCTATTTCTTCAAATTAAAGCATAGAAAAAAGATGATAAAGTTGTTTGTTAAAGCAACTTAAATTAAAATAAAATCTCTAAAGGTAATTTTAGATTTGAATTTAAAATTGATGGAAAACTATTTCTTTCAACATTATTCAAATTTAAGATTACCTTTTTTTATAAACAAAACAAGAGAGTGCGAAACAAAATTGTAATCTAATTACTACAATAGTCATGCGTAAAAATAAAAACATCTTAACTTATTAATTTCAAACCCTTTAGAGGTAAAAAAAACTTTAAAACCAACGGAACTTTGCATCATAATAATACCACTAATTTTTCAACTAAAAATTATATCATGAAAACAGAGAATATCGAAGGATTAACACTTTTTGAAATAAACCTATTAATTCAACAAGGCGGAAGATTTGTAATGTTTCCAAATTTAATGACCAAAACTAAAAGTTCAACAATTTATTTCGTTCGTCCTGACGAAAAAATATTTAAGTACAGTTTAAGACACTTCCTGAAAAATATAAAAAACGCCTGGCGTACATTACCCCTGAGACCCTTTTATGTTTCCAAATCTTTGTTTTATTTAGCAATTGGCGGTAGAGATTACACTCACAACATCTTAGCCGATTTAAAACAAATAAATCCTGTTTACAACCCTAATTTATATTGTTTACAATACGTTTAATCTAGGTTTAATATTAATTTCAATTCAATATAAACACAAATCCTACTAGTAAATTCCATTGCTTTAAATAGCAATGGAATTTTTCTTTATATTGTAGTGAACAAGAAAAAGCCGTCAATTAATTCGAATAAATTTCCATATATTTAATTTTTCTTAACTGATTAAATCGAGTTAAAATTCTATGGAAAATTATAATAATGAACCTGTAAAGCAAGACTGGTTTACAAGAAACTGGAAATGGTTTGTCCCGACAGGGTGTTTAAGTATTCTAATTATTGCTGCTGCATTTTTCGGAGCTTTATTTTTTGGAGTCGATTCATTAATGAAAAACTCTGATGCTTATACAACGGCAATAAATATTGCTCAGAAAAACACTGTAGTTATCCAAAAATTAGGCAGGCCAATAGAATCTGACGGACTCGCATCCGGAAGTTTTAACAGCACTTCTTATTCCGGCAACTGCAATCTCGAAATTCCGATAAAGGGACCAAAAGGAACTGCCGTTTTATTTGTTGTCGGCCAGAAAAAAGTAAAATGGAAATACAGCGAAATGTCTGTTTACATTAATGCCACAGATGAAGAAATTGATTTATTGATAAATAAATAATTTTAAATTGAATATATTCCAAATTATGAAATTATCGTTTTTCTTATGTTTATTTCTTTTCCAGACTACTTTATTAGCTCAATCAGATGCAAGATATCACGGCCTTACCAATAAAGTCGCGGAATTTTCAAAACCTGCCAGAATTTTACATAACTATATTGATGTTCAAGGAAATGGTTCAATAGAGTATGTAAATGCTAAAAAGCAAATACTTCGATTTAGGGTAGCTAATCATAAACTTCAGATATTGCACGGCGGAATTGCTTTTCAATTATTTACTTATGACCATGATTTTTTAAAGAAGATTGAAACTTTTGATGCTAATGGAAATCGAGCCGGAGCAAGAGAATCGCAAAATGAAGCTGCTGTAGAATTTATCATTGAGAAAAAAGCTGAATATTTAAAGAAAAAGAAATTAATCGACGCTGCCGAAGGAAATATCGATATGAAAGATGACAGCGCTGAAAAAATTATTCGAATAAAATTATTTGATCCAAATAATCTTCCAATAATCGTTTTACATTCAAATTATATGTCGAGTAAGAGTTATTATAATTATTCTGAGAGAATGTATTGGCCCTGATCTAAGGCCCTAAGACACTAAGTTGTTAAGAATCTAAGCATTAGGAATTCGCAAAATTGTGATTTGGGGGGAAGGAAAACAACATCCAGAGAACGACATATTGAGTATGTTCACTTATGTGATGCTCCTCCACAAAAAAACTCAGAACATTCGCAACTCAGAACCTTAAAACCTTTAAAAAAAAATTAAACAAATTTTTTCTGCTGCAAAAATAAAATTGTGGCTTTGTTTTTGAATAAATAGTATTTTTGAAACTTATATAAACCCCCATCTAATGAAAAAGATTTTATTATTGACTATTGTTACATTTTCTCTTGCTTCTTGTGCTCAGGTTCAACAAACTTTAAATCAATTGCCGCAACTGGCATCGCAACTGCCAAACGGTAGTGTTGATATTGCATCTGGCTTGAAAGAAGCTCTTAATAAAGGAATTACTCAGCAAGTGAGTAAATTAACGGCAGTAGACGGTTTTTATAAAAATGAAGCTGTAAAAATTTTAATGCCTGCCGAATTACAAAAAGTAGATGCTACTTTACGTAAAGTAGGTTTAAGTTCATTAGCAGATGAAGGTGTGAAAATGCTAAATCGTGCAGCAGAAGATGCTGTAAAAGAAGCAACTCCAATATTTGTTTCAGCTGTAAAAAATATGTCTTTTACAGATGCTAAAAATATTTTATTGGGAAATGACAGCGCTGCAACCAGTTATTTGCAAGGAAGTACAACAACTGCTTTGTATTCAAAATTTAATCCGGTGATCAAAAGTTCTTTCGAGAAAGTTGGTGCTGATGTCGTTTGGACAAAAATTATTAATAAATACAACACCATTCCGTTAGTAAAAAAAGTAAATCCTGATTTAACAGATTATACAACCTCTCAGGCTTTGTCCGGAGTTTTTAAAATGATTGCTGTTGAAGAAAAAGAAATACGTAACAATATTAGCGCAAGAACAACGCCTTTATTAAAAAGCGTATTTGCTATGCAGGACGGAAAATAATTTTTTCTGAATGTTCAAAGGCTCAGAGTAACAAAGGTACAAAGCGGCCTTTTTCACTTTGAACCTTTGCAATTTTACCACTAACCAAACCAACCAATAAAACAATGCAAAAAATTACCATTCTGATTCATTGCAAAGACCAAAAAGGAATTATTGCCGCAGTGACTGCCTTTATTGCCAAGGTAGATGGAAATATTACATACATTGATCAACATGTTGATGTAGAACAAAATGTATTTTTTATGCGATTAGAATGTGAGTTAACCAATCACAACATTACGATCGAAGGCTTAAAGAATGATTTTGACCAAACCATTGCAACTGATTTTAATATGTCCTGGGATTTGTATAATCAGGAACAAAAACCAAAAATGGCTTTGTTTGTATCTAAGTATGATCATTGCCTTTTTGATATTTTGGGACGTTACAGCGCAGGAGAATTAAATGTTGAAATCCCGGTAATTATTAGCAATCATAATGATTTGCGATCGATTGCAGAACGTTTTGATATTCCGTTTCACTGTGTGCCTTTTACAAAAGACAATAAAGAAGAAGGTGAAGCCAAACAAATTGAATTACTGAAAAGATTTCAGATTAATTTTATAGTTCTTGCCCGCTATATGCAAATCATAACACCCAATTTAATTGCCCTTTACGAGAACAAAATTATAAATATTCATCATTCGTTTTTACCGGCTTTTCCGGGTGCGAAACCCTATCACTCTGCTTTTAAACGCGGTGTGAAAATTATTGGTGCAACAAGCCATTATGTTACGGAAGAATTAGACGAAGGACCAATTATTGAGCAGGATATTGCGAGAGTTTCGCACATTCATTCTGTTGATGATTTTATAATGAAAGGACGTGATCTGGAGCGAATTGTTTTGGCCAGAGCCATAAAACTGCACGCCGAACGTAAAACAATGGTTTACAGTAATAAAACTGTTGTTTTTTCTTAGTGACTAAGCTACTGACGTGCTAAGCTACTGATGTTCAAAGACAATAAGATAGTTTTTTTTTGCGCAAAGGTTTACGATAAATTCCTAAGCTTTGTTAAAATAAGGAAACTTTGAACATTTGTAACTTTTAAAAATAGTAAACCCGACAGGTTTTAAAAACCTGTCGGGTTAATTTTAATTTGTTTTTTAGCGAAAGGAGAATCTCATAAGTTGACAAACTTTGAACCTTTCCTACTCTGTCCCTTTGAACTTAATCTCAGAACCTTAAAAACTAAACTCTTGGATCAGCAAAACTATGTACTTGCTCCATCGTTAAGCCTAGTGCATTTGCTACACCTTCACCGTAAGCGGGATCTGCTTTATAGCAATTTCGAATATGTCTAATCTGGATAAAAAGCTGCGCTCCTCCTACTTGTCCGGCTGTGTTTTTAAACAAAAGTTGTTTTTTTTCTTCTGTTAATAAACGGAAAAGCAAACCTGGTTGTGTAAAATAATCAGCATCGTCTTCTCTGAAATTATGTGCGTAAGCGTCTCCGTGTAGTGCTAATGGCGGTTCTTTAAATTCAGGCTGCTCCTGCCATTCGCCAAAACTATTTGGTTCATAATGCTTACGAGATCCGTTGTTACCGTCTACTCTCATTGCACCGTCTCTGTGAAAAGTATTGTAAGGACATCTTGAAGAGTTTACGGGAATCTGGAAATTGTTTACACCCAAACGATAACGATGAGCATCTCCATAAGAAAACAGACGCGCCTGAAGCATTTTATCTGGAGAAAAACTAATTCCGGGCACAATATGAGCCGGATTAAAGGCAGCTTGTTCTACTTCTGCAAAATAGTTTTCCGGATTTTTATTTAGTTCAAATTCGCCAACAGGAATCAGTGGAAAATCCCCTTTTAACCATACCTTCGTTAAGTCAAATGGGTGAAAGCGATACGTTGCAGCCTGTTCTTCGGTCATGATTTGAACAAACATTTTCCATTTCGGGAAATTTCCTTCCTCAATTGCATCATACAAATCTCTTTGGTGACTTTCTCTGTCACTTCCTACTAATAAAGCAGCCTCTTCATCTGATAAATTTTCAATTCCCTGTTGCGAAACAAAATGAAATTTTACGTAATGTCTTTCGTTTTGTGCATTTAAAAAACTAAAGGTATGACTTCCAAAGCCGTGCATTTCACGATATGATCTCGGAATTCCTCTGTCGCTCATTACAATTGTAATCTGATGCAGTGCTTCCGGCAATAAAGTCCAAAAATCCCAATTGTTATCAGCACTTCTCAAATTGGTTCTTGGATCACGTTTTACGGCGTGATTTAAATCCGGAAACTTCATTGGGTCACGGAAAAAGAAAACAGGCGTATTGTTTCCTACCAAATCCCAATTTCCTTCGTTAGTATAGAATTTCATGGCAAAACCGCGAATATCTCTTTCGGCATCAGCAGCGCCTCTTTCGCCTGCCACGGTTGAAAAACGCACAAACATTTCAGTTTTCTTTCCAATTTCCGAAAATAAATCGGCTCTGGTATATTTTGTAATGTCATGAGTTACAGTAAAAGTCCCATATGCACCGGAACCTTTTGCATGCATTCTGCGTTCCGGAATAACCTCACGATCAAAGTGAGCCATTTTTTCTAAAAACCAAAAATCTTGTAATAAAACTGGTCCACGTGGACCAGCTGTTTGAATGTTTTGATTGTCTGGAACAGGAGTTCCTGTTGCAGTTGTTAATTTCTTGTTTAATTCCATCTTGCTGATATTTAATGTTTTATCAAATATACAAACAAATACTTACGATCTTAATAAACAAAATTGATTGTTATTATATTTTAATAGCCAAAAGTTATTAATTCGTTCTAAATCCTCAAATCCAAAGTTCAAAAAATCTTAACTTATGTCCAACAAAGTAATAACAAAACCTTAACAGCAGAACATTCATATATGTCGGATCTTTGTAATGTAATAAACTGGTTATTTATTATTTTGGTTTTGGTTAGTTAAATGATGCCGGCGTCTTCGAGATGCCGGCATTCTTTATTTACGGAAGTTTTGTTTTTTTGTTTTATTTTTCAAGTTTCAGGTTGCTAATATTTGGTGTAGCTTTTGAGAAATCTTTACGAACCTTCATTGTAGAAAACCTTATACCTGAAACAAAACAAAAACCTGAAATAAATAAACTGCCTCATTTTGGATACAACTACACGAGATTTAGATACTTTATAAAACTATTACTAACGGATCTTTGCTTTATAATTTTTAAACTAAAACTTACACAGAAATTATGAGCACGATAAACAAAATTAAATTAGGAAATCAAGGACTTATTGTTCCAAATATTGGTTTAGGATGTATGGGAATGACCCAAATTGCCGGAATAGATGTTTATGGCAAAGCCGACGAAAAAGAAGCAATTGCAACCATTCACCGCTCACTTGAATTAGGCGGAAATTTTTTGGATACAGCCGATTTGTACGGACCATTACATAACGAGAGATTAATTGCAAGAGCTATAAAAGGCAACAGAAATTCATATACAATTGCTACGAAATTTGGTTATGAAATTGACGATAACGAGCAGCTTACCTGGCAATTTAACGGTAAAAAAGAATATGTAAAAAAAGCAGTAGAACGATCGTTAAAAAATCTGGCGACTGATTACATCGATTTATACTACTTACATCGCTTGGATCCTAATACGCCAATTGAAGAAACTGTGCAGGCCATGGCTGATTTAGTTACGGAAGGAAAAGTGGGTTATATCGGATTATCTGAAGTGTCATCAGAAACGATTCGCAAGGCACACAAAATTCATCCTCTAACTGCTGTTCAAACCGAATATTCTTTGTTTGAAAGAACAGTTGAAGAAGCTGGTATTTTAGATACATTGCACGAATTAGAAATTGGTTTTGTAGCGTATTCTCCACTCGGAAGAGGTTTTATTTCAGGAGCTATTAAAAGTCCGGATGATTTTGATGAGAATGATTTCAGAAAAGCAATTCCGCGTTTTCAGGGAGAGCAATTTTACAAAAATATTGAATTAGTAAATGAAATCAAGAAATTAGCCGACGAAAAACAAATTACCGCTTCGCAATTAGCACTTTCGTGGATTGCTTCAAAAAATATTTTAGCAATTCCCGGAACAAAACGTGTTAAGTATGTCGAACAAAATATTGCTGCTGCTCAAATGGTTTTATCTAAAGATGAAATAAATCGTCTCGAAAAAATCATTCCGCTTGGAACAATTACCGGCGCGAGATACGATGAAGCGAATATGGCGGGTATTGATCAATAATTTCAACATAGATTATCAGGAAAAGTTATCTTTACGGTAGCTTTTCCTCTTTTATATACTTTATAAATTTGCTATGAAAAAAGAAGTCCACACTCCTTATACGATTCACTCTATTTCAGAAATGCATTCTTTACTAAGAATTCCAAAACCGGAGCACCCGTTGGTTAGTTTTGTCGATCTAAGCAAAATAACCTGCCATTTTGATGATAATCTAAAAAGTGTTGTTTACGATTTTTACACGGTTTGTATTAAAAAAGGCTTTATCGGAAAAATGAAATATGGACAAAATTATTATGATTTCGATGAGGGAGTCATGACTTTTATGTCACCCGGACAAGTTATTTCTACAGAAGTTTCTGTTGATTCTGCGGTTTATGGAGCCATGTTGGTGATTCATCCTGATTTTATTCAGAACTATGCTTTAGCTAAAAACATTAAAGATTTTGGTTATTTTTCTTATTCCGTTAGCGAAGCCCTGCATCTTTCTGATAAAGAAGAAACTATGATCACGGGAATTATGAAAAACATCGAGCAGGAATATCTGTCGTCTATTGACGCTTTTAGTCAGGATGTAATGATTTCGCATATTGAGTTATTGCTTAATTACTGCAACAGATTTTATAACCGCCAGTTTCTCACCCGAAAAAGTGCCAGCAATACGCTTTTAACAAAATTGGAAACTTTGTTATCTGATTATTTTGAAAGTGATAAGGTGCAGCAATTCGGACTACCAACGGTCGCCTATATTTCGGATGAGCTCAATGTTTCTCCAAATTATCTGAGTGATATGTTGCGTTCGTTAACCGGTCAAAGCACGCAGCATCATATTCACAATAAAATTATCGAAAAAGCAAAAGAATTACTTACAACCACTTCCTTAAGTGTGAGTGAAATGGCGTATCAATTGGGTTTTGAATATCCGCAATCGTTTAATAAATTATTTAAAAGCAAAACCAATGTTTCGCCTTTAGAATTCAGAAGTTCGTTTAACTAACTTTTTTACCGCAAAGTCCGCGAAGATTTAAGCAAAAAGGTTCGCAAAGTTTTAGACAAAGCTTTGCTAAACTTAGCGTTTAGAATATGATCAAAGTAAAGTACTTTGCGTGCCTTGCGGTTAAATAAACGATCCAACAATCCAACAAACTTAGAATTTAAAAATTGAAAATTAGTTTTTTAACCTTTCATGCAGGATTTTAAAATACGGAAATGCCTTTAACAATCGGCTGCCATGCCAGGAAAACATTTCTCCATCGACAAAAATAGTTTTGGCGTGATGGGTAAATCGGCCAATTTCGAAAGCATCTTCTTCTTTAAATGGATAAGGTTCTGAAGAAAGAAAAACTAAATCAGGATCGCCTTCCAATCTCATTTTCATTAATTCAATTTCCGGATAACGGCCTTTGTCTGCGTATATATTCTCAAAATGATTCAGCTTTAATAATTCATTGATATAAGTTTCATTTCCGGCAACCATATAGGGATCTTTCCAGATAAAATAAGCCGCTTTTTTTACTTTAATGTCCTGAATGTATTTTTTGAAATCGCTCAAGGCGAAAGCCAGTTTGTCGTTCCATTTTTGCGATTCGGTTCTGCAATTGAAAAGCTGTCCAAAGTCTGAAATCATTTGAAAATTATCTTCAACAGAAACAATATTCGTTACCCAAACCGGACAAATAGCACTTAATTGTTCGACAATTTCCAGTGTGTTCTCTTCTTTATTGCAGATGATAATGTCCGGCTGCAATAGTTTTATTTTTTCAAAATGAATCTTTTTTGTTCCGCCAACTATTTTTTTGGTTGATTTTAAATGATAGGGATGAACGCAAAATTTTGTGATTCCGATTATTTTTTCTTCTAAACCTAAATCATACAACAACTCGGTTTGAGAAGGCACTAACGAAATAATTCGTTTTGGGGTTTTCTCAAAAGAATGTGTTTTACCAAGTTGATCAACTAATTGTTTCATTTAAATTTTGTTTCAGGTTTTCTTTGTTTCAAGTTTCAAGTTATGAGATTGTATTTTTTACCACAGAGTTGCACAAAGTTTTTCACAGAGGTACACGAAGTAATAAAATAAAGAAGTTTGCGAAAATCTGTGGTAAAATGATGTTCAAAGTAAAGCAACCTGAAACTTTAAACCTGAAACCTTGAATTTAAAATTCCTTCCATTTCTTTTTGAACTGAGAGCGCTTCTTCTCTGGCCTTTTCAGCAAAGTCTGTTCCTTTTGACGCATAGATAATGGCTCTTGCAGAGTTTACTAATAAGCCTACTTTGTCGTTCATTCCGTATTTGCAAACTTCAGACAAACTTCCGCCCTGAGCGCCAATTCCCGGAACAAGCAAGAAACTATCCGGAACAATTTTTCTGATATCTGTAAAATATTCGGCTTTTGTGGCGCCTACAACATACATTAAATTATGACTGTTTTTCCATGTTTTAGAAGTTTCTAAAACTTGTTTGTACAATTCTTTTCCGTTTGTAGTTAAGGTTTGAAAATCAAAAGCACCTTCGTTTGATGTTAACGCTAACATTATAGTGTGTTTATTTTCAAAAGCCAGAAAAGGTTCAACAGAATCTTTTCCCATATAAGGTGCAACAGTTACACTATCAAAATTTAAATCTTCAAAAAAAGCTTTTGCATACATGCTCGAAGTGTTTCCTATATCACCGCGTTTTGCATCTGCAATAGTAAATATATCCGGAAAATTTTCATTGATGTAATTGATTGTTTTTTGCAATGAAAGCCAGCCTTTTATTCCGTAAGCTTCAAAAAATGCAGTGTTGGGTTTGTATCCCACAGCCAAATCGTGTGTTGCATCGATTATAGCTTTATTGAATTCGAAAATAGGATCTTCGGTTTCTAATAAATGCGGTGGAATTTTAGTTAAATCAGGATCCAGGCCTACGCATAAAAATGATTTTTTTTGAAGAATTTGTTCGTGTAGTTGTTGTGTTGTCATTCTTGTTTTTTTAGTTCTTCTGATAAAAAGAGATTGCTCTTTTTAGAAAGTATGCAAAAATAAAAAAAGCCACTCAATTAAGAATGGCTTTTTGGTATTATATTGTGTGCAATTATAAATTGCCTAAGTAAACAATTTCTGTTCTTCTGTTTTCTGCTCTTCCTGAAGCGGTTTTATTTGACTTAACCGGTTTTGAAGCACCAAATCCCTGAGAAGTCAGATTGTCAGGATTTACACCTTTTTCAATTAAAAGATCCATTACTGCTTTTGCTCGGGCTTCAGATAATTTTTGGTTTGCCTTAGCGTTTCCAACATTGTCTGTATGTCCGTTAATGGCAAATTTCGCATTTGGATAATTTTTCAAAATCTCTTTAATAGCGTCTAATCTTCCTGAAGTTTCTCCTTTTTTAGCATCGCTCAAAGTGGCTTTTCCTGTTACAAAGAAAATTGATTTTGCTTCTACTTTTAATTGCTCTAATGTAGCTTTTGTAACTTTAGGACAACCTTTATTTTCAATTGGTCCTGCAATTAAAGGGCAATCATCTTCTTTGTCTGAAACACCGTCTTTATCAGCATCAAGATCAGGACAACCTCTATTTTCTGCTAAACCTGCAACATTGGGGCAAGCGTCATCTTTATCTAAAACGCCGTCTCCATCTGCATCCGGCCAAGGACAACCTTTATTTTCAACCGGGCCTGCAACTGCCGGACAAGCGTCTACATTATCTAATAAAGTATCTCCATCTGTATCCTTCCATGGGCAGCCTTTGTTTTCTTTTGGACCTGCAACATTTGCACAAGCATCATCTTTATCAAAAACACCGTCTGCATCTGTATCTGGCCATGGGCAACCATTATTTTCCGCCGGACCTGCTACTTTTCTGCAAGCATCTTCTTTGTCGATTACGCCGTCTTCATCCGTATCTTTAAATTTCTTTTCGTACACCGGAATTTTTAATCCTAAATAAAAATCAGCCGCTTTCGATTCTTTCGAAACAACATTACTCAAAATAGATCCTGAACCTACAAAGAAAGCTCCAACACGAATTCCTGAACCTACTTGTGTTCCGCTATATTCCATCCAGGTAACTGGTAAATAAAAACTAAACCATCTGCTTTCGTAGCGAGGCGATAACGTAAATCGGTTTGCAATACTGTTTCCGTTCAGTTTATCTGAAGATACCATATTAATATCTCCGTTAAGATTCAGGTAAAACTTATTGTGAATATTCCAGTCAATATCAGGATGAATGGCCGTTGGCAAGTTTGTTTTTAATCCTTTTGAAGTAGAAACTTTTGTATAATGTTCATTCAGAAAGTCGTAAAAATCATCGGCATCATCAATCATTTCCTGAGTGATAGAACCATTTACGTTGTAAGTGTCCTGCTTTGCATTTTTGTAATTAATAGAACCAATATCTGTTACAGACAATCCAAAACGCACTTTGTATTTATTTAAATCCCTGAAATTATTATCAGCAGGTTTTGCTCTGCTTGTATCATACTGATCATAATCCGGTCTCCATTCATAGACAAGTCCAAAATCAAAACCAAAACCTCTTGAATTGCTATCAAACTCATAATCTTCATTGGTTTCCCAATCCTGGCTTGCTCCAATGGTAAGCTGACCTTGTGAAGATAAAGTTCCGTCCTCTGGATTGACAGTGTTTTCAACATAGGCAACATTAATATTATCTCCTTTAATATATCCGTTTGTACCTCCCTTAAGATATTTAGCAGTTATACCTCCTTTTAAAAAGTGCTGGTCTTTTTGGTATAAAATAGCTCCGTATGAAATGCCAACTTCTCCCCATGAATTTGACGATCCGTTTGCATTTCCGGCATTAAAATTAAAACTGCTTGCTTTATCCAGTCCTTCTTTAACCTGATCGACAAGATTTCCATTTATGTTTCTCAAATTGGTTACAGATCTTGCTCTTGTAAACACAGCAATAGTGTGTTTTGGTGCAATATTAAACATAAATGACGGACCCATAATATCAAAATTAACCAAAGCATTATTTGAGTTGCCAGGCGTTATTTTAGATTGGGTGTCAAAATCATAACCGTCTTTGTAAACATCGAATAGCTTTACACCGTACAAATCATTTTGTACAGATCCGCTAACCGAAAACAAATTGATATCGGTTTTAAAACGAGAATCGGCTATAGAAGCCGGATTAAAAAGTACACTTTGAACTCCGGCATAATTATCCTGAAAATACCCCACATAGGACTGGGCAGTTACGGTTAATGTTGAAGTAAAAAGAAATAAAATAAGTAAAATTCTTTTCATTAAAATTGGTTTTAAAATTTAGTTTGGGGGCAAAACTACAACATTTGATTAGTAAACATGTTATGAAAACATTGAATTCATGTAACATCTATGACAAATTATGTAAATAAATAACTGTACAGCTTTTATATTTTTGAAACCGAATCAAATAAGTCAGTTATGAGCCCAAATATTGGTATTTCACCACAAAATTTAAAGAAAAGCGCAACTATATTAGCCACAATTTTATCCAACGAAATGACTTTATATGTTAAAACCAGAAAATTTCACTGGAATATTTCAGGAAATAGTTTTATGGAATTGCATAAATTATTTGAAGATCAATACCGTATTTTAGAAAATAATATTGATGAGGTTGCTGAACGCATTAGTCAGCTGGGCGAAAAAACAATTGGAACGATGAAGGAATTTATCGAAAACTCTACTTTAAAAGAATCTCCGAAAGAATATGCCTCACAAAAAAACATGCTTGAAGAACTTTTAGACAACCACGAACAACTGGTTACAGAGTTTAGAGGGTATATTCCTGCTTTTGAAAAGGACAACAATGATATAGGATCTGCAGATTTTATTACAGGTTTATTGCAACAGCACGAAAAAATGGCGTGGATTTTACGACGTTATCAGGTTTAAGGATGCAAACTGTGAATTATGCAAGAATCCAAAAAATATGTATAACACCAGATCATGAATTATTTTGCAATTTTACAAAACTATTAATTACTAAATAATACTATCATGAATACTACAGAGATAAAAGGAAATTGGAATGAGTTAAAAGGGAAATTAAAACAAAAATACGCTGATCTAACAGATGATGATTTGATGTATGCTGAAGGACAAGAAGACGAAATGTACGGAAAACTTCAGCAGAAATTAGGTAAAACTAAAGAAGAATTCAATCAACTGTTATCGGATTTGTAAATCCTTTTTGACCCAATCAAGATACCGTCTAACTTTCAAACTTAGACGGTATTTTTTTGATCAGCCGGACACCAAATTGACAAATAAATTTCAGTTAAATCTGTACCCTCTAGTAAAAAATTCAAAAATATTAACTATCTTTAACCCTATTTCAATCCTATGAAACTATTTATAAAGTTTGACATCAACACAATTTGTTCTCTATTTTTAAAAGAAAAACTAGAAGAACAAAACATGAATTTTACCACATTAGGTTTTGGCGAAATTGAACTAGATGAAAATCTGAGTGTTGAAGCGCTGGAAACTTTAAAAAGTAATTTAGGCCCATTTGGTTTTGAAGTTGTCGAAAATCAAAAAAGCGTTTTAGTTCAAAAAATTAAAGACGCCATAATTGAGCTTGTTTACATGGATGACAATAATAATTTTAAAAGTTCTGTATTTTTAGCAGAGAAATTAAATCATAGTTATGGTTATTTATCGAATGTTTTTTCGGAAGTGACGTATTCATCTATAGAAAATTTCATTATTTTGCAAAAAATAGAAAGAGCCAAACAATTGATGCTAGTCAATGAAATGAGTTTGACCGAAATTGCTTTTTTACTTAACTATTCGAGTGTTGCTCATTTAAGTACCCAGTTTAAAAACACTACGGGAATAACTCCTTCGGCTTTTCAGAGAATTATTAAAAAAAGAAGAGAGAATTTAAAATAAGATTATAAAAACCAAACACCCACTAATTCGATGCAAAAAAACGCATTACACATTTTACTCGCTGATGACGATGAAGACGACCGCCTTTTCTTTAAAGATGCCTTTGAAGAAGTAAGAGTGCAAACGAAAGTAACATTTGTTCACGATGGTCTTCAATTAATGGAACATTTAATGCAACCGGATGTAAAATTGCCTGATATTTTATTTCTGGATTTGAACATGCCTAAAAAAACAGGAAAAGAATGTTTGATCGAAATTAAAAGAACAGAACATCTTAAAAATATAATTATTGCGATCTATTCTACTTCATCTTCTGAAGAGGATATTGAAGACACCTTTATTGAAGGTGCGAATATTTATATTAAAAAACCAAGTGATTTTAATACTTTGAAGAAAATTATTAATGAAGTCGTAACACTAAACTGGCACTATCACACGTCTGGTTTAAACCGTGATAATTTCCTGTTGCGCCTAAAATAATAATGCTTAATGAAATGGATGCCCAAGTTTAATTCTTCAAACTCTTTGAGAGTTATTTTTGTAATCGCAGTTTTCATTCTGTTATTTCTTTCCTCAATTGCATACAAACACAACCAGGATTTAAACGAATCCAGTAAGCTTGTAATGCATACGTATGAAATAAACATTCAATTAGAGCGATTAATGTCGGCGATAAAGGATGCCGAAACCGGTCAGCGTGGTTACATCATTACACGCAACAGCCGTTTTTTAACTCCTTATATTTACTCTCGCGACAAGGTAAACACATCATTTATTAGTTTAAAAAAACTTACTGCTGATAACCCCACTCAACAACAAAATCTTAAAAAGTTGTTTAAGCTTATTACGCAGCGATTTATTTCATTCGAAAACTGTTTTATATACAGCAACCCTCAAACATATGATAAAAGGAAACTTGACAATCATATGTTTGGCGGACGAATTTTAATGGACAATATTCGCTTCAAAGTGGATGAAATGAATGATATTGAAAAAAAATACCTTCAAAGAAGACAAAAAATCTACGATCAGGAAATTTCCTTAAGCCCTGTTTTCTCTATTTCATTGTTTTTAGCCGCTTTAACTTTCATCATATTAGCTTACAGACAAATCAGCAGAGACATTAAACGTTTAATTGTATATAACAAAAGACTTTTAATTTCGACAAGATTAATGGCAGAATCTGAGATAATTGGTAAATTCAGTACCTGGCAATGGGATCTTGATCTTGATAAAATTGACTATTCAGACAATCAGTTTCGTTTGTTAGGTTTTAAACCAAATGAATTTGTTCCTGAAAAAGATACTTTTTTGAAATTTGTACACCATGATGATAAGGATGCTGTAGAAAAATCAATAGAAGGCATTATCACAGATCAAAAATTACCTTTTGTATACTATAAGATTGCACTGCCTAATAATGAAGTCCGATATTTTAAATCGACAGGAAAATTATTGACCGACCAGCAGGGAAGCAAAATTTTACTGGGAATTAATTTCGATATTACAGATGAACATTTAATGAACATTGAACTCAGGGAACGTAATAAGGAATTAGAAAAGAGCAATCAGGAACTTGCTTCCTTTAATCATGTTGCAAGTCACGATTTACAGGAACCGCTTCGAAAAATTCAAACTTTCATTTCACGAGTTTCTGATGCTGACAAAGCCGTTTTATCGGACAGTGCCAAAGATTATATCACCAAGATTGAAGTTTCTGCAAAAAGAATGCGTGTTTTAATAGATGATCTACTTTTATTTTCACGAACAAATACTACTAAGAAGGAGTTCTTAAAATCAGATTTGAATGAATTGTTCGAAAATGCAAAATCTGAACTCACCGAAATTATCGACGAGAAGAAAGCAATTATACATAAATCAAAACTGCCAAAGCTCGAAGTTATTCCGTATCAAATCGAACAGCTTTTTATCAACCTGATTGGAAATTCTTTAAAATACAGTCAGCCTGATGTTCATCCGGAAATTACAATTGAAACTGAAAAAGTTTTATCTAAAGATTATCCTGATTTGTTAGATCAGAATATTAAGAAATTTTACAAAATAAGTTTTTCAGATAACGGAATGGGATTTGACCCTCAGTTTAAAGAAACTATTTTTATTTTATTTCAACGTCTGCATTCGAAAACAGATTATCCCGGAACCGGAATTGGTTTAGCGATTTGTAAGAAAATCGTAGAGAATCATAAAGGTCATATCACCGCAGAAAGCAACATAGGAAAAGGCTCTGTATTCACAGTGTTTCTACCCGAATAAACCTCGACTAAACCTCGAAAAAACTACATAAAAATCGTTATATAAATTCGCTATGGGAATTATATAACGATTTTTTTTTATGCTGTAAAGCAAAACGCTTCATTCGTTAGCATCTTTGTAATGTAATACTTTAACAAGTAATTAATGAAAGCAATGCCCATATTGAGAGCAACAATTTTAAGAATATTTTTTTTTATCCCGATCATTTGCATCACGTCTTGCAAACAAAATAATCCGATAGAAAGTACCTTAAAAAATGAAACTTTCAGTACGAATGACAAAGAACAAATGGAAGCTTATTTTTTTATTGCGACGGCAAATTTAAGTAAGGTCATTATTTCAAAAAGTCAGATTGCCCAGCAAAAAGCTTCGCAAAGTATTATAAAGCAATTAAGCAGGAAAATTGAAAATCACCAAAATAATTTGTTGCAGGATGTAGCAAAAATAGCCAACAAAAGGCTGGTGATTGTTACAGAGATAAATAACTCCAATAAACTGGAATTATACAAATTAATTGATGCCAGCGACGTCAGTTTTGATAAAGCTTATATGGATTCTTTGTTGGAATCATTAAACGAACAAACTAAGGCGCTAGAATCAGTTTCTAAAGAGACAAATGACGAAGTGATTTTGAAATTAGTATTGCATTATTTGCCGGAACTGTATCAGCTTTTGAGAGAAACTGAACAAATTAAACAACAAATTAATTAAATGCCCGTAGAGCAATCATTAACTAAATTATTACAATTATGAAAATGCAATCAAAATTTTTATGCGCCGTAGTCCTATTTATGTCAGCTTCATTTGGAATGCTACAAGCACAGGAAGAAAATGTAACAACCGAGTTTGGTGTAAAAGGAGGTTTTAACATGTCTAATTTTTTATCAGACGACGATGAAGCAACTGACGAAAATATCTTATATGGTTTTAATGCCGGTGTTTATGCCACATTGCCAGTATCAGACTTCGTAGCTATTCAGCCAGAGATTTTGTTTACTACAAGAGGTTCAGAGTTAGAATATAACACAGCATTAGGTAGTGGAAACACAAAATTCAAATTAAATTATATCGAAGTTCCTTTATTAGTAAGAGTTAATATCACTAAAAACTTCAACCTTCAGGCAGGTGGATACGCATCTTACCTTGTAAGTTCTAAAGTTACCGGAGAAGGAGCTTTTGACTTCGACGAAGATTTAGATACAGATGATTTAAACAAATTTGACGCAGGTATCGTAGCAGGTGTTGGAGTTGATTTTAGCCCAATAAGCCTTGGAGTTCGTTACAACTATGGTTTAACAACTATTGGTAAAGAAAGAACTGTCGCAGGAGAAACTTTTAGAGCTCCGGATGCAAAAAACAGTAACTTCTCAGTTTACTTATCATACAGATTAAATTAAATATAAACAATTATTAACCATTTAAATAAATAAAAACCATGTCAAATTTATTATACACAATCGCAGTTATTCTGGTTATCCTTTGGGCCCTTGGGTTCTTCGTTTACAGTGCCGGAAGTATTATTCACATTTTATTAGTTATTGCTATTATCGCAATTCTATTCAGACTTATTAAAGGTCGTGAAATTTAAAAAACACACAAATTAAATAAATTATATTAATCCATTAAATCAAATATTATGAAAACTAGTAACACAATTTTAGGAATTTTAGGAGCTGCAGCGGCAGGAGCATTTTTAGGAGTTTTATTTGCACCGGACAAAGGTTCAAATACAAGAAAAAAAATCACTGATAAATCAAAAGATTACGGAGATAACCTAAAAGGTAAATTTGACGGAATCGTAAGCACAATTACTTCAAGCAGTAAAGATATTATTGACGAAGGAAAAGCAAAATTCAATTCTGTGAAAGAAGACTTCAACAATGTTAAAGATGAAGCAAAAGCTGTAAAAACGAACTACTAAAAAGTGATTTTTTCAAACTATAAAAATACCATTATCATGGAAACAAATGCAACAACAAGAGACGACGAAAACATTTTTGAAAAAGCTGAAAATTATACGCGAACAAGTATTGAATTAGTCAAACTTAAAGCCGTATCTGCATCAGCAGATGTTCTTTCAACATTAACATCTAAAATAGCCGTTGGCGCTGTTGTTGCATTTTTTACCTTGTTTCTTAATATTGGAATAAGTTTATGGATTGGAAAACAGCTTGGAGAATACTCTTATGGCTTTTTTATACTGGCGTTATTTTACCTGATTGTTGCTGTTGTATTGCACAAATTTCAACATTCGCTAATAAAAACACCAATTGGAAATATGATTATTTCCAGCATATTAAAAGAAACTAAAACTGAATCAAACGAAACTGACCAAGCTTAAAATTAACTGTTATGGCAACCATTAAAGAAAACATTTTTACTGTTGACAGATTAGAACAAATGATTCTTGAAACAAAGGCGCAACAAAAACAGGACTGGATTGCAATTAAAGATGAAGTTGCAGAAATTAAACATAATCTAAGACCGCTTACTTTAATTAGAAATACGGTTGAGGAAATTAATGAAACAGTTGGATTTAAAAGCAATTTGGCACAGTCGGCAATCAGTATTGGAATTGGTTATCTCGCAAAGAGATTAGTAGTAGGAAAATCTGATTCAACATTTAAAACAATTTTTGGATCAGCTTTACAAATGATTATTACCAACATAGTTTCAAAACCTCATGCATCTTCAAAAGAAAAACACGAAGATCCATTACAACACGAACCATCACAAGAGTAATTGTAGAACTTAAATAACTATATTATGGAAAAGTTAAGCGAAATAGTATTAAAAAATGGTGTATACGTTTACTCGAATCTATATAAATATTTTGAATTTTCGAGAGTATTTTTAGGTATCTAACTTGCATTATACGTTTTATAAACAAACGGTTAA
>Ga0247813_10000837_pt1 | contig 24990 bp, 54 predicted proteins | sample UWRJL169409C1_FD_180719 | JGI IMG/M metagenome (GOLD analysis project Ga0247813, IMG submission 180719) | Plant litter microbial communities from Arlington Agricultural Research Station in Wisconsin, United States - UWRJ-L169-409C-1 | ecosystem: Environmental > Terrestrial > Plant litter >...
CTAAGATAGGTGGCGGAACTTCTGGAGATTTATCGGCAATTAGAAAAGAAGGTGCTCCGATAACAGGTGGAGGCTTCGCAGATGGTGTTATGAGATATGTAAAAAGAATTCAGGACACCACAAGTTGGATTAGCCAAAGAAGTAGAAGAGGTAAATTTGCTGCTTATCTAGACGTTGAGCATCCAGATATTTTAAAATTCTTGACCATTAAAGATAAAACCTCAGACATACATGAAGTACCTTTTGCTGTTAAAATAGGGGATGAGTGGATTAAACAGTTAAAAGAAGGGGATACAGAAAAAAGAGAAATCTGGGCAAAAATAATTAAAAAGAAGTTCGAAACAGGATTCCCTTACATAATGTTCAAAGATAATGTAAACAACGTAAGGCCAGATATTTATAAGGAAATAGGTAAGTATGTAAATAACAGTAATTTATGTTCCGAAATTCTATTATCTAATGACCACAAAAATACATTTGTTTGCTGTATAGGAGCTATGAATTTGGTTCATTTCGATGAGTGGAAAAATACAGACGCTGTTGAGGTATTACTTAATCTACTAGATACTTTTCTGTTAGATTTTATTAGTAAAAATGAAACCAATGTATTAATGCACAGAGCTGTTAATTTTGCTAAAGAACAAATGGCAGTTGGTATTGGAGCTAGTGGTTATCATTCTTATTTACAAATGAATATGATTCCATTAGAAAGTATGGAAGCTAAGTTTAAAAACACTGAAATATTTAGTAAATTGAAAGAGTTGTCTTATAAAGCTTCCGAAAAAATGGCTTTAGAATACGGTAAAGCTCCTTTATTAAAAGATGATAAATATACTAGGCGACATGTTACTTTAAATGCTATCGCTCCTAATACTTCAAGCAGTGAAATTGTTGGGCAATGGTCGCAAAGTATAGAGCCAGTTTATAGTAATTATTTCATTAAAGCTTTGGCCAAGTCTAAACACGCACAAAAGAATGTATTTTTAGAGCAGTTATTAGCAGAAAAAGATAAGAACACAGAAGATGTTTGGGAAACAATCAAAAACAACAACGGTTCAGTACAACACTTGGACTTTTTAAGCACTTTAGAAAAATCTGTATTTAAAACTTTTCCAGAAATAAGTCCTATGGAATTGTTGATTCAAAACTCTACGAGAACAAAATATATTGATCAGGGGGTTTCATTTAATACCATGATTCCATTTGGTACTTCAGCAAAAGAGGTAAGCGATTACTACTTAAAAGCACACGAGTTAGGAATTAAGACTCTTTACTACCAATTGAACCAAAATGCTGCCCAAACATTCACTCGAAAATCAATCTTAGAATGTGATAGTTGTGCTGGTTAAACCAACCAAATCCTCCAATAAAACGGGGGATTTTTTATTTTATATAAAGTTTTTACAAAAAAGCTTGTGAGATAAATAAATTAGTTGTAAGTTTGCAATAATAAAAATAAGAAATATGACAGCATTAAATTTATACACAGAGTGTGAAGACCCAGAAGATATAATTGAGGGATTTAAAAAATTTGCAGAATATCATGTACAAAAGGCTTTGACAGAAGCTAGTGATAAATTTGACGCAGAATGTAATAAATACGTAATTTTAAATGCGTATCCACTAGAAAACATTAAATAATGACAGACCAAGAACAACGGAAAGCAAACATTACTTTCATTAAAACAGTTGCAGTAACATTAATCATATTAGGAATTATACTTTGGCGCATAAATACAGTAAAATAACGAAAGAATCTACTTAACTATGAAAACAACATTTTATTTATTTGATAGGGATAACGGGGATTACTGGGTCAATGATAAACGATGTACTGAACTATTTACACTAGATGGATTTTTATATGAGCCAAATGGTAACATAGTTAAACACATCGTAGACCCAAAGACTAATTTTATAAAATCTCTAACGATAACCACCGTTAATGACAAATTCACCGAAAAATCAATAGAACGAAGAATAGTATTATATAAAAGTGAGTAAAAAATACAATAAAATAAATAAAGAAGCTGTTCTTAGTCTTTTTTTGCGCGAAAAACAAGTAATAAACAGAAATTACATAGCAAAACAATTAAACTGTTCTGTATACAGTGTAAGAATAGCCTTAGAGCAATTAAAAGACGATAATAAAATTAAATTAAGTAATCACGGCCATCGAGCCATTTAAAAACCAACAACATGAAAAGAAAAGACTTATTAGAGAGCGGATTAACAGAAGGACAAAATCCAACAGCAATTGTAACAAACACATTGAAAAAAGATTCTAAATTCATTAACAAAGCTAAAAGAGACCTGGAGGATGCGATTGAAAGTGCAGAAGAAGCATTAGAAGAAAGATTAGCGTCTAACACGCCACTAGACAAATCAACAGTTGAAGTCTTATTTGCCAAAATTATTGATCTAAAAGCAACTACAAAGCTTTATGAGCAATTTGAGTCAGAGATTTTAGCAGAGTAATCATCATCCCTCTTCGGAGGGTTTTAAATTAGAGTTATGAAAGAAGTTTATTTTTATACCCCCACAATATTATCTTATCTAGATTTAGTTTCAATGGGTGGAAGTGACAAAGCAGATGATGATTCTACAATAGGTAAATATAATTCTGGGCTAAAATTTAGCATGGCTTTAGCATTACAGAATGATGTTGAAATGTTGATTAGAACCTATGATGAGGAATTTTCAGACAATCACCAACGTCAGCGTGAAACTTCTTACTATATAGACACATACACAGAGGCTTGCGAGCAAACAGATAAAGTAAAGAACTTAATTAAGTTGACTAAATCAGTAGTTGCTCAAAACTTTCATTCAGGTGTTTGTGATGATTATGGCGGAGGAGAATATCCAGAAGAAGAGTTAAAAACAGGCTTTTCTACTAAAATGGGCGTAGACTGGAGTCTTTGGATGTTACTTAGAGAGATTTATTCAAATATGGTAGATGAAAATGGATATTATTATGAAGATGTTTGTAAGCATGTAAACTTAGGAACTGTTATTAAATTAGGTTTTAAAGAAGATTCAGAATTTGCCGAGATTTGGAATAACCGTCATTTGTACATCAATGAAAAAGAGCCTTTATTTAAAATTTCCGATTCTTTAGATATCCTGGAAAATGAGGAGAAATATTTAAGAATTTACAAACAAAATATTTTAGTTTACAAGGATGAGAATGTACCTAGTAGATATGCTTTTAATGTCAAATTTGGAAACATAGATGAACGAAGAATACTTTCAGATATTTACACTGTAGAAGGTGAGATTGTTTCTGCTATAATGAGAACTAAAAATGAAGAATTTCTAAGACAAATTATATCTGCTGACTTCCAAACTTTGGATAAAGAGTTTTTAGCTAATAGGAGCCCTTACTATTCTCCAAGTGAATTAATACATGACATCGCTTTTGAAATTTATGAAGCTAATGGCGAAGTTAAATCTTATGAGTGGATTATTGATGGAATTAAAAAGCTTAAAAACTGTAGAATTGGTGGTAAGAAGATAACCAATGTTGGAGATAGTTTGTGGCAATACAGTAATACAGTAACTGTTGAGTCTGTTCCTGAGCCATGTTCTGAACCTGCTGTTGAGATTGAAGGAGAGATTCTTATTAGTCCTTTTTCCGCGGAAATAAAAAAATATTACAACTTCGAATTAGATGTAGAAGTAACTAAAGCTAAATTAAAAGGAAGTAAATGTATTGCTGATAAATATAATAATTGTTTGATTATAGATAACGATTTTAATATAGAAACTGATTTTCCAGAATTAATCGTGCAATATCTCGATCTTACGGTGAAAGAAAATGTAATTATAGCCATGAGTGAATATATAACTAAACTACTAAAAAAGTAAAATGAAATACAACGAATTAGAACCATTAGTTATTCAATGGGCAAAAGATAAAGGGATTTTAGAAAAAGCAACTCCATTAGATCAAGCTAAGAAAACATACGAGGAGTTACATGAATTAATTGAGGCATTAGAAGTACAAGAAGATGATGTATCAGATTACTATAACGTGAAAGGAAAGCTTGTAAATACAAATGAAGAAATTCTGGATGCGTTAGGAGATATTCTTGTGACTATCATTATTCAAGCTGAAATGCAAGGACTTAAATTAGAAGATTGTTTAGAGTCTGCTTATAATGTGATTTCTAAACGTACTGGAAGTATGCAAAATGGTCAATTTGTAAAGGACGAGTAGCATGAAAAAAGAAGTAACAGCTAAATTCACTTTGCTAGGTGATGAAATAAACGAAGCATTTTATGATGTGTTTGTAAGAAAAATGAAGGGTGCTAATATTAATGCAGCATTCTCACCAAAAGATATAAAAATAGACTTTAATGATTTTTTAGAAGTGTCACTAACAATAATAGAAGAAAAAGAAATAAACTGATATGTACTACAAAATAACGAACAAAGACTCAAAAGTGTATCAAGAACTACACGCTTTAAGAACAAAAGAACTAAAAATAGAGGGAGATAACATCAAAGCTATTGAAGAAAAAACAGGTATGACTTGGGAGAATAGTTTTGGAAATCATGGTCAACAAACTTTTAGACGAGTTTCTTCTTATCAAGGATTTGAATTTAAAGAGACTGAAAAGATTGATCCTAAGATTTGGAAACAACATAAAGAGCATGCAGAACTTTATGTTCCAAATACAAGAACTAAGCTTGGCCGAGAAATGCAGGAGTTTTTAAATAATGGATTGCAAGGAAGTAATTATCATAAAGTTATTAAGAATTTAGATTTAGAAGATCTTCACAGATTTACTTTTCCTTTTGTAGAAATTGTTGACGATTTAATTATTATCTTTCTGGGAGACGGCCACGAACCTAAAGATGAAAACTTAATAGAAATAACTAAGAAAGAGTTTCAAAGTTTAAGAGAAGAACTTGTTATTGTATAAATATGAAAGAGACAAGAGTAAATTCAGAGTACATAACACATATTAAAATTACACCTGCTGTTAATAGCGGTTTTGTGTGGCGAGATAAAGTAGAGAAAAGAAGATTATTTGGCAGAGATAAAAGCATACCAGAAGGGTATTATTCTAAATGGGGGCATTGGCTTGATGTTGAAAATTGGAAATATCTTAGTATTATTGATAATATTGTTTGGTATCAGCCTTTTTTAGAAGTTTTTTGCGGTGAAACTTTAGTTTATAGTGCCCATTATGAAACGACAGAAGAAATTAGAGAACTTTGTCAAAGAGAGTTTCCATATATAAATGTTATTTTATCATGAAAGCCTTTAAAATAAAAAACCAATACGATTTATTCTCAACTGGAGGTAATAATCCCAGATGGACTAAAAGAGGCAAAACTTGGGGCAGTTTTCAAGCTTTAAAATTACATTTAAGACAGTTTTGCTCTAAAACTCATTTTAATGGGGAAGAATGGGTTTATAAATGGACGAATGAAATTGGTGATGACTGGATTGTAATTGAATTATCAGAGGAAGGCCTTAAAGAATACTCAGCAAAAGAGTTATATAAACCAACAGAAGAGGAACTATGAGTTACGAATTACAAAAATTAGTAGAAGCACACGAAGCATTCTTGGATACAGATATTCCAGATTCAGATTGGAATAAATTAGATGGTGATCCAATTCCTGGCGGAAAAATAGAAATAAAATGGAAAGGAAGAGAATTCACAGATGAAGGTTATTTCTTTGCTTTACCTACAAGTGACACAGATATCTACGACATTTGTGTTCATATTCCCGAACCAGATAATAGTGATGGAATGGATAGTGCGCCACCTGTGTGGATTAATTTATATCAGTTGGTCATGAATAAACAAGTTAAATGGATAAAATGTAAGTAGATATGTATTTAAACTTCACACCAATACAACAAAATTTGCAAAGAGGGGATTTAGAATTACTCACAGCAATAAAACAGGTTGAAACAGACTATCTTTTAAAAGAATTAACTGAAAGTGATTTAGAGCGTTTTAAGACACTAAATTTTATAAGTGAGGTCAAGCTAAAGAAAAAAGGAGATCATGTCTATACAACTCTTAGAGCATCAGATATTCTTAAAAAACTATTGATTTCTATTTCTTTTGAAGGCGCGCCAGACGAAGAAAGCAAAAAAATAGGAGAGTGGATATTTTCAGTGTTTAAAAATCGTAGTGGTGGGATCATAAAAAATAAGACAGAAACGATTAGGCGCTTGCACTGGTTTAAATCAATAACAAAAATCGAAGGTAATTTCTTAGCACTTTTAATTCAAAGTTATTTTTCAGATACATATGATGCAAACTTAGGAGTATCAGTGAAAGACTTTATGGAAGAAAATAAGAGAGGGGTGCTTAATCAAATGTGTGATAATATCTGTTGGTCTCCTCCTAATCATTTTGCGAGAAATTACACTTTGGCTGATTCGCCACTTTACCGTTATTATGAAGACAATCAACAATACATTGAAAATATTTGGAAAACTAATTTAGACGAAGATGGTAATAGAAGAAAATAGAAAGAAGGTTTTAGACAGACTAGAACAAATAAAAACTGTAGATGCCTTTGTATATGCAGTTAATTTCAAAGGTAAGCGGTTAAAGATGGGTTCTGGAAAATCTTCTTGGGCTTCAATCGGGGCAGCCAAGAACGCACTTAGAATTCAAATACCTTCTATTAGTGGCGGTAAGCATTTGGAAGTTTTAAAAGAATTAGAAGCAGAAGGAATAATTGAATATATTAAATTGTAAAAGAAGTACAAAAGTATGCAAATAGAGAAATTTAAAGATTTAACAGTAAAAGCATTTGCAGAAATAAAACAATACCAATTAGGAGAAAAAGGTATAATTAAAACTGGCCAAAGTTATTTTGACGACTTATTTCCTGTAGTAAATGGCTCTATAATAATTTTTTCGGCGGGCTCAGGTATTGGAAAATCCCATAAACTAGCTCAAATTACTGATAATATATTAAATACAGCAATAAACCCAACAGCAGGTAATTTTGCAGTTTTGCACATTTCTTTGGAGATGAGAGTGATGAGTTTAGTCTTAAGGGGAATGTCTAAAAAGATTAAGTCAAAATCTAAAAAAGATATTTTATTACAAGAATTTACAGAGGAAGAAAGACAACAAGCTAATGAGTATTTTTTAAGTCTGCAAGATGAAAGGGTTTTTATTTCGCAAGTTCCTACAACACCTAAGAAGTTTTATGAGGGATGTGTTACTTTTCTAGATGCCAATAAAGACAAGGACAGTGTAATTATTACTGTTGACCACCTTGCCCTAATATCTGGAGATAATGGAGAACCTAGAAATTCTATTATTGAAAAGTTTATAGAAAGAGTAAATGATTTAAAAATGTTATATGAAAATGTTGTGTTCATTCTTCTTTCTCAAACTAACTCAGATATGCAAAAAAGAGCACAAGATAAAAACATAATGTCTCAACCAACAGCTAGTGATATTTATTATTCTCAATTTACATTTCAAGTCGCTGATTATGTAGCTATTATGATTAGCCCAGGACGTTTTGGTATTAAAGAATATTCAAAAATAACTCCTGATCGTTATCCTAATCTAGAGAAATATTTCTTAGAAGAAGATAAAAATGGTAGGGTTTCGTTGGAAACTTATGGAGTAAATTATGTCCATTTACTTAAGTGTCGTGAGGCAGAAGGGCTTTATCTAGATATTTACGCAGAAGAAATGAATATACCTAATGTAGATAAAGAAAGAGAGATTAGGAAAAAAGAAAATATGCCTACATTTAGTTCTACTATACCATCATTCAATACTGTTGATTTCACTGTAGAGAAGCCGTTGCAAGTAGCTCCTAATTTTGATTTAGCTTCTGCTTTTGATGTTCCTGATACTAAGAAAGCTGAAGACCCTTTTTAAACTTTTTTTGCGCGAAAACAATTAAAACAAAATATTATGTACACACTAACAAACGAAGAACTAGAACAGTTTCTAATAGAAACAGATTCATTTTATGATTGTCCAGATGAAGAATCTAAACAAAGAATGAGGGATTCATATAGAAAGGTAGAAGCAGAAAGTAATGAACAGATAGCTGAAGCGGGCGGTTTTACAAAATGGTATGAGAGTGGGAGAGGAAGAGTATTACACTTTTAAATCATATATCTTATTATTACATTTTTTATTAAGACAGAAAGCTTGCGGAGAGTTTTTCATTTTATCTCCAACACTTAAGAACTTTACACCACTAAAGTTACTTTCAGCTGTATGTTCTTTATATTAAACAGAATGAGGAGAAATCTTTGTTCTGTTTTTTATTTTCTGTTGTTTTTATTTCTTTTTTCGCGCCGAAACGAAGTGTGAAATTAAGGCTTACTCTAAAATTAAGTTGTTTGGTGAATGGGTATTATTTTTGTATATTTACAGCTTTAAAATACGAAATACAAAGATTTTATCCATCACCTCTAAAATCGTCACAATAAATAAGATAACCTCTTACCAAAAAGGACTAATAGAAGGATGCGTGATGGCTCTAACTGTTAGTTTTTTGCGTTAGGAGGTTTTTGTATTTTTAAATAGGCGGTACAGAAGTGTATCACATCTTCAAGGTTGGTTTAGGAAAGCCATTAATAAAGTCTATATAAGGAATTGTGTTATATAGGGGACGGAGAAGAATAGACGTTTGGGTTGAATATATGTTAGTTGAAAGAGGTATTTCTCAATAAGATTTTTAAAATCGACAGAACTAAATGAAAATTGTCCCCAACAGCCGAAAAATTGGCTTATATATAAAGTTGCGGGCATTGTAAGACGTATCATTTTGAAAAGGGTAGATGCGCAGTGTGTAGGTGTAGGAAGAAATTCTGACGAACGGCGTTGCGGAAATTATGAGTTTAAATCGCCAATACAATCAAATTTTCACAAAAGGAGAAGTATTGGTCAGGAGATGTAAAAATCTTCAAAGGGGTTTCCTATGCCTCATAATTACTTAATCAATCTGTATTATTCTTTACTTCTTGTGCTTTACTTTTCTCGGCGGAATAATTAAAATAACTGTTTTTAACATTCTTTGTCTACAGAGTTTCCGCCGCTATAATCAATAGCACATATTTATTTAACAGTTTTGCCAATCTTCGCGCGTAAAAGAGTAAAGAACAGTTGAAAAAAGAAACGGAAGTTAATATAAAGTCACTGTTAGAAGCCCTAATTATACCCAATTTAAAAATAATCAACAAAAAGCTTGTAGGAATCAAAAGTAATACTTAGATTTGCTGAAATAAAACTAATAAATGGAAACAATAGAAGAAAAACAAAAGTGGACTTTAGATCAAAAGATATTTCATTTCTTTGAAACACTTGATTTATTTTATCATAAAATGGAAGGTAAAGTTTACATAGGTTTTTCTGGCGGAAAAGATAGTACAGTAATGCACACACTTTGCGATAAGTGGACTGATATGATGGGCTATCCTAGAATACAGTTAGTTTTCAATAATACAACTAATGAGTATGCAGATATATTAACATTTGTAAAAGGATATGGAGATAGAGTTACTTGGTTAAGACCTAAAATGACTTTTGCACAATCATTAGAAGTTAATGGGTTTCCTTTAGTAAGTAAAGAACAAGCACAAAGAATTAGCGAAGCGAAACACACTAAAAGTGATAAACTTAGAAATATTAGAATTTTCGGCACAAAAAGAACTTCAAAAGAAACTAAAAGAGAGTATGTATCAGGTAAGATATCTGAAAAGTGGATGTACTTAGTTTATGAAGATGTGGAAATAACTTCTAAGTGTTGTGATATTTTAAAGAAAGCTCCAGTTAAAAAATTCGAAAAAGAGACAGGATTAAGCCCTATTATTGGAGTAATGGCTTCTGAATCATCATTGAGAAAACAGCAATATAATAAAACAGGAACTTGTAATGTATATGGAGTACGTAATATGTGCAAACCATTATCAATATTTACAGAAGAAGATATTTGGGCTATTATAGATAAATTTAACATTGAAATTTGTCCAATCTATTACGATATGGTTATTGACGGTGAGATAGTTAAAGGAGAAGAAAGAACTGGATGTGCTTATTGTGCGTTTGGAATACAATATGAAGATCCTGAAAATAATAAATTCCACAGGCTGGCCAAAAGAGAACCGAAACGGTTTTTATCTTTTATGGATAAATTAGGTTTCAGAAGAGCGTTATCATTTTTAAATATTAAATTACCAGAATAATGAAAGTAGCTTCATTAATAACAACATATAATAAATGTCGAAAAAGTGACAAAGCAACTAAATTTGAAAAAGACTTTATAAGTAGTTTAGTGAAGAATGCTCCTAAATACTGCTCTCCAAGACTTATACCTAATGATATTTTTCATTCAGCTAATAGAGATAATAAATTGAAATTCTCTGAGAAACAAATGGACGTTTACAATCAAATAAAAGAGAAGTATAATCCAGACAGTACTGGTGAAGACTTATATCATAAATACTCAAAAATATTTAGAGATAAAGGTATAGATTTAGATAGTTTTGATACACGACACTTGGAAACATTTAAAGGTATTATGAAAGAGTCAGAGAACTTTTTAAAGTGGGTTGCAAGTATATTAAAAGAGTAAATTTCCGCGAAAAACAAATAAAAACAGTTTTTTCTTGCACAGTAAATAAATACATTGTAGATTTGTAGAAAATAAAAAGCAAAACATTATGAGTTGGAATTACACAAAAGATAAATTACCTCACGCTTACATAACAGGAGGTTTTGACGGAAAGAAAAGTGATGAAATATTAGTTCAGGATAAAGATGGAAGTAATTATGTAGCTGTCTTATATTCAGGCTTTATGGATGGCTTTGAATTTAACGATTGGTATACTAGTAATGATGAATATAGTCTTAAGGATATTGTAAAATGGATGGAAATACCTTATTAATTATGAAAGATAAGTTTGAATGTTTTGAAGAAGAGGGATCTTATATACAATTTATATATTCAGAAGAATACAACAATATTGAGATATTTGGTGTAAGTCAAAAAGAACCGTTTTGTGTGATACTGGATGAAAAATACGCCAGAGGTTTCAACCTTATGTTAAAGTTTGCTATAGATAAAATTAAAGACAGTTATGAAAGAATATAGATTATTAAAATGGTATCCAAGTTTAGTTAAAGAATGGAAGTCAGTTACTTTTCCAATAATGGTGGTAGAAAGAGAAGACGGTTATCGTTTACATCCATCCTTAGTCGCAAGATTTGCAATTCTAGATAAGTTAGAAGTGGAAGAGAATGAAGAATATTGGCAAGAGTTAATTCCGAATACTTACACAACAGTGGGTGGTCAGCCAATTAGAGAGGGTGATAAGTTTTATATGTATGACGATAAGTATTTCAAATGTATTCAAGCAAAATTCGGCCATTACACAAATAAGAAATACGACGGAAAAAGATATAAAACACAGAAAGAAGCTGAAGATCTAATTGAATTAAATAAATGTCAGTACACTCTGAAAGACATTATAAAAACAGTTAATAGACTTTCTTTTAAGTTGTGTAGTAAGGAAGATGTTTTGGAATTATTGGCGGAAAAAGAAACTGTAAAAATAGAAATGTAAAGCCTTATGAAAACAGTAGTCAAACAAATACTAGACAACAGAGATAAGAATTTCGACGCAAATAAATTTATAAAGTGGCTGGACGAAAATAGGCGTAATTTATTACATTTAGAAAAACAAAACATAATTGACACAGCTATAGAATTTGGGATGCACGGAAAAGAAACAATGCAAGAAAGAGGAGAAGAATATTATAATTTAGTTTTTAAATCATGACACCACTAGAATTTTTAGAGAGTAAAGGAATTACAAATTTAGTACAACCATTACAAGCTGCTAAGGTAGAGCTACTTTTGGAGGAGTATGGTGATTTAGTTCTTTCTGTTGCGGCAGAAAAGGCCGAAATACTAGAATACTTTGAATTAGACTATCAATGGTACAGTGTAGACAAAGGATCAATTTTAAACTGTTTGAAAGATAAGTAATGGAAAAAGAAGAACAACTCAGGATTTACTGGGAGCGACGAAAAAACTGTGAAAAAGGAAAACATAAATTAAAAGACAACAGTTTCGGTATTACTTGGTGTGTAACTTGCGGATATTTATCTAATAAACCTGCTTCCATAACAGCATTTAAAAACAGTAATCTATTACAACCTAAAGATCAATTAATTTGGCCAAATAAAATAGTATGAAAGAAATTTGTAAATTAGCCGCGGAAAAAGGATTTAAAGCAAAAGCATTAAGTACTGATTGGACTCTTAAAGATTATAATGGTAAAAACTCTGGTTTTAAAATAAATGACACATGTGATTATCTATTACTTTGTGAGATTCAGAAGTGGATAAGAGAAGAGTTTGAAATCTATATTCAAGTTTTCTATCATAAAAGTGGTAAATTCGAGGTAATGATAGTTAATTCTTCTGATAATGTGATAAGTACAGAGTTATTTGGAGAAATGTTTATCAGTTATGAAGAAGCTTTAATGGCGGGAATAAAACAAATACTAAAAGAGAAGTAAGATGAACATAGAAATTAAAACAAATTATTCAAGCAAAGATATAATTTACACAGCAGAAAACATAAAGGTAGAAGAAAATATTTCAGAGAGGATATATGAAAAAGATGAAAACGGTAAAACAGATTTCAAAAGATTGGAGTTAGAAGATATCACTGATGAAGCAATTGAACAATTTACGCAATTAACAGAAGAGTTATTATACTACAGAAAAAGAGATTTCGATACAAGTGAGTTAATATATCAAGCTTTTAATAAATTGCCGCAAGAAAAAATTAAAGAAGTCTTAGAACAGTTAAATAAAGATTATGCAGAATAACACCTTCTTACAAGACTCCAAAGAACACGAACAAAACTTTAATATAAACAAAAATATTTATTGTGATGAGATATAAAATTTTACAGTGGTATCCCTCTTTACCTAAAACTTGGGACGCAGGAAAAGAATTAATAAGATATGCTCCTATAGTAGGTTTCGTTTATTATAGTGATATCTATGACAGTTATCAAGTAAGAAAAGAAGAGGTAGAAGATAATCCAGAATTTTTTGAAAAGATAGAAAAATGAAAACAAAACTGCTTAGAAAAATACGTAAAAGATACGAGATAAATTACTATCCTAATGGTTATGATTTTGGAAGTGGATACGATAGTAATACAGAATGTGTAGCGTTAATAGACACAAGATTTTGGACTTTTAAAGCGAGTCCTATTATACACAGAGTATTTCTTGTTGGAGGAACCAGTAAAGAATATGGTTTTAAAGAATGTTTAAACCAATTAAATAATATCATAATAAATAAATATGACTACTATGGGACTCGCCGTAATAAAAAACTAGAAAAGAGAACAGAAAAACTATGGCACGTTATAAAGTAACAACAGAACTAAAAACACCTCTTTGGAAGAAAGTACTTAGATGGATTAAATTAATTCCTGCTTTACCTACATTCACACTTATCTTAAATGATGATTTTGATGGTTTCGAAAAAGGTAGTATTTTATTTGGCGGGCAAGGAAAAGTAAAAATAATAGAAAAATTATGAAAAAAACAGGAATTACATTAACAGATGGTTACGAAAATATTTTAAATATGCATTTGGATGAGGATAATGATGTGACAATTCAAGTAACGACTGAATTATTTTCATTTAAAAATAGAGCGGAAGTGGAATTATTTAGTAAAAATGTTATTGATTTATTAATTTTGGCCGAGAAAAAAGACTAAAAATGGAAAACAAAATACTAGAATTCGTAAGAGAGTTTAACGCAGGATTAGAGAACAGTAATGAGTATAACAGTCTTCAATACCAAAATGATGGGTATCAAGAAGGAATATTACTACCAAATATTTATGCTTGGAGTAGTGACGAGGGAGAAGAGCATTTTAGACAAAAAGCTTTGAGTAGTTTAGTTCGCCAGTTAGATTTATTACAAAGTGTTGCAAAAGAACTGCTAGAAGTTGAGATTACTAAGTTTTTCGCGGAAAAGAAAAAACTAATGAAAGAGAAATTTCCACAAGCAAATCTAAAATATTTTAAAGAAGCTACATTAGAGTACAGTATAAAAATATCTGGTTTTTACAATGACGAGTTAATGGAACAGTTCTGTGAAGTGATAGAAGAAGATTTCAAATACGTTTTTGACGGTTTAAAAATTTCGGACATATCTTATATTTAATTTATGAAAGAATGGTGGCAAACAGTAAATAAAGAAGACCCATATTTATGCAATCTTTACAGCAATTTATTTGGTACTCATGAAAAAAGGATTGCACAATTGTATATAATTAGGAAAGGATTTAATTTCGGCGAAAAAAGATGAAAGAAAAGATAATAGACATAGAAACAGCAATATTAGCTAAAGAAGTGGAATATAATATACCATCTTTATACTTTATAAATATATACGGAGATGAAGACTGTTCTATAATGGACTATATAGGTGACAATTTTGAAGAGAAGTTAGAACATGCTAAAGAACTTATAAAGTATTGGAGACCAACTCAAAGTCTATTACAAAAATGGCTAAGAGAAACACATAATATTGGAGTTGAATCATACCACGATTATGATCCTAAAGATAAAGGATCTCAATTTTATACAAGTTGGGGATATTATAATGGAAAAGAAATTGATGAGACTAGTAATGTAAATGGTTGGTACGATGAATATAATCATTGGAAGAAATATGAAGACGCTTTGGAGTTTGGTTTGGTTGAGGCTTTGAAAATGTTAAAATCCGCGGAGAAAAAATGAAAACAAGAGAAGAACACTTAGAAACCTTCATAGAACAAGCAACATCTTATTTTAACAGTTTATACAAAGAAGTAACAGTGAGATACGAAAAAGAAAGTTTTATAATTGATGGAACAAACGAAGAAGAAATGCAAAAAGTAGCTACAGAACTTAATCAAATGCTTAAATTTAGTAAATTATGATAGAAGAAGCTTGGAATGATATAATATATGACTTTGAAGACATAAAATTATATGTAGATGAAAGAGGATTTATTCCTAAATTAATAATGCAGAATTTAATGTTAGGTGAAGATATTGGAACTCAGGAAATTGATGACGATGATACTTGGATATTAGACTTAGAAGATATAGATTTTGAAATACATCATGGAAAAGAATTATTTAGACCAACAAATTTAAGAGGTAAAGTATGAAAAAATACCATATAAAAATGGAAGGCAGTTATGGATATCCAGGAGGAGAATTCCATCATTCAGATGTAGTACTAGAAGAACAGTTAGAATCAGTTGTAAAGGAGTATTTAATGCCCTATATTGAAAGTTGGAAAACGGAAGAGGAGGATATAGAAGAACTTTTTATTAAAATTAAAGAAGTGTAAATGAGAACACCAGAAGAAGTTAATAAAGACATTGAAAAACTTAAGAAAGAGTTAGAAGAATCTAAAAATTACCATCAATGGGCAAAACTAACAGATGATAGTGTCAGAGAGAAAATGATTGGCTTCTTTAATATAGGAAATACAGAACTCATTTTATTCCATTTAGATAACGGGAAGCTTTTACAATATCGTCACGGTTGTTATGGAAATGTAGAAGTGAGAATGAACCCACAAAGAAATAGAATTTTAGTTTCAGAAAATAAAGATATTAATGAGACAAATATTTTAAATTTTGTTATGCGGGCTACGGGAGAGTGGTTTGTGAAACGGGCGGAAAAAGAACAGTAAAAAATGAAAGAATTAGAAAACAGTTTAATAAGCTTCTTAACATCATTAGGAGCTAAACCAAGCCTAAAGACGAAGAAAATAGTGAGACAACCTTCTGAAATGGAGTTAATGATTGATCTTAAAAGTAATGAACTAATAATTGATGAATATTTACAAGGTTTTTCTACAGAAGAAATCTCTCTAAAGAATAATATTTCATTTAAAAATGTAGATAAAATTATCGATTGTTACAATTATTTGTATAATTAATGCGGATTTCGCGGGAAAAAGAATAAACAAAGAACGAAAGTACAAGACAGAAAAATTAGATTATGGAAGATAAAGGAGCATGGGTATTAGATTTGGAAAGTTCAGGCTTATTAGCTGATATGCTTGACTTCAGTTCTTTTCCATATAAATTAAGGCCAGATGCAAAACTGTGGTGTGTTGTTCTAAGAAATGTACACACGAACGAAGTAAGGAAAGCAGTTAAAGAGGGGATAACAAAAGAGTGGCTAAGAGAAAATCTGAAAGGCTGTCAATTCTTAATTCAGCACAATGGAATAAAGTTCGATTTAATTACTCTTTGGTTATTTGGGGTATTTGAATATAGAATTGGTTATTTAGATGAGCCTGACACTTTATTCGGTGAAGAGGTTAAAATAATTGACACTTTAATTTTATCCAGACTTTTCAATCCTGATAGATTTGGCAATCACAGTTTACATTCTTGGGGGGAAAGAACAAAAACTAACAAGATTGATTTCAGGCAAATTTGTATTGAAAAAGGATATATAAAGAAAACAGACCCAAAAGGAGCGGAATTTAAACAGTACGTTCCAGAAATGCTAGATTATTGTATAGGTGATACAGATACAAACAGTAAGACTTTCATAGCTCTAGTGGAGGAAATGGGGGATTATAAAGGCTGGCAACAAGCAATTAAACAAGAGAATAAATTAGCAGATTTAGCTGTTAGAAGAGAATCATTAGGTTTTTGGTTTGATAAGGATTTTGCCATAGAATGTGTTGAAGACTTAACTATAAAAATGCAAGAGCTGACAGATAAAGTAAATCCTTTATTACCCCCTAAACCGATGACTAAAGGGGAATTAAGTAACTTTACACCACCTAACACTCAATTCTTAAAAAGCGGGCTTCCTTCTAGTCATATTGTTAAATTTGCTGCCAGAATTGGGGGAAAAATAGTTGAAAACGAAGAAAAAGAATATTTTATACAGTTTGAAGATAAAGAATATAAATTACCGTTTACTTTACCTTTAAAAACACATGTAGAAGCTGATATCAGCAATCTTGATCATGTGAAGATGACTCTAATAGATTTAGCCTGGATACCGACAGAATGGGCTGAGAGGGATTTAACTAAAGATAGTAAAAAAATAAGTTTACCTTATGAAAAAAGAGTTATAGCTACCGAAAGATGGTTTAAAGAGACTATGCAGGGTAAATATAAAAAATTACGTTTAGAAATAGCTTGCGAAACATTTAAAGTAAAAGACCCAGAAAATCTATTAGAAGCTATAAAGAAAAAGTTAGATACTGATTTTCCTGTGCGTGTTCCTACCAGCCCTAAAGTAAGAGTTGGGGTAGAGAAAGATTTATGCCCTAATTTAATAAAACTAGGAGAGAAAGTAGATTTTGCAAATGATTTTGCCTTATTTTTAACTTATAAACACAGAAAGTCCTCAATTGCTGGAGGAGATGTAGAAGATATGGATTTTGATGAAGAAACTCCAAATAGCGGTTTCTTATCAATGTACAGAGAAGTTGATGGAAGAGTGGCAACACCAGCAATTGAGATAGGAGCATCTACAAATCGTTACAGGCATATTGGTATTGCAAACATCGCGAGAGCCTCATCTGTTTATGGTAAAGAAATGAGGAGCTTATTCGGATCAGGTAAAGATGGGTTACAATTCGGATATGATTTTGCTAGTTTAGAGGCGAGAATACAAGGACATTATTGTTGGAAATACACAGATGGTCAAGAACTGGCCAGAACACTTTTAGCAGAAAAACCAAATGACATACATACACTAACAGGATTAAAATTAGATATCCCCAGAAGTGACGCAAAAAGTATAAATTACGCCATTTTATATGGATCGTCGATTAATAAAATTAAGAAAATGCTTGCTTGTAGTCTAGAAAGAGCAACAGAGATATATAATGGTTTCTGGGAGTCAGTTCCTGCTTTAAAAGAGTTAAAAACAGCTATAGAGGCGCATTGGCTATCTAATGATAAAAAGTTTGTAATTGGTATTGATGGGAGAAAGATAAATATTCGTAGTCAGCACAGCATTTTGAATGCAACCTTCCAGTCAGCAGGTGTTATTGCTGCTAAATATGTTAATATTTTATCTATGCAGTATTTGGAAGAATTAGGGCATGTTATTGATCCTTTTATAGCGCAACCCTCTGTGTGTGAGATGATTGCGTACCATGATGAGTGCCAATTATTTGTTAAAAAAGAGAATGTAAAGTTTAAAACTTTCTTAAATAAAGAAGAAGCTGAAGATTTTGTTAACAATTGGGAAGGAAGTCAACTAAGTGCAATAAGTGAAGGAAATACTTGGTATGTTACTTTACCTAATGATATTTCTCAGTGTATAGAAAAAGCGATAAATAAAACACAAGAACTTCTTAAATTAAATGTTGATTTGGGATATGAATATGTTGTCCATAAAAATTGGAATGGTTGCCATTAATTAAATATATGAAAGACTTATATAAGAAAACGGTTTATGGAGTAGGTTTTATTGGTGAAGGAGAGTATAAAATAACTGTTAATAACCAAAGAACTAAGATGAGTAATGCTTGGAAAAATATGCTTCAAAGGTGTTACAAAGGGTTGGAGACACACCCCTCTTATGATAAAGTATTAGTAGATGATAGATGGCATAATTTTCAAAATTTTGGAAAATGGTTTGATGAAAACTACGTTGAAGATTGGCATTTAGATAAAGATATCTTAACTAAGGGTAATAAAATATATTCTCCTGGCACTTGTTGCTTTGTTCCGCCTGAAATAAATTATTTGTTTATTAAGTGTAATAAATCTAGAGGGGAATACCCAATAGGTATCTCGCTTGTGCATACCAAATTTCAGGTTACATTAAGAAAAAATGGTAAAACTCATAACTTAGGGCGTTTTAGTACTATTGAAGAAGCTTTTCAAGTGTATAAATTTGCAAAAGAAGCTTATATCAAAGAGGTTGCTGATAGATGGAGACCCGTTATTACAGAAGTAATTTATAACGCAATGTATAATTGGGTTGTAGAAATAACGGATTAATAAAAAATAAAGCCTTCTTTAATTGCACAGTAAATTAATATCATTTATATTTGCATTAAAATTAACTGTTTTTTCACTCTTTTTGCGGCGAAATGCTTAAACGAAGTGCGAAAAACTAATAAAATAACATCAAAATGAAAGAACTAGAAAACAAAATTAGAGAAGTTTTACCGAGATTGCAAGAAGTGAAAAGAGGCCAAAGATTCCTGTCCCCTTATTATGGTATTATCACTGCAACAAATATCACAGATCACGGAAACAATAAATACTCTGTGTACGGTTTTGACGAAGATCAAGGGCTTCCTAGAGATAATTATTATCCAAAAGACTTAGAATTATTAGGTTTTGAGATTAAATTAAATGATGTTTTAGAGTTCTTAAATATATTTTTTATTACAGATGAAAGTACTTCCAATGTAGTTAAATTATTTAATGGTTCAGAAAAAGCCAAAATCAAGAAAACTCTGATTGATAATTGGGATTTATCTTCTGTTCTACTTAGAGATCAAAGTAATAGTATTAAAGACTTATTAAATAGTTTCTAGATCATGAAAGAAAAAATAGAACAAAGATTAGCTGGCTACAAAGAAGAAAAGGAAGCTTGGATAGGCAAACAGAAACAATATTGTTGGACAGCTAAAGAAAAGGAAGAGGGTTCTACTACTTATGGGTATTATCAGGAACAGGAAGTTATTTATACTAATAAGATAGTGGAGTTGGAGTGGGTTTTAGAACTGTTTTCTAATTCTTTTTCCGCCGAAATTAAACCAATTGTAACATTTGAAATGTAAAATATGGAAAATATAATTAATATCGATAAAGGAGAAATAATTATCTCAGTATTATTTTTAGTTGCTATGTTATTTTCTTGGTTTTATTTGGAATGGTGGATAAAAGATGTGACAAAATGTACAGAAGGAGAGCATGATTGGAAATTCGATTTAAATACTCAGGGAGATACAGGAGATTTAGGATTTGGAATAAAGGGTTATTGGAATACAAATCATTATCGTTGTACTAAATGCGGAAAAGAAAGAACTGAAGAAATATATTAAATTATGAACAAATACGAAAAAATAAGATTAACCTGCATATACTTAGTTCACCACTTGATATTTAATGGAAGTAAGGACTTAAGACATAGTGATGATAAAAGAGCTGAGGATTTAAAAAAGTGGGTGTTCCAGTATCAAGGAGAAATGAATCCTAAAGTAATTGATTTATATTTAAAAAGATATAAAAAGTTAGGTGTAATTCAATTAAATGATTTATTCAAAGAAGAGAAAGCTAAAATTAGAGAAGCTGTTGGTGACTATTCCTGGCATCCAACGAATGTAACTTGTTGCGCTTCTTGTCACACTGGTACTAGCTCAACACCAATTGAAGAAATAATTGTTCAACGTGAGAAATATGGAACTTTTATTTGTCATAATTGTGAAGATGTTGCCGATAATATTGACAATTACACTTTTACATTATTAAGCGAAAATGGTTTTTATAGAAATGAAGGATTAACAAGTCCAGATCGAAAATTACTTGGTTTTGGTGGTTCAAGATTTGTTATTAAACACAAGAACGGTTCTGTAACTTTAACTAATGATTTAATCGGTACAAGATCTTTTCATAAATGTTTTTTGCCGAAATTAAAAGATAAAATAAATTGTGAAATAATCGGCGTAAAAGATTTTAGGCCAAGCACTTTAAGTAAGATATTGACAGAAGAACAGTTGATAAATATCCAACCTCAAATTGAAAGAGCAGGGGAATTAGGACATACAATTGAAGAAGATAAAGAAATTACTCGCCGACCTGAATTAATAAAATCTGTAGAAGTAGTTTTGAATAAACTTACAAATACAGAATTAGATGAAATATTAATTAAAACTACAAATAGACATGAACTACGGAAATAATATAAATTACGGTAGTAAAATTGAAGATACAAGAGAAGCCCAAAATGAACTTATAATGTTAAACGTAGTAAAAGAATTATTAAAAGATAATGATTTAGCTTGTGAAGTGACTATTAATGGTATAACTATAGGTTTGTGCTCTAATCTTTCTGTTTTGCCCGCCATAAAAAAGAATATAGCTGAAATTAATAAATTTTTAAAAGGAGAGCCAAATGAGTGGGAATAGTAAGTGTTGTAATTCAGAAGTAATCCTTGCAATGACACAAGAGGAGATGGAAGAAGCAAATATAGCTCCTAGTATGTGGAGAGCTTGTATATACGATATATGTAAGAAATGTGGTAAAGTATGTGAAATAATATGAAAGCACTAGACATATATTTCCTTAAACAGGGTATTAATCAAGATGATATGATATTTGCTCACAGAGCAGGAGAACATAAGAGAAACAAAGACTTATTCAAAGCTGTATATGAAGCTAAAAATGAATTGATTCAGAAACGTATTGATGAGATAACAACAGAAATAAAAGATCTAGCTGATGGCTCTATGGCGACAAGTTTTAAACTAACTGCTTTACGCGCCGTGAAAAAAGAATTAAAAAGTTTGTTAGTCTCAGAATAAATACGTAAGTTTACAAAAAATAAATGATATGAAAATAAAAGCTTATACAGAAGGACTAGATATGAAACAGTTTAAACACATTCCTTCAATTAGTGTTTACAATCAGAACTATTATAATGGATTTAATAAAGACTTATTATTTGCTTCGAGTGACGACGATGATACAACAGAATGGTTTTTAGTTGAGTACACTGAATTTAGGTATTTAGGTAATTCTTATACTTCTCAAAATGACATTTTAAATTTAATCCATGAAAGCTGTAGAAACTAATATGAAACTATATTTTAGAAATGAAGATTCAACTAATGTAGAAACTATAGAAGATATTCTGCATGATGCTAGACTGGATGAATTAACAGAGGTTTCCGTTTTAGAAGCAGATTTGGATAATGATACATCAGAATACATTTGGTGTCAATTATATGATTGTGTTGAAAGATCTAATTGTAAAAAATCTTTATGTTCTTCTTATGAATCAGCATCTGGTAGAGGGAAATGCAAAAACAAAGGTAATTTATATTTTCATGGAAATGAAGTAACATTTAAAGTAGAATAATTATGAAACTAATATCAATGACCAAAAGGGTTTTATATGAGATGGATATTTTTAATAATGCATGCTATGATGATGAATATCTAGCTTTGCGTATTCTTAAAGAAGATTTGGAAAAACATTCAAAATTTATAGAGCAAAAACTTGAATTATATATGTTTGTTACTAGTAAACTTGTTAATGGTGTTTGGGTTGTTTTGGAAGAACCTTTTAATGATGGTGAAAATGATCAATATTATTTAAGCGCTTTAGAAGAATACGAAAAAGCAAAAGATAGAGTTTTATTTGAGGGATTTGAATATCAAGAAGTTAAATTGAAAACACATTATTCTCTTATTAGATTTCCAGATAAAACAATCACTCCTTTGTATCCTAAATTATGGCGTGAAGAAACCATAGAAAACTTAGTAAAATACAATTTAGACTTGACTACCACAGCACAAAAACAGATCGGATTATGCCACTAGGACAATCATTCTCACCAATACTAGAAGAAATAGCAGACGCTCTTTTAGAAAATTACGAAACTAAACCTGAATTCACTTTAGAAGGATTCAAGGCTGCACTCTATATCTTTCAATCTGCTTTGATGGACAAAATGTATACTCTACAAACTACAGAAGACATTCCAAATGAAATTAAAATGGATATGGCTTTGAAGTTAGGAGGAGATTTAAGAGAATTGATTAAGACATATTGTAATATTGATACTCATGAACTATACAGTTAATTGGATACTATTTGCTTTGTTTTTAATTCTTTTCGCCGAAAATAGGTTAAGACCCAGGCTATTCAAAACTGTATATGGTGATTGGATACTCTGGTTTACTTGGCGCGGTAAAAGAAAATTTTATATAATTTTTAAAGCTTAATTTATGAAAACAATTGAATTAAATATAGATTGGACAGAAAGTATGCAATTTATAGAACAAGAAGAAACTGTTTTCTTAGATGATGGTAGTACAGCGGAAATTTCTATTTTTGCCGAGGTTACTATTTACGATAATTTACCAATATCATTCTACGATGAAAGACAACAGTCTGTAAAAGTAGAAAATTTAGAAATAGAGATTTTGGAACTATGGGATAAAATTGGTGAAAAAATCACATTAGATGATTCGGCGGAAAAAGAAATAAAACAGCAAATTTTAGAAAACATACAATAATGAAAGGAACTTGTTATAGAGCAGTGGAAAACCAAGACGGTACAATACAATTACATGATTTATATATTGATGATGGAGCTCATTACAATAAACCTTGCTTAGTTTTCACCAAATCTGAGTTTGAAGGTACTTGGGATGATGAAAATTATTTAATTAAGTTTTTTCGCGGGATAAAAAAGAATAAGAAAAAATATATTAAAGAACTAAAACAGTTTTGTAAGAGTGAAGACTTTAATTATGGAATTACCCTAAGAGAGTTGCTAGATATTTATTCAGATAGTAAGAAACTAAATTTTTGGGATAAGAAAGAAAAGGTAATTCTAGACCATCAAAAACCTAATTTCAATCAATACTTAATATCTGTTGGAAGAAGTTTAAACAACTACAGTTATGATCCAATAAAAGTCTTGAATAATGTCCATTATTTTGCCGATTGCTATGATAAGAGTATTAAAGTAAAGGATGCACTTGATAATTTTAGTAAAGTATGAGTTATTTAGATACAAAAATACAGTTTTATCCTGCGTCTGTGTATGAATCTGCCCCAATTGGTGTATGTACTTTATCCGATATGCTGGCCAGTATAAAAAATCCAAAGCCTAAGATCCTAGAAACATTTAAGTTAATAGAAAAAGCCAGCCTAGAAAAAAATAAAAAAGAAAAAGACCGTTTAAAAGCTACATTATATTACTTCACACCTTGCATATGGAGTAATGGTAATTCTAGAAAATATTCAGATATAGTTTCTTGGTCAGGATTGGCAATTTTAGATTTTGATAATTTGGAAGTTGATCAGGCGATTAAATTAAAACAGTTTATTTTTGATGAATATCCTTTTGTAATAGCTTCTTTTTTATCAAGTTCAAAACAAGGAGTTAAAGCAATTGTAAGAATACCTATTGTAAAATCAGTAGATGAGTTCAAGAGTTATTTCTATGGTCTTATGGTTACGTTTCAGTGGGTAGTTGGCGCAGATGCGAGCGCCCAAAATTCATCATTACCAAATTACCTTACATACGACTATGGAATATTAATAAGAAATGATGCAACTATATTCAATAAGACAGGATATAAAGAAGATGAGTTTAAAGTTTATGAAGGGGAGATAACAACAGTTAATGATGTTTCAGAAGATGACAGAGAAACTATTAAATATATTTTAAGGAAGTCTTTTGAAAAAATAACAGACTCTGGTCATTATATTTGTAGAAGTGCTTGTTTAGCTGGATTTGGTTATTGTGGGGCAGGATATTTTGACACAGAAGAAATGAGAGAATATCTCTATGAGTTGATAGAAAACACTCCTTACTTACAAAGTAAAGTGAAAGCTTATAAACAAACTTGTGATGATATGATAGTACGTGGATTGGGATCACCTTTATATTTAGAAAAACATGCACAATAAATTTGATTTTATAAGATCTGATTGGAAAACATACAATCCAAAATACAAATTAAACTGTAATTTTTGTACAGAACCTTTTATAAGAAAAGTTGAAGAGCAAATTCCGCGGGAAAAAAGAATTAAAATAGAAGAAATATGAATACACATTTATTAAAAGACGATTTAAGTTTAAAAATAAGAACTCTTAACAACAATTTAGATCACTATGATAAAATGTTTATAGCTCATAAAGACAGTAATAAAGTTGAAGCTGAGCTATACTCTATCAAAATAGAAATAGACAAAAGA
>Ga0247813_10000840_pt1 | contig 24982 bp, 15 predicted proteins | sample UWRJL169409C1_FD_180719 | JGI IMG/M metagenome (GOLD analysis project Ga0247813, IMG submission 180719) | Plant litter microbial communities from Arlington Agricultural Research Station in Wisconsin, United States - UWRJ-L169-409C-1 | ecosystem: Environmental > Terrestrial > Plant litter >...
GCCGGTGACCATAAGTAACCTGTACCGCCACTCGCCATCAGCTGGTGCGGCCTGCCATACATGGCAATTGTATCTCTTCCTGCAAATGCCTGCACAGGCGGCTGAACGAATACGGTCACCGTGTCTTTTACTACGAAATTACATCCGTAGTTATCTGTCACCGTAAGGATGAATTGTTGCGTGCTATCTGTTTTAGCCGGCGTAACGGCCTGTGTAGGGAATGAAACTTTATTAGCAGGTTGCCATGCATAATTCACCGTCCCGGAAAGGTTGGTAGCGCTGCCCATCAGTGTTGCTACCGATGGAATGGTTTGTGTTGCCTGGTTACAGATCGCCGTATCCAATCCTGCACTCACAATAGGTTTGTGCAGCACATTGATGGTTACAGCATCCTGCCGTTTGCAGATACCCCATTGTGCAAGGAGTGTATATATCGCCGTATCCTGCGGAGTGGATATCGGGTTCTTCACCTTTGGATCGCTCAGCGATGATAATGGTACATTTTGCGCCGTCCAGGTAAATATAGTGGTGGCCGTATTTGTCTGCGGTTGCAAGGTGATCGAACTTCCTGCACAGATCGTCTGGTTTGGCCCCAGTTCAAGTCTCATGGTATCCAGCAGGGCAACGGTTACTGTGGTATTTGTAATGCATCCTTTAGCATCTTTCACCTTTACATTGGCATAAAAACCAGTATCCGGAGCAATGAAAATATTAGAAGACTGATAGTTCACCCCATTATTGATCGAATACTGGAAAGGCAGGGTTCCTCCGCCACCGGTTACGGTAATGGTCCCATCATTACCATTACAGGTAGCCACTTTGGTATTGGTAGCCGAAGCGGTCAATACTGTTGGCTCTGCTAAAACGATCGTAGTATCTTTTGTACAGCCGACGTTATCTTTTATCCTGAAATTATAAGTTCCTGCTATCAACCCGTTGAATACATTGCTGGTCTGGTAGGTTGCATAAGGAGCCAATCCATATTGATATGGAGCAACACCGCCGCTGATGTTGAAAGTGATGCTGCCATTATTGTTGCCATTGCAGGAAGGCATCACTTTCACCGAAGGTGATTTTAATGCAGGGTTTGAATTCAGGGTAAATGAACCTGAACCGGTACAACCATTCGCCGAGGTGAATGTGTAGTTATAATTTCCAGGGGCAAGATTGGAAAATGTAGGAGTGGTTTGTGTACCACCTGGTGTAAGCGTAAAGCTGTAGGGCCCTGTGCCACCTGGTACGATGGTGATCGAACCATCATTGATGTTGGCGCAGACAGGCTGGTGGACGGTAGTCACAGTTGAGCTTAGGAAAGGCCCTGCTGCTATTACTGGATTAATTGTAACATTACCACCACAACCCGATCCTGCGATAAAACTAATAGTGTAAGTCCCTGCGCCAAGGTTGGTAAATACGTTGCTTGTCTGCACCACATTACCCGGGTTGAGTGTGTAGGTGTATGGCCCTGTTCCCGTAGGGTTAACGGTGATAGAACCGTCGTTCCTTGTTGGACACGATGTGGCAACAGTAGTTGCAGTCGCTGTAAGCGCCGGCCCTGCCGTAACGGTAACCGGTACAGTTCCGGTACAGTTATTCGCGTCGCGGATCACTACTGAATGTGCTGCTGCAGAAACACCGCTAAAAACGCCGGTTGCCTGTGCCGCGCCACCATCCAGAGAGAATGTGTAAGGTGCAGTTCCGTTAGTTGGAGTTATCGTAACTGTTCCATCATTGATATTCGGACAAGAAGTAGAAGTCTGCACAGCCGTTCCTGTTAGCCCCGATCCCGCACCTACGGTACGGGTGACGGTACCTACGCAGTTAGTGGCATCACGGAAGGTCACGGTATGTGATCCCGGAGGCAATCCTGCAAATACATTACTTGCCTGAGGAGATCCCCCATCTATAGAATAGGTATAAGGGGCCGTACCATTTGTTGGGGTAACGGTGAAAGTACCATTGCTTGCTGTTGCGCAGGCTGCGGATGTTATGACTACAGTAGAGGTAAGTCCTGTACCAAGAGCCACATTGCGGTTGATGGACACCGAACATCCCCTTGAATCACGGATAGTGATCACGTGTGCACCTGCAGAAACGCCGGTGAAAATACCCGTAGGCTGAAACGGCCCGCCATCGAGTGAATAAGTATAAGGTCCTACACCGTTGGAACCGGTAGCGGTGATGGTTCCATTATTATTGCCTGCACAACTCGTTCCTGTAGAACTGGAACTTCCGGATATACCGCTGCCCTGAGTCAATGTCCTGGTGACAGTACCGCTGCAACCTGCCGCATCGGTGAACACGATGGTATATAAGCCCGGAGGCAGGTTGGTGAAAACATTGCTGGCCTGTGAAGGGCCACCATTAGCGGAATAAGAATATGGAGCGGTACCGCTGGTAGGTGTTACGGTAATAGTGCCATCGCTATTGCCCGGGCAACTGACATTCTGTTGGGTGGCTGTCCCGTTAAGGCTGCTGGTAGTTCCTACAGTTACTGTCGCAGTGTTCCGGCAACCAGTAGCATCTACAACTGTCACGGTGTAAGTACCCGCGCCTATATTGGGAAATACATTGCTGGCTTGTCCGGCGCCTGCATCTAATGAATAAGTGTAAGGAGCAGTACCGCCGGTCTGGCTTGCAGTGATGGTACCAACACTTGCGCCGCAGGTAGTATTCGTTGCCGTAGCGCTTACAGGGAATGCATTGCGTGTAACCCGTATGGTATCGAGACTGAAATAAGTTTGTGCAGGATCATCTATTTTCTGGTAAGTAGTTTTTACCACATAAATCGATGGGCCGTTATTTGGAGGGCAAACATTGGTAAACGTCCAGCCTAGATTAGTGGCATCGATACGGGTGGTATCACCGGTAGCCACAACGGCGCCGCTTCCATCGAGCAACTGCATGCTTTTGTAGAGATGCGCCCCGCCGATAGGAGTAAATCTCCAGGTTTCGTTCATACCGACGCTTCCCCATGCAGGGTCAGACATTTTACGGTTAGGGGCTGTAATCCCTTTTGTGCGGGTCATATCCTGAAGCCCTACCATTGCCTTCCCATTTATCCATCCTGTACAGATCTGCTGGTCTATTATCGTAGTTTCAATAATCCCGGTAGATTCGTGTAATATGATCTGGCTGGTATTACGATTAAGAGCATCGCAATCGTATAATGCAATCCTGTAGAAGGTAACGATAAACTTCCTGTTAGGCGCATTACCATATGTTTCATATTTAATTTGCTTTCCTGGAGAAGCTGTCCTGATATCCAGATCATGATATGGCCCCATGATCATTGCCGGGTCATACTGGGGGTTTGGAAGATCACCCAAGTCATCATAATGTGCATCGGCTCCGGCAAGACTTATATCAAATGTTACATTTCCATTTGCGCCTATGAGCAAGGAATTATAAGTAATCCCATAAAATCTGAACGGAAAAGGTAGGGGGATAACCGGAGAATATTTATCGTCTGCTACGATATTTGAAGAAGGACCGGGGCCACCTGGCGTAACCAATGGATAACATTTCACCTGCTGGCTTACACTACCCACCACATAATTATCTCCAACGCCCAGCAGATCGGGGATCGTGATCTTAAGATCAACACAATTGACCCCGCATCCTAATACCGTATCCCGCGGACAGGTATAAGAAAGGTTTTGTGAATAGGAAGTAAGAGAGGATATTGCCAGGAATATAAAGACCAGAATTCTTCTCATTTGCTTGATAATTGATAAGTTTTGAAGCAACTAAGATAAAAAAATTAATGATTATTTAGCATTTCGTTAACTATATGTAGATAAGTTTTGATGGGATAACACAATAATAAAAGCCGGTTTTACGTAACCGGCTCATAAGCAATAATTAAGGAGATGGGATTTAGATCTAAAACTCCCAGCGAACATATGCTTCCATGGCTGCATACTGCGTAAGCCCCAGTTGTGCATATAATCTTGCCGTATTACCATTCCTTTCTTCGGCCCGCTGCCAAAATTCGCGGCTGTCGCTGCCCTGGAAAGGAACACTGTCTTTCTGGGATTGATGGATGAAGATACCATGGCGTTTTTTCATCACCTGGTCCGGACTCATCGGGATCGCCATCTGTATCTCGGTGATGTCCCATTCCTGCCAGGCGCCTTTGTAGAGCCAGAGCCAGCAATCGTTGAGCCACGCCTGATTTTGTTCTTTGAGCCGCTCGAGTGCCGCGATCACTACATCAAAACAAACTTTATGCGTACCATGCGGATCGGCAAAATCGCCCGCACAGAATATTTGTTGTGGTTGTAATTGCTGCAACAATTCCATCGTTTGCAACACATCAGCTTCACTCATCGGTTTTTTCTCGATGGTTCCGGTCTCATAAAAAGGCAGGTTTTGAAAATGGATCTGTTCATCTTTCAATCCTACGTATTTACAGGTAGCTTTCGCTTCGCAACGCCTGATCAATCCTTTGATCGCACGGATATCGTCAGTATCTTTTTCGGATGACCTTTTTTGTGAAAGAAAAGCAGTAGCTTCTTTCAATATTTCCTTGCTCTTGCTGCCATCCATATCAAACATATTCTGAAAGCCTACAGCAAAATCAATGAAGCGGGTCACAAATTCATCCGTTACAGCGATGTTTCCACTCGTTTGATAAGCCACATGCACCTCATGCCCCTGGTCGTGCAGGCGCATGAAAGTTCCTCCCATGCTGATGATATCATCATCCGGGTGCGGCGAAAAAATGAGCGATCTCTTTGGAAAAGGCACATTACGTTCCGGGTGCGAGTGCCGGTCTGCCGTAGGTTTGCCGCCGGGCCAGCCGGTGATGCTATCGCGAAGCAGGTAAAATACCTGCAGGTTTATTTCGTAAGAATCGCCTTTTTCTGTCAGCAGATCGTTCAGCCCGTTTTCATTGTAATCGTTATTGGTAAGACTCAATACAGGTTTTTTCAACTTCAATGCAAGATTCACCACTGCACGCTTGATCATCTGCTGATCCCATTCGCATTCGCCGGTGAGCCATGGATATTTGAAACGGGTCAATTCACTCGCTGCCGCATCATCTATCACAAAGCTGCAATCGTCATGATTCTGCAGCAAAGAAGCAGGGATATCTTCCGTGTCATCCAACTCTATTGCTTTTTGCAAAACCGATGCCTTCGCCTGTCCCCAGGCCATCAATATGATCTTTTTACTTTTCAGAATGGTACTGATGCCCATCGTGATCGCCATACGCGGCACCTGGCTCATGTTGCCAAAATCGTATGCATTGGCGATACGGGTGCTGTTGTCCAGCGTTACCAGCCTCGTCTTGCTGTAGATACCACTGCCCGGTTCGTTGAAACCGATATGTCCATTGGTACCGATGCCGAGTATCTGCAGGTCGAGTCCGCCGGCTGCTTCTATCTGCTGCTCGTATTCAAGGCAATGTTGTTTTACCTTTTCCTTCGGGATCATGCCATCCGGCAAATGGTAATTGCTGGGGTCGATATCTGTTTGCTCAAACAAATTTTTACGCATGAAATAATGATAGCTCTGCAGCGCATCCTTATCCATGGGATAATATTGATCGAGATTGAAAGTGATCACGTTTTTAAAACTGAGCCCTTCACTCTGGTGCATTCTCACCAACTCTGCATACAATGATTTCGGAGTTGAGCCGGTAGCCAGGCCGATAACACATTTTTTTCCTTCGGCATTTTTTTTACGGATCAGCTCCGCAATGATATTGGCCACGTACGAAGAACCCTGCTGCGGTGTTTCAAATATCTTTACAGGGATTTTTTCTAAAGAATCAGAAAGATCAATTTTTGTCATAGAAGAAAATTGAGCTACGAATTTACGGATTAAAATTTTTACTGCATGAAACAAAGGTTTGCGTGAAAATGTGAATGGTGAATAGTGAATAGTGAAATCTTCGAAATTTTTATCTTAGCGGAAGGTGATAATTTCAAAAGTTTATCTTGTAAAACTCTGATCTAAGAAAGTTGCGACAATTACCAAAGTTCAGAGATTTGATTATTGACCATTCACTATTCACCATTGACCACCTCGATCTCATCTGCAAACAACCAAGCCTTGTTTCCTGCTCCAGGCCTGCCTTCCGGAATGTTGCCATAATTTTTTGCCACCACTTTTACAAATCTTGCAGGCCCGGTGAGTTTGGTGCCGTACAAAAGATTCGCTTTTCCCGAAGGGGTAGAAACAGTTTCAAGCAATTTAAAATTGATGCTGTCGCTGCTGCTGTAAAATGATACGGAAGCGGGGCGATAGATCCAGCTGTTGGTCTGTTCGAAAATGTGCAGTTTTATTTCATTGATGAAAGATGGTTTGCCCAGGTCGATGATGGCTTCGAGATCGGTGCCATTAAAACCTACAAATTCCGAAGAGCGGACGAGGCCCATTTTATTTTGCACGCCATTTACTAATGTGAAAGCGCCGCTGCCGGCATATCTTTCAGCAGGTTGACTGGTCAATGAGATTTTCTTTCCGGTAGCCAGATTTACAAAAAATTGTTGTGAAACACGGGAAAGTATCTTACCATTTTTTATCAGATGAGCAGTATATAAATCGCTTCTTTCTATTTTCACAGGTTTGGTATAAGCCACATCGGAATTATCGTTTTGTGAAAAAATGTATGCGATCCTTGCATCAGGCAAGCTGTTTTCCAGCTTCCATAAAACTTCTCCCGACTCTTGCAGCACGCTCGTCTTCAGATCGAAATACGCATGGCTGTAATTGATACTTTGCGCATCCAGTCTTTCAAAAATCGCCGGCAATCTGCGCTCAAAATCTTTCCAATTCCTTTTCTCTTTCGGGCTCCACAACACTTCCGACATGGCGATCATACGCGGGAATAAATGATACTCCAGCTTCTGCCGGTTACCGATGTATTCTGTCCAGAGATTAACCTGCGCACCGGTGATGTGTTTTTGTTGAGCTTCGGTAAGCCCCGCAGCAACGGGTTCATAACTGTACACTTTTTCGAGCGGAAGATAATTGCCGATCGTTATGCTGTCTTCATTCCTGGATTGGCTATGATCGAGGTAACAATAACCTTCGGGCGTCATGATCACATCATGATTTTCCTTTGCTGCCGCAATGCCGCCGGCTTCGCCCCGCCAGCTCATCACCGTAGCGTTGGGCGCCAGGCCGCCTTCGAGTATCTCATCCCAGCCGATTATTTCTTTGCCTTTCTGATTGATGTATTTTTCCATGCGGTTGATGAAATAACTCTGCAGGCCATGTTCATCTTTCAGATTTTTATCTTTGATGAGTTGCTGGCAAAATGCCGAGCGTTTCCATGACTCCTTCGGGCATTCATCGCCACCGATATGGATATATTTCGAAGGGAATAATGGAAGCACTTCGTCGATCACATCCTGCAGGAATTGAAAGGTATAATCTGTCGGCGCAAACACATCTTCAAATACTCCCCAGGTCTGCTGCACCTGTTTGCCTTTTCGCCTTCCGGCCCAGGGAGTGGTTTCCAGTATTTTGGTGTCTTCTTCCGGAAAACAACTCAATTGCGGGTAAGCCGCAATGGCCGCCGATGCATGTCCGGGCATTTCAATTTCGGGGATCACTTCGACATATCTGTCTGTAGCATATTTCACTACTTCTTTTATCTGGGCTTGCGTATAATAGCCACCATAAACGATGCTGTCGTTACCCTTGCCTGGATAGCGGCCGATAATAGTGCCATTGCGGTAACCGCCAACCTTTGTAAGCAACGGATATTTTTTTATTTCGATGCGCCAGCCCTGGTCATCGGTAAGGTGCCAGTGAAATTTATTGAGTTTATATGCCGCGAGATGATCAATGTATTTTTTAACGTCTTCTATCGAAAAAAAATGGCGGCATACATCAAGATGTGCTCCACGGTAAGCAAAGCGTGGGCGATCGGTAATGGACAATTGTGGAATGGACAATGAACCCGCATTTATTGGTGTAATGAGTTGCAACAATGATTGCATTCCATAAAAAACGCCTTCTTCATTATCCCCGGCAATGTATACCTGTCTGTTATTTACCTCAAGTGTGTAAGCTCCGGGCAATGGGTTATCGAAGCGTTCATAATTCAGTGCGATGATGTTGCTGGTGGGTGAGCCTTTGTCAGTATTTTTTCTGATCTGTAAATGAATGCCGTACGATTTCTTCACTGCTGCTGCCAGTTGGCCTGCGATTTTTTCCAGATGGCTTCCTTCCAGGATGATGACAGTTTTATCGGAAATGATCAGGCTGCCGCTGCCAGTTTTTATGTCTGCCGGAGCGGGAACGATGTTGACCTGGGCGATGGAATGTTGGGTGATGTATAAGGATAGAACGAGCAGCAATTTTTTCATACAGTTGATTTAAAGTAAATCTGGTATTCAAAAATAATTTTCAGTATGAGATAATGTTGGTTAAAAGCGGTGTGCGGCTCCTTTGAGTTGACGACTGGTCGGAGTTGTCAACTGGTGGGAGTTGACAACTCAACGGAGCACAGGCAGCATGATCTTGCTGCCGTGATATATCCTTATATCCTCCTTCTTGAAATCAGCCGCTTTCGCATCCGGTATCCGCATGAATTGCTGAGGGTTCCTGTCCGTTAGTGGAAACCAGCTACTCTGCACCTGAACCATTATCTTATGGCCTTTTTTAAATTTATGCGCCACATCATTCAACGCAAATTTTACATTGGTTACCTGCCCGGGAACAAATGCTTCGGGCTTTTCAAAACTGTTGCGGAATTTCCCCCGCATTACTTCAGCCCTCACCAGGCGCTGATAACCCGCCATCTGGAACCCCCGGGGCGCATTCTTGAAATTCGGTTCATTTTCCGGAAGCACATCGATAAGTTTCACCACGAAATCCGCATCACTACCGGTCATGCTTACCTGCAGGTCGGCGATGATCTTTCCGGATAAGGTCACATCATCGGTGAGAATGTCTGTTTCGTATACCAGCACATCCGGTCTTATCGCGGCGAAGCGTTGGTCTTCGGCCATGTAGTCATTGTTGCGGCGACCGAAAATTCCATTGGTGTATGGAACAGGTTTATTGGGGTCGCTGGTGTATTCGTCAAAACTGCGTGTATCCGTAGCCGATAGAGTGAGTTGTTTATCTGCGGATAAATAATAAGGCACGTTGGTCACATTTGCCGGAGGCCATGTGCTGTAAGATCTCCATTCGTTGCTGCCGGTTTCAAAAACAGTGGCTTCGGCAATAGTTGCTTTGCCTTCGTCTTTCAGATAATAGTTAAAAAAAACGGCTTCAAGGCTATCCTGGAAATACCTGCTGGTATTGCTGCCAAAATCATGACTGGCATACTGTTTCCACTCCGGGCTTTCCCAGGCACCGTGTGTCCATGGGCCCATCACGAGGCGGTTGTTGTTTTTCGGGCTTTGCGATTCAATGGAGGAGTAAGTATTGAGTGCGCCAAAAAGATCTTCGGCATCAAACCATCCACCTACCACCAATGTCGGGATACTGATATCTTTCAGGTGTGTACGGATGTTTCTCGCTTTCCAATATTCATCATATGTATCATGCTGGAGGTATTCATCCCAGATATAACTTTTGTGATTGAAATATTTTTCCGATTGCGAATTGGAAACCGGTCCCAGCTTCAAAAAAAAATCATAATCATCCTTGCTGTTGATATCAAATATCTGCGATCCATAATCTTCCACCGGCCCTTTGCGGGGCTTGCCAAAATAATTCATGAAATCGAAATTGTCCATCAGGAAAAAAGCGCCGTTGTGATTAGCATCATCTCCCATAAACTCGTCTGTTACCGGTGCCTGCGGGCTCACCGCTTTGATGGCAGGATGTGCGCCTGGCAAACTGGCTGTAGCATAAAAACCGGGATAGGAGATACCATACAAACCTACACGCCCGTTGTTATTTTTAATATTTTTCAGTAACCAGTCGATGGTATCATAGGTATCGCTGCTTTCATCTACCTCTTTTTTACTTTTTTTATTCGGGATATAAGGAGTCATTTCCAGGTTGGTGCCTTCGCTCATATAGCGTCCACGTACATCCTGGTAAACAAAAATATATTTCTCTTTCATCAGCGTCGGGTTGGGGCCGATGCGCCGGGAATAATTGGTATCCCCATAAGGGCCGGCAGAGTAGGGCGTACGTTCCATCAGGATGGGATATTTCTCCGTAGCATCTTTCGGAGTATAGATCACTGTGTAAAGTTGTGTGCCATCCCGCATGCTGATGCGCACATCTCTTTTATCATAAGAATCTTTGACCGTATTTGTTTTTTGTTGCGCCATGGCGCAAACACTCAGCATTGCAGCAATACTGCACAAAATTGTTTTCATCAGTTTTTCAATATTGGTAAGGTAAAAGAACTGCCGTTTACGCCATCATAGATACGTATGCTGGCTTTTTGAAAATCACTGTTATCGGCTTTGTAGATATCAATAAATTTCTGAGGATTGCGATCCGCCAATGGAAACCAGCTGCTTTGTACCTGTATCATCAGCCGATGGCCTTTCTTGAAAGTGTGCGCCACATCCGGCAACGTGAATTTTACCGGAGTAATTTTATTTGGCACAAATGCTTCAGGCTTTTCAAAGCTGTTGCGGAATTTACCCCTCATGATCTCACCCCTTACCAGCATTTCATAACCACCCATCGGGTAGTCCTTACCGTTACCTTTTGCATCTTCGGGATAAACAAAATCATCCGGAAAAACGTCGATGATCTTCACCACAAAATCAGCATCAGTGGTAGAAATGGAAGTTACCAGGTTGGCGATCACCGGGCCGGCCAAAGTAAGGTCGCTGGTCAATATTTCTGTTTCAAAACTTAATACATCCGTTCTTCTCCCGGCAAATCGCTGGTCATCGGTCATGTATTCTCTTGTTCTCCCCCAATGAACACCATCGGCGTAAGGCACGGGTTTCGCAGGGTCGCTGATATATTCGCTATAAGAAATGCCCCGTTTGCTACGGTCTTCAGGTTTGAATTTTGCAGCCGGATTATCAAAGCTTAATGTTTTTGAATAAGTGATATAAATATTTTTGTTCTCTACTTCGGCTGGTGGCCAGTTGTTCAGCTTTTTCCATTGGTTCTCCCCGGTAAAAAATATGTTGGCTTTTTTCAGGTCATCCACACTTCCTTTTCCTTTCAGGTAATATTGAAAGAATGGGATTTCAATATTTTGCTGGTAATAGCCAGAGGTATTACTTTCAAAACGGACATTCCCCAAAAAACTTCCTTCCCGGCTCCATTGACCATGGTACCATGGGCCCATCGTGATCCGGTTGTTCGTCTGCGGACTTTGTTTTTCCGTGGCTTTAAAACACGCCCATGCACCAAAACAATCTTCCGCATCAAACAATCCGCCTACCCAAAGCATGGCAGGTTTAACATTATACAATCCAACACGTGCATTACGTGCCTGCCACCAGCTATCGTAATTCGGGTGCTGATACATTTCGTGCCAGAATCTGATGCTGTCGCCGATCAACGCAGCGAGATTTTTCACTGCTCCTGTTTGCAGATAAAATTTATAATTGTCTTTGACCGGCGTTTTAAATCCACTGCCGTAATCCTTTGTAGGCGCAGGATGTGGCTTACCGAAGGTAGGGTAGAATGAAAAGCCATCCATGGCAAAAAAAGCGCCATTATGATGAAAATCATCGCCAATGAACCAGTCGGTTACCGGGGCCTGCGGGCTTACAGCTTTTATTGCAGGATGATTGCTCAAAGCGGCTTCTGTACTGTAAAATCCGGGATAAGAAGTTCCAAACACGCCTACATTTCCATTATTGCCGACAATATTTTTCACCATCCAATCCACCGCATCATAAGTATCGCTGGCTTCATCAATCTCTGTTCCTTTTTTATTTTTATTAAACGGACGAACATCTTCAAAAACACCTTCGCTCATGTAACGTCCGCGTACATCCTGCAAGACGAAGATGTAATTTTCCCGGGCATACTTCATCACATAACCGTTCCATAAAGGGATCATTTTATCTTCTCCATAAGGCGCACAGGAATAAGGCGTACGGGTCATGATGAAAGGATGCTTTTCCGTATTGTCTTTTGGAATATAAAAACTCGTAAAAAGTTTCACACCATCTCTCATGGTGATGTAAATTTCTTTCTTGGTATAATTGTTTACAAACCATGTGCTGTCTGCAACACGATCCTGCGCTTTAAGCATACCCGAAAACAGGCAAAGAAGTACAAAGAAAATCACCTTATTCATATAGTCTGATTTTAGAATGCTAAATTTACCGAAACAAAATGACTTGCTATGAATACGGCGGAACAATTGATCACTAATTTCTATACAGCGTTTAACCGCCGCGATGCCGCCGGGATGAATGCCTGCTACAGCGAGGATATTGTGTTTTTCGACCCGGTATTTGAACTCCTTCGCGGCGGCCAGGTGCGTGCCATGTGGGAAATGCTTTGTCACAATGCAAAAGATTTTTCGCTTACGTTCGGCAATATCAAAGACCTTGGAGATGATTACTACACCTGCGACTGGGTGGCTACCTATACTTTTTCAAAGACCGGTAAAAAAGTGATCAACCATGTGAGAGCGAATATGAAGATCGTCAACGGAGAGATCATCGAGCACAGCGATGCTTTCAGTCTGCACAAATGGGCCACGCAGGCATTGGGTTTCAGCGGGTGGTTGCTGGGATGGAATAAGTTCTTTCAAAGAAAGATAAAGAATACGGCGAGGAAGGGGTTGATGAAATGGGTGGAGAATGCTTAATTAATAATGAATGATCGAAGTGAAATAATATATTAAAACAATCATTGCGAAGAACGAGCAATCTTCCCCCGGTGGTCTTCTCCCCGGTGGTCTTCTCAGCGGTAGTCTTCTCCGCGGTAGTCTTCTCCCCGGTAGTCTTCTCCGCGGTAGTCTTCTCCGCGGTAGTCTTCTCCCCGGTAGTCTTCTCCGCGGTAGTCTTCTCCGCGGTAGTCTTCTCCCCGGTAGTCTTCTCCCCGGTAGTCTTCTCCCCGGTAGTCTTCTCCCCGGTGGTCTTCTCCCCGGTAGTCTTCCCCCGGTAGTCTTCTCCGCGGTAGTCTTCTCCCCGGTAGTCTACCAAACAATACTTGACAATCTTACAAACTAATTGTAGATTTCATTATCAAAAACTAAAACAACTTCTATGGACACTGCTTTTTTAGAGGAGATCAACTGGATCGCTGCTTTGTGCGGCGGACTTGCTTACTTTATGTTAGGCGCACTCTGGTATTCCAAAATATTATTCGCTCCCAAATGGCTGACTTATGTCGGGGTCGATCCCAATAATCCCGGTTCAAAAAAAGGAATAGGGGGCATCATGCTCGCCTCATTTCTATTGATGCTGATAACAAGCGCAGGCATTGCTATCTTACGTGCCAGGCTCGATATCAACGGCGGCTGGATGAGCGGTGTCAAACTCGGTGGGCTCACAGGTATCTTCGGCGCAACTGCCATCAGCATTTCTTACTTATATGAAAAAAGACCACTGGGACTGCACCTGATCAACGGAGGATATACGATCCTGGGGAATATATTGGCGGGAATAATTATTTGTAGCTGGACGTAAAATCTGAAAGCAATTAAGAAGTAAAAATTAAGAAGTAAAAATAAAAATGCAGTTTGTACAAGTAATTTAACTTGAACAAACTGCATTTTTTATTTTCACGCAATGAAAAATAATCTCTGTGATCACCTTCATCCCTTTCAAATCTGTGATCGCCTTATCCCATCAATCCTTGCTTCGGTAGCTAATTGTTAATTCTTAATTGAGTTAATCTACCCTCGTGATCTTCACCACATTCGTTGGCAGATGCGCTTTCACCGGAGTGCTTCCCGTATTGATGATGATATCATCTTTTTTTACAAATCCCCTTTCTTTCAAAATATTGATCTGGTCGAAAATGATATCATCCAGGCTTTCTTCTTCTTCGTAAAAGAATGCACGTACACCCCAGCTAAGGCTCAGCTGATTGATCAGGCTTCTTTCTTTACTGAAAATATACAATGGTGCCTTCGGGCGATAACTGCTCAACATAAAAGCTGTGTAACCGCTCTGCGTCATACCGATCAAAGCGTTGGCCTGTGCGTCTTTCGCCAGGTTGCAGGCGCTATAACAGATCGCATCACTCAGGAATGAAGGCGAGTGCGGCTGTGGTGTCAATATATCTTCACGGTCAAAATTGTAGACCGTTCTTTCTACTTCAAGGATGATCTTGCTCATCGTTTCCACTACCAGCGCAGGATAAGACCCTGTTGCAGTTTCACCGCTCAGCATCACCGCATCAGTACCTTCGAGTACCGCGTTGGCAACATCGCTCACTTCACTACGGTTAGGTTTGGTGCGGTCGATCATGCTTTCCATCATCTGCGTTGCAACGATCACGGGTTTTGCACGGTGCATACATTTCCGGATGATATCTTTTTGCACAACAGGTACCTGCTCAATAGGAATTTCAACACCCAGATCGCCGCGGGCGATCATGATGCCATCGCTTTCAACGATGATGTCACGCAGGTTCTTCAATGCTTCCGGCATTTCTATCTTAGAGATCACCTTTATCTTACTGCCTTTTGCCTTCACCATCTTTTTCAGGCTTACGATGTCTTCCGCTTTCCTTACAAATGAAAGAGCCAGCCAGTCGAGATCCTGTGTCATGATGAATTCGAAATCCTCTTTATCTTTTTCGGTCAATGACGGCATCGTCAAAGCACTATCCGGAAGGTTCACCCCTTTTTTAGGAGTCAGCAACCCACCCAGCGTTACGCTTACGAGAATTTCTTTGTCGTTGAGGATTTCTTCCACTTTCAATTCCATCTTCCCATCATCGAGAAATACACGTTCACCAAGTTTGAGATCTTTGGCAAGGTTAGGGTAGGAGACATAGATCTTATCTTTGGTGCCTACCATTTTTTCTGTGGTAAAAATGAATTTGTCGCCGGACTTCAATAACAGCTTTCCGTCTTCCAGATCGCCGACCCTTAATTTAGGGCCTTGCAGATCCGCGAGTATCGCGATGTTGTAAGGTTCTTTCTTTGTGATATCACGAATATGTTCTATGATCTTTCGTTTGTCTTCATGTGAACCATGAGAAAAATTCAGCCTGAAAACGTTTACACCGGCTTTCACCAGTTCCAGCAATTTTTCATACGTATCGCAGGCCGGTCCTACAGTTGCTACGATCTTGGTCCTTTTTTGTGAATGCGAAATACCCGCCTCCCTGTCCATCTGCGTATGCAGGTATTTACTTACATTTTTACTCATGACTTATATTGGTTTGTTATTTACAATGGATAATAGGGTAATGGATAATTGATAATGATACGGTCGGTTTAAACTATTCTCCAACATCTAATGAAATTTCAGCCCGGGGGGCATTATCCATTATCCATTATCGCGTTATCCATTATCAATTAAAAATTAAGTAGACAATATCCTCACAATATCCATCCACTCATCACTGATCCGCTGTTTCTTCTTCACGGCTTCATTCAGCGGGATGTAGTTGATGCGGTTATTTACGATACCCACAAATACGTTGTGGCGCCCTTCTATCAGGCATTCCACCGCATGATAACCCATACGGCTGGCGATCAGCCTGTCCATGCACGTTGGAGATCCGCCACGCTGGATATGCCCGAGGATACAAACCCTTGTTTCCAGTCCCGGAACTTTTTCCTTGATGGTTTTTGCCAGCTGATCCGCACCGCCATCTTCGCCTTCGGCTACCACGATCAGGTTTACGAGTTTTTTCCTTTTTTCTTTTTCCTGCAGGGATTTGATCACACGTTCGATATCGGTTTTCTTTTCCGGGATCAGGATGTTTTCTGCGCCAGTGGCGATACCGCTATGCAAAGCGATATAACCGGCATCACGCCCCATTACTTCGATGATGAACAAACGATCATGCGCATCGGCAGTATCCCTGATCTTGTCGATCGCTTCTACAGCAGTATTTACCGCAGTATCAAAACCGATGGTGAATTCAGTTCCTGCAATATCTTTATCGATCGTGCCCGGCAGGCCGATACACGGAATATCAAATTCATTACTGAAAGTCTGCGCACCTTTGAAACTGCCATCACCACCCAATACCACCAGGCCATTGATGCCTTTTTTCTTCAGGTTGTTATAAGCGATCTGCCTTCCTTCAGGAGTGTAGAATTCTTTGCAACGGGCAGTCTTCAGAATGGTACCACCGCGTTGAATGATGTTGGCTACACTACGGCTTTCCATTTTTATGATATCATCTTCCACCATGCCACTGTATCCACGCATGATGCCATATACTTCCAGCCCGTGATAGATACCTGTACGCACTACCGCCCTGATGGCCGCGTTCATGCCCGGGCTATCGCCACCGCTGCATAAAACGCCGATCTTTGTTACTTTTTTTGTCATAAGAATTTATTGAACTGACCACCGATGCGGACGACGGACGACCGACAACCGACGACCGGTGGTTCATAATGCTTGTTAGTTTATTATCCGCGGGAACGCTCCCGAACCGGATGCAACAGGATGCTCCTGCTGATATAAATCCTGATTTTATTTTTCGTTTATAATGTAAGCACCACAGGCATGTACCTACATTCGTAATCCGTAATTCAACATTCGTAATTGAATTACATTCTTTCCGGAACGTCTATCCCAAGCAGGTGCATCCCGCTTTTGATCACGTTGGCTGTCATCGTGGAAATGCGTAAACGCAATTCACGCTTTTCAGCTGATTCGGCATTGGCAATAGAATGTTCGGCAAAAAACGAGCTGAAGGTCTTGGCGATGTCATATATATATAACGCTATCGCCGAAGGGTTCAGTTCCTCGCTGGCCTGCCTGATAATTACAGGGTACTTTTCAATAGAAGCGATCAGTTCTTTTTCGAGAGGCAAAAAATCAAGTGGCAAATGTATGTTTTTTTGCAATTCATTCTTCCTCAAAACTGATTTTATCCTTGCATAGTTGTATTGAATGAACGGTGCAGTGAATCCCTGAAAGTCGATCGTCTCTTCCGGGTTGAATATCATCCTCTTCTTCGGATCTACCCGCAGCAGAAAGAATTTAAGGGCTCCCAGTCCGATCGTATGATATAAAACCTCCAGTTCTTCCGCATTGAAATCTTTTACTTTACCCAGTTCTTCCGTTTTCTTGCGGGCCTCTTTTTCCATTTCATCTACAATATCATCCGCATCTACCACAGTACCTTCACGGCTTTTCATTTTGCCGGTAGGCAATTCCACCATACCATAACTGAGATGGTGGATATCATTAGCGTAAGGCAGGCCGATCTTCTGGCAGATCAGCTTCAGCACTTTCATATGATAATTCTGCTCATCGCCTATAACGTAAATACTCTGGTCGATGTTATATTCTTCGTATTTCTGTTTAGCAAGGCCTATGTCCTGCGTAATGTATACCGAAGTACCATCTTTACGCAAGACCAGTTTTTCGTCCAGCCCGTCAGAAGTCAGATCGATCCATACGCTGGTATCGGGTTTGCGGAAAAAGATGCCTTTATCCAATCCATCCTGGACGATATCTTTTCCTAACAGGTAAGTATTGCTCTCATAATAGGTCTTGTCAAAATCACTTCCAATCGCCTGGTAAGTGGCATCCATGCCTTTGTATACCCAGCCATTCATCATCTTCCACAAATCTATCACTTCCGGTTTGCCGGCTTCCCAATCGAGCAGCATCTGTTTCACTTCTGCCATTATTGGAGTAGCCCCGCGGCGGATCTCCGTCAATTCATCATCTATCTTGGCAATTTTCTCCCGGATGGTTTTATCTTCTTTTTCTTCCAGCAACTTGTTGCGGTGCTGCTGAAATTCTATCAGTTTGTGCTGCTGTGCTTCGTCGTAATGGCTTACATCCCCGGCTTCTTCTTTTTGTTTCAACTCTGCCGCCTGACGTTTCAGCTCATTTTCAAACATCACATAAAAATCACCTACCAGGTGATCGCCCTTTTTGCCGGAAGATTCCGGAGTTTCGCCATTGCCCCATTTCTCCCAGGCGATCATGCTCTTGCAGATGTGAATGCCACGATCGTTCACGATACTGCTTTTCAATACTTCAAAACCCTGGGCTTTGAGTATCTCGGCCACGCTCCATCCCAAAAAATTGTTACGCAAATGACCAAGATGAAGAGGCTTGTTAGTGTTGGGAGAAGAATATTCCACCATCACTTTTTTCCCATTCAGTGGTTGCTGGCCAAAAGAAATGTTCTCGTAATTAGTATTGAGCAGTTCCAGCCAGTAACTATCGGGAACCGACAGGTTGAGGAAACCTTTGATGATATTGTATTTTTCAAAAATACCGGGGAATTCAGCCACCAGGTGGTTACCGAGTTCTTCACCGAGCGCCTGCGGGGCTTTGCCTGTTTTTTTTAATAAGGAAAACAAAACGACCGTATAATCACCCTCAAATTCAGGTTTGGTCTGGTTTATCTGGAAATCCGACCCCGTAAACTCCTGTCCATATAGCGAGGAAAGGCTTTTGATCACGGAAGATTGAATATTGTGTATTAAGGACATATCGGCAAAAGTACAATTAATAGAGGAATTTCTAAAAGAAAGGCAATTTAATGGATAATGTTTTAATGGATAATGGATAATGCTTTATAATTTATAACGATCAAATCAAATGGAAATGTGTACGATCCGATAACATTGTCCATTATCCATTGAATAATTATCCATTATATCGTATCTTTGCGCCCATTTTAAATACCAGGATTTAGCGCCTTCGTTTCAGAGAGTCAGTACGAAGGTTTGACTATTGACTATTCACCATTCACTATTATGATCAGTGTAAATAATGTCACCCTCGCCTACGGCAAAAGGGTATTGTTTGATGAAGTAAACATCAATTTTGTAAAAGGGAACTGTTACGGTGTCATCGGTGCCAATGGTGCCGGTAAATCTACTTTCCTCAAGATTGTAAGTGGCGAAATTGAGCCCAATAAGGGTACCGTGACCATCACCCCGGGAGAGCGTATGGCCGTGCTGAACCAGAACCAGTTTGCGTTTGACGACCATACCGTACTCAATACCGTGATGATGGGCCATAAGAGAATGTGGGAAGTGATGCACGAACGTGATGCCATTTATGCCAAAGAAGATTTCAGCGAAGCGGATGGTATCAAAGCAGGCGAACTGGAAGAGCAGTTTGGAGAAATGGGCGGTTATACTGCCGAAAGCGATGCTGCTACCTTCCTGAGTGAACTGGGGGTAAAAGACGAATTGCACAGCCAGCTGATGAGGGATATCAGCGCCAACCTGAAAGTAAGGGTACTGCTGGCGCAGGCATTGTTTGGCAACCCGGACATACTGCTGCTCGATGAGCCTACAAATAACCTTGATGTGGAAACCATCGCCTGGCTGGAAAACTTCCTGGCCGATTACGAAAACATAGTATTGGTAGTAAGCCATGATCGTCACTTTCTGGATGCGGTATGTACGCATGTGGCGGATGTGGATAAGAACAAGATCAAAGTTTACACCGGTAACTATACCTTCTGGTACGAAAGTTCCCAACTGGCTGCAAGGCAGGCTTCTGATAAGAACAAGAAACAGGAAGAGAAGAAAAAAGACCTGCTGGAATTTATCGCCCGATTCAGTGCGAACGCGTCCAAGAGCAAGCAGGCTACCAGCCGTAAGAAGGCTTTGGATAAACTTGTATTTGAAGACATTACTGCCAGTAACCGTAAATATCCGGGCATCATCTTCAAGCAGGAACGTGAAGCCGGTAATGATATTTTGAAAGTGGAAAATCTTTCAAAGACCATCGATGGAAAAAGTATTTTCAGCAAGCTGAACTTTGACCTTGCTAAAGGCCAGAAGGTAGCTTTCCTGAGTCGCGACCCTATTGCGCTGACCACTTTCTTTGAAGTGATCAACGGTCGTATCCCTGCCGACACCGGCACTTACGAATGGGGCACTACCATTACTACCGCTTATTTACCCAACGATAACAAGGAATTCTTTGATGGCAGCAACCTCAACCTGATGGATTGGTTGCGCCAGTTTGTACCACCAACCACCAAGGATGTGGATGAGGATTTTCTCCGTGGATTTTTGGGTAAAATGTTGTTCAGCGGCGATGAGATATTGAAGAAGACATCGGTATTGAGCGGGGGAGAAAAAGTGCGCTGTATGCTGAGCAAGATGATGATCCAAAACCCGAACCTCCTGATATTGGATGAACCTACCAACCACCTTGACCTGGAAAGTATCATCGCTTTCAATGATAGTATGATCAGTTTCCCGGGTACGGTATTGTTCACCACACATGATCACCAGTTCATGCAGACTACCGCTAACAGGATCATCGAGATCACGCCGAAGGGTATGATCGATAAACTGATGACGTATGATGAATACCTGGCGGATGAAAAAGTAAAAGAGCAGAAGGAAGAGTTGTATAGCTAATTAATTGCCCCGGGCTTAAGCCCGGGGCAATTGGCATTGATTCACCCTTAACATTTTTTTGGCACGGTATTTACAATCTACGTTTGAACTTTGACGCGAATCAAAAAAACAACAATTGTATGAAAAAGAATTTATTAGCAGTGGCTTTATTACTGATGATCGGAATCGGATCGGCAACTGCACAGAGCAACATCGGCTCACATGATTACCGGACAGCATTGGGTGTAAAATTTTATCCCGGGGCAGTTTCCCTCAAACATTTTGTAACAGGTAAAAATGCCATAGAAGGTATCGGTTATTTCTGGAACAAAGGAACCCGTATCACCGGCTTGTATGAAATACACAATGATATCGGTGGTGTAGATGGGCTGAAATGGTATATCGGTCCGGGTGCACACGTTGGTTTCTACAGCAACAAATATGGCGGTGCGTCTTCATTTGGTGTGGATGGTGTGCTTGGTCTGGATTACAAGATCCGTGAAGCTCCGATCAACTTCTCACTTGACTGGCAGCCATCTTTTGAATTCGGCAACAAGTACGGGAACGGATTTAATGGTAACTGGGGCGGTTTGGCGATACGATACGTATTTTAAAAAAACTGGAGTTATAATGGAAACGCACCTATGGTGCGTTTTTTTTTTGCACTAATACGCAAAAGCACGAAGAAACACGAAGGGGCGGGTTTTTGGAAAGACTTTTTCATGTTCTTTATTCTTTGAAACTTCGTGTCTTTGTGCCTTAGTGGTAAAACCTTAGTTTTGCGCCAGCATAATAATGAGAAAACTCCTCACCAACATCATCGATTTCTTTTACCCGCCTTTTCGCCGGTTGATGCCATTGCAAACCTTCCGCTATGCGGCCTGCGGGGGAGCAAATACGCTGATCGGGTTGACCGTTTATTGGCTTGGGCTGCTCTATTTCAATGATAAAAATGTTGACCTGAGATTCGTGGTGCTGAAGCCACACAATGCGGCGCTGTTCATATCAGCAATCGTTTCTTACCTGGTCGGTTTCATCTTCAATAAATTCCTTGTTTTTACAGAAAGTAACCTGCGGGCGAGAATACAGCTATTTCGCTACGGGCTTTCCTTCCTGGTCAATCTCTGCATCAACTATTTCGTATTGCGCTTATTTGTAGAAGTACTGCATATACAGGAATTCATCGCACAGATAATGGCTTCGGTAGTAGTTATTACGTTTAGTTATCTTACGCAGAAACACTTCACCTTTCGTTCTAAGAATGTGTAGTACGCCGTAGCTCTTGCTCCGGCTGTGCATCGGAGCTCTTGCTCCGATTAAAAATTTGAACCAGGAGCTAATGCATGTTCTAAGCTGGAGCTTCAACGTACAGCCCGAACTGACAATTTTGCACATCCTTCCCATTGGCATAATGATTGACTAATCATTGTCAGAATTACACATAAAACACATAAAATCATATTTAAAATGGGAAAAATCATAGGAATTGACTTAGGTACTACCAATAGTTGCGTTGCCGTTATGGAAGGGAACGAGCCGGTAGTAATTGCTAATGACGAGGGGCGTCGTACGACTCCTTCCGTAGTGGCATTCTTAAAGAATGGCGAACGTAAAGTAGGCGATCCTGCAAAACGTCAGGCCATTACCAATCCGCAGAATACCATCAGCAGCGTGAAGCGTTTCATGGGCCGTCGCTTTGATGAGGTTACAGAAGAAAGCACACACTGGAGCTATAAAGTAGTAAAAGGTGACAATAATACGGTTCGTATCGACATTGATGGCAGGATGTACACTCCACAGGAGATCAGTGCGATGGTATTACAGAAAATGAAGAAGACTGCGGAGGATTTCCTCGGACAGGAAGTTACTGAAGCGGTGATTACCGTTCCGGCTTATTTCAACGATGCGCAGCGCCAGGCTACTAAAGAAGCAGGTGAAATTGCAGGGTTGAATGTGCGTCGTATAGTGAACGAACCTACCGCAGCTGCTTTGGCTTACGGGTTGGATAAAAAAGGAAAAGACCAGAAGATCGCCGTATTTGACCTTGGTGGTGGTACGTTCGATATATCTGTACTGGAATTGGGTGACGGCGTTTTTGAAGTAAAATCTACCAATGGTGATACGCATCTTGGTGGTGATGACTTTGATAAAGTGATCATGGATTGGCTGGCAGATGAATTCAAGACGGATGAAGCGATTGACCTGCGCAAGGATCCGATGGCTTTGCAAAGGCTGAAAGAAGCTGCTGAAAAAGCGAAAGTGGAACTGTCTTCAGGTACTGAAACAGAGATCAACCTACCTTATATCACTGCAGTGGATGGTGTTCCAAAACATCTGGTGAAAAAACTGACCCGTGCTAAATTTGAAGCACTGGCGGACAAGTTGTTTGAACGCTGCCTGAAACCATGCGAGATCGCATTGAAAGATGCAGGTTTGAGCACTTCACAGATCGATGAGATCATCCTGGTGGGTGGTAGCAGCCGTATCCCTAAAGTACAGGAAATAGTAGAAAAATTCTTTGGCAAAAAACCAAACCGTGGTGTTAACCCGGATGAAGTGGTAGCGATCGGTGCTGCTATCCAAGGTGCGGTATTGACCGGTGAGATCAAGGATGTGTTGTTGCTCGACGTAACTCCACTGGGGCTTGGTATCGAAACAATGGGTGGCGTAATGACAAGGCTGATCGACAGCAACACGACCATTCCAACCAAAAAATCGGAAACATTCAGTACGGCAAGCGATAACCAGCCGGGAGTACAGATACATGTATTGCAGGGAGAAAGGCCGATGGCTTCTCAAAATAAAAGCCTTGGTATGTTCAACCTCGATGGCATTCCGCCGGCACCACGTGGCGTACCGCAGGTAGAAGTGACCTTCGATATCGATGCGAATGGTATCCTGCACGTAACAGCCAAGGATAAAGGCACAGGTAAAGAACAAAAGATCCGTATTGAAGCGGGTAGTGGATTGACTCCTGAAGAGATTGAAAAGATGAAGAATGAAGCGAAAGCCAATGAAGCGAACGATAAGGCTGAAAGGGAAAAGGTGGATAAGATCAACCAGGCTGACAGCCTGATATTCCAATCAGAAAAACAACTGAAGGAATATGGAGATAAGATCCCTGCGGAAAAGAAAACTGCTATCGAAACCAATCTTGAAAAGCTGAAAGAAGCTCACAAGACTCAGGATGTAGCGCAGATCGATCCGGCGGTAGAAGCGCTCAATGCGGCGTGGACAGCAGCAAGTGAAGATATGTACAAACAAACCCAGGATGGTGGCGCACCACAAGGTGAAAGCCAGCCAGGCGCAGAACAGCAGCAAGCTGGTAACGCCGGCGGCGAAAACGTGACCGATGCTGAGTTTGAAGAAGTGAAGTAAGATAAGAATGTGCCTGGCGCATTCTGCTGGAACATTCAAATGAAAGTAATAAAATGGCCCTCAATAAATTTGAGGGCCATTTTTATTAGAACGTGTAGGAACGTGCCTGCGGCGCGTTCCAGCAGAACGCGCCGCAAGCACGTTCCTATACAATTTATTGGGGATTCCAACGTTACCAATATACCTCTAACCAAAACTATCTTTATGAAACGCCTGTTCGTACTGGCTGTTATTATCAGCCTCATCACCATTTCCTGTTCACGATCTGTTACCATGAACCAAGCGGCCAGCCGTAGCGGCAAGACGTATCGATCTGTCCGGTAGTTAAAGGTCATCGTTCTATTTAAACTGCTGTCAGGTCTGAAGCCGCTGGCAGGATTATTGAACCCCTAAACTCTAAACCCTAAACCCTAAACCTAAACTAACCTCCCAGCCATTCCTTAAAATCATTCACCCTTTCCCGGCTGATGATGGTGTCATTGTTATGTGCCGGAACGGAGAGATCAACTTTAAGCCTTCCGCCCAACCAGGTGTGTACTTTGCTGATGCTGTTGATGTGAATGATCAGGTGGCGATTGATCCTGAAAAAATCAGCAGGCTGTAATTGTTTTTCCAGTTGAGATAATGTGGGATCCAACAAATATTTCATGCCATGAAAATCTACCGCGTAACAAAGTTTGCCATCGGCATAACAGTAAGCCATATCCGAAGTTTTGAGGTAGCTCAGTTGTTGTCCGCGTTTTATCAGCAGGCGTTCTTTGTATTTAGTGGCGCTGATCTCCTGCACCATCCGCAGCATTTTTTCTGAAATGCCTTCTTCTTTTTTTGAATGAATGGAATGATATTTTTCTACAGCAGCGAATAATTCTTTTTCGTCGATGGGCTTTAGCAGGTAGTCGACGCTGTTTACTTTAAAAGCTTTTAATGCATATTGGTCATAAGCAGTGGTGAAGATCACTGATGTGTTGATGTCCAGTTGTTCGAAGATGTCGAAACTAAGGCCATCGGCGAGATGGATATCCATGAAGATGAGGCTCGCATCGTGACCGGCAGAGAGGAATTTTACAGAAGATTCGATGCTATCCATCGTAGCCAGTATTTCTATTTCACCGGGATAGGCAAGCAGCAGTTGCGAAAGCCGTTTGGCAGCGGGAAGTTCGTCTTCTATGATAATAACCTTCATAGTGAATGGGGCAATGGGTGAATGGGTCAATGAGT